>Ga0206905_10188_pt1 | contig 15993 bp, 16 predicted proteins | sample Alteio_BWOrgHeat_43_FD_152940 | JGI IMG/M metagenome (GOLD analysis project Ga0206905, IMG submission 152940) | Enriched cells from forest soil in Barre Woods Harvard Forest LTER site, Petersham, Massachusetts, United States -... | ecosystem: Environmental > Terrestrial > Soil > Temperate forest >...
CCCCAAACACTCCGCCAAAAGATAAAAGACTGATTTTAAAGAATACAAAAAATATTTGAAAACTTAGCATCATGCTTGTCATCACAGTAAAAACTCAGTGATAAGGCTTGCAGATCCACAGATCATTAGAATTCGAAAGAGTGGCACTCCGGTCAAAACCATAACTCCGACGACGATCGCAAGAAGAAAACGGAGATACATGGTTCTGCGAATTTCAGTGGCGAGACCTTCTGATAAACGCATCACAAATAATACTGAAAGGCTGATACTCCCAATTGAGAAACCTTGAAACAGCCACGAAATGTGGCGGTTGTTGAGATCAATAAAACTGATCACGGCGATGGTGAGAAAAGCACCGGGGACGCCAAGCCCCAAGAGTCCAAGGATGGCTCCTCTGATGCCGCTCAGTCGGTAACCCAAATAAATCGAAATATTGACAAGGTTGGGGCCGGGAAACATTTGCGCGATGGTGAGAATCTCAAAAAACTCCTCATTTTTAATCCAGCCGTGTTTTTCGACGACGGCTTCGTGATAAAGCTGAGACCTTGCTGATCCTCCAATGCTTAAAAAACCAAATTTGAGGTTGAGCTTAAACCACTCAAGAGGACTGATCACTTCACACCCTTAAAATTTTCGGTGGCCCTTACGAGGGCATCTAAAATACCTGGTTCATCAACGGCGTGACCTGCGTCTTTGATGATTTCAAATTTTGCCTCAGGCCAGGCATGGTGAAGATCCCAAGCGTTTTTGATCGGGCAAACCACGTCGTAGCGCCCATGAACAATGACAGCCGGAATATTTTTGATCTGAGAAACTCTTTTGATCAATTGATTTTCTTCTTCAAAAAAACAATTGTTTATAAAGTAATGACACTCGATCCTCGCCAGAGATAGAGAGGTTCGATCTTCACTGAAATCATTGATGCTTTCTTCATTGGGGATGAGTTTGATGGTCGAACCTTCCCAACGGCTCCAAGCTCGCGCGGCTTCTTTCATCACCATTGGATCTTTGTCGGTCAGTCTTTTGTAATAGGCCTTAACCATTTGAGATCTTTCATCAAAGGGGATGGGTTTCACATAGTCTTCCCAGAGATCGGGGAAGATAAGATCGCAGCCTTTTTGGTAAAACCAATCAATCTCTTCGGGCCTGCATAAAAATATTCCTCGAAGAATCAGCGCGGTTACATTTTCTGGATGAGTTTCACTGTAAGCGAGAGCCAGCGTGCTACCCCATGATCCGCCAAAAACCATCCAACGCTCAATCTTTAGATGTTTTCGAATTTTTTCAATATCTGAAACCAAATCCCAAGTTGTGTTGTTTGCAAGGCTCGCATGAGGGGTGCTACGACCGGCTCCCCTTTGATCAAAGAGTATGACGTGATAATGTTTTGGATCAAAAAGGCGTCGATGTTTTTTTGACAGCCCGGCACCAGGGCCTCCGTGCAAAAATAAAACCGGTTGCCCTTTTGGATTGCCGACCTCTTCAACGTAGAGTTCGTGGATATCCGAGACTTTGATGCGGAAACTATTGAAGGGTTCAATCTCGGGGAAAAAGCTTTTCATGGTCCATCCTAACGAATGAGACTTGTCGGCTTTCGTCCCATTTGCACTGCAAGCATATCACTCACAAGATGGCTTGAGCGATTGGAATCTGAAAATTTATCTCGTTTTAATGCGGGGTCGTTCACATAGAGGCGATGGTACCAATAGTTATTTCTTAAAATACTTGCCACATAATTTCTGGTTTCTTTAAATGGGATAAGATCCATGAAGAGAACGAGATCTTTTGTGGGATAGCGCTTCTTCCAATCCACAATTCGCGCTGGTCCGGCATTGTAGGCCGCCAGCGCAAACTCGACGCCTTCGTATTTGTCGATGAGTCGGTTCAAAAACTTGATACCGATGCGGGCATTGACCTCAGCATCAAAGAGATCTCGTTTTTTGCCTCTTTTTGCGTGCATGGGGAGCAGTTGCATAAGTCCTCGGGCTTTTTTCTTTGAAACAATAGAGGGGTCGAAGGCCGATTCTTGTCGTGCGAGACCCAACACTAAAAAAGCATCGATACCATCGCAATATTTTTCGAAGACATCATAGTAAGGAATGGGAAACAAAAGTTTTAAAACCTGGGCATTGAGAAGTGTCGGGTCTTTGATCACCTCAGTGGTTAGAAAACTAATCGTATTGTGAGGCTTCGCTCTTGCGGTCGCGAGTGTTGCAAAATACATCACGGTTGCCTTTGGAATAGGGCCTGAGGTCTGACTCATCCATTTGGTGAGTTTGTCGCCGGCATTGAATCTATTTGTGAGATAAAAAACTTCGACCCATCTCAACGTAAAAGTGGTGTTAGAATTTGGACCTTCAACAGATCTGACGATATCAAAAGAGTTTCGATCGTTGATCATTTCCAGAGGATCTTTGGTCTGGGCATTCCAAACTTGAAGAGCGTGAAAAGTCAGGGGCTGTTTTTCAACCAGCTTTTGCCAGTATTTATTTTTTGGCCCCGAATTTTCGAGAATGACACCGGCCCAAAAGAGCACACGCCCTTTTTCATCACTGTTGGTGGCGTTCACCGCCAGCTGAATGGATTTTTTCGCTCCATCGTTATCACCTTTTAATCTTCGAAGAAGAGCTTCTCTGAAGTGTGTTGCTTCATATCCTTCATCTTCAGGCTTAAGGCACTTCGACGCGTTCTCATATAGTTTTTCAATGGCTGTGAAGGCCTCGGGCTTCACTAACACTTCTTCAAGTTTTCTGGCAGCTGCGGCAGTGAGATTTCTTGGACAGGTATCACTTGTGATGAAATCATCCGACCATTTCAAAATCTTTTTGGGATCCACATTGTTGATGAGTCGAATGGCATTTCCGTAACTCAGCGATTGGTTGGCCGCGATGGTGGATTTTTTAAGTCTTCCGTGAACTTTTTGTGAATCGATCTTCGTGAGGTCAAATTTGATTTTTTCCATCAGCTGGCAGACCTTTTTTTCTTGATCCAACTGGGTCTTGCTACAAAATTCAGTGGGGAATTTTTCGCTATCTAAAAAGTCGGCGAAGACTTTGTTCATGGATTCAAGTTGAAACGTCGTGAGTCCGAGCTCCGAGCTCACTTGCTCCATAGATATATCAGCCACAGAGTTTGGATTACGATCCGAGGCTTTCTGTGAAGTGTGTGAACAAGCTAAGAGGATCAAGGGTCCGAGGCTTAATAAGAAGGTCCGGCTATTCATAGGTTCTCATTGTAATTATAGGATCACTAAGTATAAATTTGATTTGCCCCACTGTCGTTTTGGGTTAGAAAAATAGGACAAAGGTCCTGAATATGAAAGCTCTCATTCACATTTCTGCCGCAGTGTTTATTTTTTTTCTCACAGGTCTTGGACTTGGTTACCGCCATATCTGGCAAGACGAAGCTGAAACAGCAGAGAGAGCCCGAACAATTTTGGAATCGGGGTTGCCGCGAGTTATTGATTCCAGTGGTCAAGTGTCGCTCAACAGTGCGGGTCGAGAAATTGAAGAGGGAAATCTTCATCGCTACACGCCTTGGGCACAGTTTTATGTCGGAGCAGCGGGTCTCAAGTTCGGAAAATTTTTTGGCCTTACATCCGATGAGTCTTTAAGACTTCCCTTCGCATTGGCTCACGCCCTGACATCGAGCTTAATTTCTTTTGGACTTAATTCCTATGCTCTTGTCCCGCTCCCTGTGTCTTTCGCGGTTGCACTTTTATTTGGGGTGCAGACCAATCGAATTTTGCACAATCGAACGGCGAGATATCATTCGCTGATCGATTTGTTTTTAATGCTTGGCCTTTTATGCATTGGAGCTTTTCGTCACGAAAGACAATGGGCGAAACTGCTTTTAGCTTTGAGTATTTTTTTTCTTCCTCAGTTTCATACTCTCGGTGGCTCATTGATGAGTCTGATGCTTGCGGCTATATTTGGAATTGTTTTATTTTTCTCTTATAAGCGAGAGAAGTTTTATCTGTGGTTCAAATATGCTGCCGTACCTGGTCTTCTCGCACTTATCTCTTTACTCGCGTTGACAAGGCCCTGGAGACAAGAGGCTTGGGGAGTTCTCAACAGCGGATATCTTCTTCGAAGTATCTCTAACAAGTCGGGGATTCGTTACTCTCTAGATTTTATGTTTATTTGTGGAATTTTTCTTCTCTTTATGAAAGAGAAGAAACTGGTTAAATCTATTTTTCTGATCCTGGTCATTCTTGTGGGAGCCTCGGCGCTTTTGGATTTTCATCCATTTTCACAAGCTCGTTATTATTTTTCAATCCCCCTTCTTTGCATTTTGTGGCCTGTGGCCCTTGGTTTTGGAAATTTAGAAAAATCTCGACGAAGCATTATTATGATTTTGATGTGCGTGTTTATTGTGGGTCCTGAATTCACGACCCGAGAGCACAAACCTTTTCAGGGGCTGAAAATCGCTATCAGTGATTTCAATCATGAGGGAACAAAACAACCTTTGCACTCTGCCTTTGATATGATTCGTGCTGGTGGAACAGTAGGGGACTCAGTTCTTGTGGACTATGTTCCTCATTTTGCAAATTGGTATCTGCCTGGATATAAAATTGCGCTTCTGCCGGATATTTCAGCAAAGACCAAACTAAATGTGAACAATCCAGTCTGGGATCGACCACTGCAAATGCCCAAGTGGCATTTGTGGTATCCAACTTTTGGAACAGGTCCGTGGACTTGTATGGGTCATTGTGATTATTTTGCTCACGATTTGGTGAAGTCAAAATATTTACTCACTTCTCAGAAACTCGAGAGAACGATTTCGATGTGTGTGGTGGGGAGATGGAAAACTAGTCGCTACAACAATGCTCCTTTTGAAATGATGAAAGCTGCAAGCTTCAACCCCGAAGGCGACCTCACCGACGAACTCGTTCTTGCTAAACCCTGTCCGAAATAGTAAGATGTGTAAATGCTTGGAAATTTGGCAACCAAACAAAATGGGAACGATTGTTACACTGGTAGTAACCGCCTTGGCCAGTGTCTATCAGCTATTTATCGCGTTCACACATTCACGCTAGCTCCAAAATTTCGCGCGAAAGAAGGATATTGGAAGCAATGAGTACTATCAAAAATAAGCTGCCTGAAATTCTTCTTCAGATTCTATTTGTCACCTCATTTGGCTTCGCTATTTTATTTTCAGCCTTAATTTTTGGAGCAGTGGCTTTATTTTTTCACCGCCTAGTACCGGGCCTCACTTTATGGACTCTTCAGTCACTCATCTTTATAGCCAACGTCGTATTGATTTATTTTTGCTTCACTCCCATAGTCGTTATTTTTGCCTACATTCTTTCTCGTTGCTTCAACACCCTCCTCCCAGAATCCGCGAATATTCCGAGTGAAGGTCGTGATGCTGTTCGTGCTGCGATCGCTGAGCTCTACATTGACTCTCAGACTGAAGCTGAAGTGTCAGAACAGACTCTTGCCTTTGCCATGTCAAAATATGGATTTAATGAAATCCAAGTGCGTGAAATCGCGGAAACTGAGGTCGGACCCGTTCTCGTGCCTATGATTCTAATCAATGCGTGGGCGATGGAAGACGCAATTGAAACCTCTCCAGAATCCAATTGGCTCTCTCGTAAAGCGGAGAAAAATTCAAAAGGGTTTCGACTGGTCCGTCGCATTCCGATTTTAGGATATTTTTGGGCTCGTTCCATAACTAAGCCCATTAGAAAACCTCTTAATTCGGCGATTCACTATTCGCGAGTTTCAGAAACTTCAGCCTGAATCATGCCCGTCTTTCGGATCATAAATTGAACAAAATGAATTGGTTCCGGATTGGCCTGCCAAGTGCATATGGTTTGTTAAATGAGGCAACGACTAATGTGGGGAACTCTATGATCTTTCTAAATGTAATATTTTGTCTGACGTCAATTGGATTTGCGATTGTATCGAATGCGGACCAAGGATGCGCTTCCGAAGCTGCAAACCCTAAATCAGGACAGATCTTAATTAAACCTGGATTTTCCATAGATCCTGAACAACCAATTAAGAACCTCACGGACAAAGACGGTTATATTTACCTGTTTCGAGGGATTGATCAGCCTTACGAACCTGGGCGAGTGGGCCTAATCACCGAACAGCAAGGTATGTATTCTTATTCTTATAATCCAAAAATTGCCCAAAATTGGACTCGCAATCATGTTATCGAACGAAATGGAAAGAAAGGCGCGGATGATCCTGACTATGTCCATCCGGAGAATGCGAGGATTTTGGTCAGTCGTCACAAATTGGGGATTGATCCCATGTATAATAAAAATCCAGACGTCAGGAAAAGGGTAAAAGAAATAGAAGATAAATTCAGGAGATCTGGCGTCGATACATTAAAACTTATAGGCGAAATCCCCTCACATATACCCGTCTCTCCAGATATGGGTCTCAAGGATTTAACGATGTGGAACCTACAGGAAATAAATATTCCATTTGACGGTGAAAAAATTATTTTTGTAGTTAGATTGCCGAAGTTTGAGGAAATTCTTCTGAAAAAACGAGAGCAGACATTTACAATTGAAGAATTTCTCCAAGAACTTACGGATGCAGGTCAAAATGCATCTCTAGATTATCCCGTCAACGGAGGCAATGTTCAGAGTTACCTCCCGAAATCAAAAAAAATCTACGAAAGAAATTTTAAAGGGATTTAGGAGATCTGTTCGAATAGCAAAAGAGCCCGGCGCTTCGCGGGTCAAACGCGGAGAATAGAAATTAAGAAAAATAAATCGACTTGGAAGACCAGGGATGAACTTCTCCGATGATCGCAGAATCAGGGAAGTTTCGAAGGAGCTTTTGAAGTGCGCTTGAGGATTGATCCTTCGGAATCAAGAGTAGAAGGCCTCCCGATGTTTGAGGATCGACCGTGAGCCAACGATCAGCCGGACTCACTTCATCCGCAAACTCAACTTGGTTCTCGACATATTTTAAATTGGTGCGGTGGGCGCGGTTGAGGACTTCTTTTTCTAAACACTCACGAGCACCAACAATTGAAGGAAGTTTTGAAGTTTCAATTTTAAAGGAAACTTGGCCTGCCTGGCACATTTGCATGGCGTGGCCTGCAAGACCAAATCCTGTGATATCGGTGGCGGCATTGACCTTGATATCGGTGAGCAGTTCTACCGCATTATTGAGCTTTTTCATGCTGGAAGTGGCAGCGTTTAACCATTCTTCTTTTGCAACTTTGTTTTTTGCAGCCGAAGTTATCGTTCCGGTGCCAAGGCCTTTGGTTAAAATCAAAACGTCTCCAACTTTTGCGCCTGAGTTAAGCCAAGCCTTAGATTTTTTCACAAAGCCGCTCACCGAAAACCCAAGCTTAAGAGTTTCATCATCGATGGAATGTCCTCCAGCGAGACAAGCTCCTGATTCCGTGATTTTTTCGAGCGCTCCCTCCATCAGAGGTTTGATAAGTTCCAAAGGTAGTTTTGAAGATGGAAAAGCGAGAATGGTGAGGGCTGTTGCAGGCTTTCCGCCCATGGCGTAAATATCGCTCAGACTGTTGGTGGCAGCGATGGCACCGAAATCTCTGGCGTCATCGATGATGGGAGTAAAAAAATCGAGGGTTTGAATCAAAAGTCTGTCGTCCCCTAGGTCCCATAGAGCGGCATCATCCATTGTTTCAGAGCCGACCAAAAGTTCTGGGGGCTTTGGCATTTTAAGTTCAGACAGAAACTCGCGGAGTTCGCCAGCCGGTAATTTGGCGGCGCAACCGCCTTTTTGGGTGGTCTCTGTGAGTTTTATGGAGGATAGAGATTTTGAGTCAAAATTCACTTTCATTCCTTGGAATGTGGTAGAATCTGAACCATGAGTACGGGAAAAGCAATTAAGTTTTTGTTTTGTGTCCTGGCGGGTTTGATTTTAATTGCCCGCCTCCATTTTTAAGCGGCGAGTTCTTGGTAATCACCGAATCATCGCAGTCGTCACATTCTTCCTGAGACGGTTGCTCTTCAGTTTCAGCCCTGAGTGTGGAATTGGCTTTTGGACTTGTCGGAACCTGCATTTGAGAAACTTGAAACGCCAGCATTAGAAAAAGACCTACTAGAATTATTATTTTTTTCATTTTCCTCCCAACTAGATTCAACTTACGCTCCTGAAATAAAATCTATATGAATCAAAAATTAATTAATTTTAATTCCAAAAGAAAAAGCGAAGGGCCGAAACCCTTCGCTTTTAATTTCGTCTCGGCGAACATGATCGCTTCAGTTAAGAAGCGGTCACCTCCGCCGTAGGACTTAAGCATAGACTAAACGAAAAAACCGGTAAAGAAGTCATACGATCACCCCCTTCCACGACCTAAGAAGATCTGTCCTCATTATAGTTACTAAGCTAAACTTTATCCAATGGTTTTCGCGCGACTAATTTTGATCCTTGTCACAACTTTTTCTGTGGTGTCTACCAAGACTTTTGCCCAGGCCGCAGGAGCTGACCAAGGTTTCATTTTGCTTCCGACTCTGAGTTACAACACCGAGCAAGGAACTTCATTTGGTGCGCAATATATTTATCAGGGAGTCTTAGGTACGCAGTGGGAGTCCACCGGATCTTTTCGCTACGCTCCTGACAAAAACGTAAGTGCTCTCAATTTTGGACTTCTCGACAGAAAACTCTTCGATAAAATTTATACCGCCTTTAATATTTCTTACTACTACAGCGCGCAGTCTTTGTTTTATGGATTTGGAAATCAAACGACAAATTACTTTCCCACGCAGTACTCGGTGCTCGATACGATTTACTCTTTAAAAATGGGGATCGAAGTTGTGAGCAACGTCATCGCTGGGCTCACTTACGCGCAAAACACTTTGACGATCGGGCGAGGCCCAGACAATGGAACTCCCAACTATTTGGATCAGTATTCGCCAACCCTGCAATTCAATGCGACCACCATGAAAACAATTGGAGGATTCGTTTCTTACAAAACCTTTGCTCCAGAATATGCTCCCGATTCTGGGAGGAATGTGCAATTTTCTTACGAGCATAGCACTCCCTATGCGCCCAACGAGCCCCAGTTTGACCGAATGAATTTATCTTACACTGAGATTTTTGGCGTCGGTGATTTTAGGCTTCTTCCGAGGTTTGTTCACGAAAGAGTTTGGGGCGGGGATCTTCCATTTTTTATGCAGGCAAGAATCGGTGGTAAAAATAGCGTGAGGGCTTATCCTTTTGGGCGCTTCAGTGATTTTGCAAGCGTGCTCTATGGGGGAGAAGCGAGGTATCCCCTTTTTCAGCCCGGAGGATTTATTCAAAAGGTCGAAGTGAGTTTCGGCTTAGAGACAGGTCGGGTTTACAACTCAGGGACTATTGGAACCCTCGTCGATCAACTCCACACAGGTTACGATTACGGTCTGACGGCAGTGATCGCGGGAGGAATCCCCCTTCGCTTTGACGACGCCGTTGGGCCTGAGGGAAACCAAATCTATATGCACCTCTTTTACCCCTTCTAAAAAGTACGGCGTACCTTTTACACCAAAGAAAAAAGTGATCGCCTAGTTTTCTAATTTTTGCTACTCCATTGTCAGTGACAATCCTTAAGATTTTAATGTCTTTCATGATCCTTTCTAACCCTGGTTTTGCACGTGCTGAAACCAAGTGCGGCAACAGAGCCGCGGCTTCGTCAAATCAAACGATAGAGAAGAAAAATAGGGTGGCCGAGTTTGTCTATGAAAAACGGGGCTACGTGGTTGTCGCGGCGATCATGGTTGCGACGATGGCGACCGCAAATTATTTGAGCTCGCTTTTGCCTCACGGTGTTTTGACCGACGTTGTGGCGCTGGTTTCTGCATTTGGGATCTACGATGCCACTCGTCCGATGTTGGGTCCTCTTTCTTCTCGAATTCAAAAATTTAGTTTTCAATTTTTTGCTCCAAAGAATGATTCGAGTTCTTCGACCTATGAAGAAAATATTTGGATGGGATCACAAAATAGACGATCTCCCAATGCCCAGATGAGCCGCAATCTTATTGTGGGCCTCATCAATTCGGTTCATCAAAATTTTTATGAAGCCTATCATGCTATTCAAAGAAATGAGCCGACCTATGCCGCGTCTCAGATTGCCGCCGCCGCGAAAACGATGAAAGATTTGGCGGATGAAATCCCTCCCGACAACAAAAACATTGCTCTTTCCATGCGGACAGCATTCACTCACCATGTTTATCTGAGACCTGAATTTGTTGACGAAGTTCGACAGATGATCAGCGAGTTTGATCCCGAGGCTTCAAACCATAGCGAATATTACGAAAAATTATTAAAAACTTGGTTCAACCAAAACGTCCCTTAGGGCGCGATAGTTTTCTCGCCAGAGCTATCAACAACGATGCGTTGATTGAGATTGGCGACTCGGATGCCCATAGTTTGGAAGTTCTCTAGGATTTTTAAATTGATCGATTGTTGAGTCTCGGCGTAGACGTCGTAATCTGCTTGCAAAATATAATAACTGTACTCAAAGTTGTAGGACGAAGCCCCAATCTCTTTAAAGAAAGCCCGTTCAAATCTCACATTCTTCGTATTGCTCACAATATTTTTAAGCGTATCAGGAATATTTTTAAGCTTGGCATAAGGAGTTTCGTGGGGAACAGAAATGTTCAATTCCAGTCTTCGCTCACGCATATTCGAAAAATTCTTAAGCCGACTGCTGAGTAAATCTGAATTCGAAAATAAAATGGTCTCACCCGAAAAGCTTCGAAGCCTTGTCGACTTGATTCCAATATTTTCGACTGTTCCTTTGTAATCTCCGACGGTGAGCGAGTCGCCAAGTACAAAAGGTTGATCGATCATAATCGAAATGGCGGCGAACACATCCCCCAGAATTTTTTGAACTCCGAGAGCGACGGCGATACCTCCGATCCCAACTCCGGCAACAAGGCCTGAAACATTAAAGCCCAGGTTATCAAGAGCAACGAGAGCGATAATCGCGAAAAGAATAAGTCTCGCGATAATGGCAGCCGCTTTGTAGATTGTGGCTCGGCCTGCGTTGACGGCCATATTTCTTTCGGCCATGCGAGCAAAAGCAACTGCGACCAGAGTGTTAACCCAAAGACCTACCTGCAAAGTGAGCGCGACTCCGAAAATTTTTCGAAGCACGGTTTTGACATCGGGATGCAGTGGAGAAAGTTCAAGAGAAACATAAAGAGCGACGGCAAAGAGCAAAAGAAATTGCTGGCCACCAAAAATGGCCTCAACATATATGGGCCATTCTTTTTGACCACGTTTTTTTGCGGCACGCTTGAGAATCATCCGTCGGGTGAAAATCGTTAAGGGCAAAAAACAAACAAAGGCAAGAACAGTCAAAACCCAATGAATGATTGTTTCTGGAAGAAAATCGATATGTGAGAGATACTCAATAAGCTTTGCTTTGATGTCGATATTCACGATGCCCTCACAAAACAGACTGACTAAACAGCCACCACTTCTCGAACTTCAGGGAATAATTCTTGGAGCCGTCCTTGAATACCCATGCGAAGTGTTTGGCTGGAACTTGGGCAACCCGAACAAGAGCCCTTCATTTTTAAATAAACCACGTTGTTTTCAAATTTATGAAATAAAATGTCTCCGCCATCCATCGCGACAGCCGGGCGAACTTCATCTTCAATAACTTTTTTAATTTGGATGACCAAAGGATCTGAATCTTGTTCCGTCGAATGCTCGTTGGAGGCACTCGAAGCAGAGCCGATGATGGGGGAACCACTTCGCAAATGCTCTTCGATCAGTTCACGAAGGGGTTCGGAGAGGACATCCCACTCGACCCAATCTTGTTTCGTGATCGTCACAAAATTGTGCCCTATGAAAACACCTTGCATCCACGGAAAACCAAAAAGTTTCTGCGCAAGTGGAGATTCTTCGGCTTCGGTTGAAGTCGTAAAGGCCACGGGATCATCCACGATCTGTCGATTGATCATAAACTTGAGACTTTGTGGGTTCGGCGTGCTTTCAAAATGTACGGTGAGATTTTCCATACATTCTTCTACATCTTTTCGTAAGTGAATGGAAGTGGCTTCAACTCATTTGGGATTTGTTTCAGGTAAAAAATCGGGGTAGAAGCAGTTATGTCCCGACCAGCTGTATTATTTCTTCGAGGTTTTGTGGCAAGCGGTACGGACCGCATCCGCATTGGTCCTTTTGACCGAGGCCTTTATTATGAAAGGCTCCTCCCTGGGTTTGATGATGTCGATATTTTTCCTGTTCTTGGACTTGGTCGAGGCTCCGCCGAGATCATGGGAGAAAATGCTTATCAATCTATTTTGAAACATCCGCTCTTTAGATGTGGCAGAAGATTTCACCTTTTAGGTCACTCCATGGGTGGAATGATTGCGCGCTATCTTGCTCACAAATCTGATATTGCTTCGAGATTGATTTCTGTCACTTCGGTGGGTTGCCCCCATCTAGGGACAGAGGCCGCTGTTTCAAATTCCAAAGAGGTGACCCATTTTGAATCCGTGCGACCCGATCTCGCTCTTTTGTTTAATAAAACTTGGAAGGACGTTGGGGGAGTTCCCTATTTTTCGATTCTTGGATCAAAGAAATGGAGTGAGCTTCCAATTTTATTTAAACTTGCCGATTTGAGATTCAATCGAAAAAGGCTCCCGGCCGACGGGCTCGTCACGGTCGAGAGTCAGCGTTGGGGTAAGGAGCTTGGCCATTTTGATCTCGATCATCTCGAGCAGATCGGTCTTTCCATGCACTGGAGTCGAAAGCGCAGGCTTACTTTTGAAAAAGAATTTAAAACTTATCAGGAATGTTTGCGAAGCCACTGGTATTCATTCAAGGCTTGATTTTAGTGAGACAAGTGATTAGCTTTCATATCTGAAAATATCACCAGAGAACGACACTTGATAAAGACAAGACAGGAGCGCAAATGACGCCAAGAGTTAGAGAAATTTTAAGCTGGTACGGTTCTGAAACCCCCGGAGTTTTAACAAACATGGCTCGGGTTTTAAATCACGGGCGTCTTTCCGGTACTGGAAAAGTTGTGATTCTTCCGGTCGATCAAGGTTTTGAACATGGACCGGCTCGAAGTTTTGCTAAAAATCCAGATGCCTATGATCCCCTCTATCACTATAGCCTCGCCGTTGAATCCGGTTGCAATGCTTACGCGGCACCTCTTGGATTTATCGAAGCCGGTGCAAGAGAATTTGCCGGAGAAATTCCGCTCATCTTAAAAGTTAATAATTCTGACACACTTTATTCTTCCAATGCTCCGATCTCAGCTCGCACGAGCCACGTCGACGATGCCTTGAGACTTGGTTGTGTTGGTATTGGTTTCACCATTTATCCAGGCAGCGCCAATCGAAAACAGATGTACGAAGAAATTGGTGAAATGACCAAAGAGGCAAAGGCCAAAGGTTTGATGGTTGTGATTTGGTCTTACGCCCGAGGTGAGGGGTTGTCGAAAGAAGGCGAGACCGCCATTGACGTGATCGCTTATGGTGCCCACATCGCAGCGCAATTAGGCGCGCATTTTATTAAGGTAAAACCGCCCACGGCTCATATCGAGCAAGATGCTGCGAGAAAAGTTTATCAATCGGAACAAATCAAAATCGAGAAAATGTCAGATCGTATTCGTCACATCGTGAAATCTTCTTTCAACGGCAGACGGGTTGTGATTTTCAGCGGTGGTGAAGCTAAGGGAACGCCTGAGTTACTCACTGAAATCAGTGAAATAGCAAAGGGTGGAGGTTTCGGCAGTATCATGGGCCGAAACGCATTCCAACGGCCAAAGGCTGAAGCCATCAAACTTCTTCACGACGCCATGGATATTTTTAAAGGCGAAAAATGAGCATAAAAGAAAATCCGCTCCGAGAAGAGAAACGAAAAAAGCTTCATGCTCTTATTGAAAAGGGGATCAATCCTTATCCCTATGATTTTAAAAAAACCCATAGCATGGGTGAACTTCGCGAAAAATACGGTACCTTGCCGGCCGGAGAAAAAAAAGAAGATGTAAAGGCCCGAGTTGCCGGAAGACTTATGACTTTGAGATCTATGGGCAAGGCTTCGTTTTTTAATATTCAAGATCAAACGGGTCTCATTCAGATTTATATTAAGCCCGAGGAATTGTCTCCTGAGAGTCAGACTGTTTTTGAACATGTCGATATTGGGGATATCGTCGGAATCGAAGGCTTCGTTTTTTCTACAAAAAGGGGAGAGCTAAGTCTCCATACTCAAAAACTCGAAATGCTTTGCAAGACTCTGGAGCCACTGCCTGAAAAATATCACGGTCTCGCTGACGTTGAATTGAAATATCGCTATCGTCACTTGGATCTCATTATGGATCCTGACTCTCGAAAAGTTTTTGAGATAAGAAGTAAAATCATTCGAGAAGTCAGAAATTTCTTGGACTCCCGTGGGTTTTTTGGAAGTTGAAACTCCTATGCTTCAGCCTATTTATGGGGGAGCTGCCGCTCAGCCTTTTGTGACCCATCACAATGCTCTCGACATGAAGTTGTTTTTGAAAATCAGTCCGGAACTATATTTGAAGCGTCTTATTGTGGCCGGTTTTGAAAAGGTCTACGACATCAACAAGAATTTTCGTAATGAAGGGATCGACCGGACTCACAACCCGGAATTCACGATGCTTGAGTGGTACGAAGCCTACACCGACTACAACTATCAAATGAAGCAGTTTGAAGATTTGGTTTCAACTGTTGCAAAATCTGTGACCGGCTCCATGGTTGTTCCATTTATGGGCAAAGAAGTGAACTTCACTCCTCCTTGGAGACGACTGAAAATGGTGGACGCCATTAAAGAATATGGAAAGCTTGATGTCATGGCCATGTCCGATGCTGAACTCACAAAAAAAGTCACCGAATTTGGACTGGTGAAAAATCCATCGGTGAAAATGAATCGCGGAGAAATGATTTTTGCGATTTTTGAACACACCGTTGAAGAACATTTGTGGGAACCAACGTTTATTATGGACTTTCCAAAAGAGATTTCTCCTCTCACCAAAAAACATCGGACGGTTCCAGGGTTTGTGGAACGCTTTGAACCCATGGTCGCGGGAATGGAACTTGGCAATGCTTACTCTGAATTGAATGACCCTGAAGACCAGAGAGCAAGATTAACGGAACAAGAAGCTCAGCGCGCAACCAATGCTGAAGCTCAACCGATGGACGAAGATTTTCTTCACGCCATCGATGTGGGGATGCCTCCGACCGGAGGAGTGGGGCTTGGCATTGAGCGTTTAGTGATGATTCTGACCGATCGTCCCAGCATTCGCGATATTATTTTATTTCCAACAATGAAGCCGACCGCCCGATGAAAATCTTCGCAGCTTTTATTTTGATGGGATTGATCTCGTGTCAGACTCCACCGACGAAAGTGAAAGAGAATTTGACGATGGGGCCTGGTGCTCCTCCAACTGCACTCTACAATGAAAAAACCATCGTGATTGATGTGAGGCCGATTTTTTCTTTTGTGAATGGGCATTTGCCAAAAGCTGTTCCGCTTCGTTGGGAGGATTTTTCTCAGAGCAAAAAGCGAGGGAACCTTCGGACCGATCTTGCGACTGTTGCGAGAAATTTAGCTCTTTATGGAATTGGCCCCACCAGCAAAGTTCTAGTGCTTGGCTACGGAAAAGACGGTGGGGGCGAAGAGGGCCGAATGGCTTGGATGCTCTCTTATCTCGGAGTCAAAGATGTGCAGATTGCCAGCGAAATGTTTATTTTGGGGAAGAGAAAAACGGGACAACCAAGCGATCTCGAAAATGCTCCTCCTTGGCAACCGGTGCTCGATCCAACGCTTCTCAGTGACAAAAAAGATTTAAGACAGGCTCTCAAAACTCACGGTGCCCTTATCGTGGATGTCAGAAGTGGCGACGAATATTTAGAGAGAGATAAAAAATCGGGTGCTCATTTTGATGCCATCAATATCGACTGGAAAGAATTTTTGGATAAAAACGGCAGGCCCAACACCGCCATTGTCCGCCAGCTCGAACCCATCGGAATCACCAAAGACAAAAAAATCATCGTCATCAGCAATCACGGGGTCCGTTCCTCAGTCG
>Ga0206905_10189_pt1 | contig 15821 bp, 9 predicted proteins | sample Alteio_BWOrgHeat_43_FD_152940 | JGI IMG/M metagenome (GOLD analysis project Ga0206905, IMG submission 152940) | Enriched cells from forest soil in Barre Woods Harvard Forest LTER site, Petersham, Massachusetts, United States -... | ecosystem: Environmental > Terrestrial > Soil > Temperate forest >...
TTTTAAATTTATTTATATTGATTTGATAATAGTAAACAATGTATAATAATTTATATAACTAACTAATAATATTAAAATAAGAGGTTTATATGTCGAGTTCCGCAGTTTCTAGTCTTTCTATTGCGCAGAAATTATACGGAGATGGGATTCGCTCCATAATGAGCTATTTGGAAGTACCAGATCTTTCTCGAGCAGAAAGAACATGCCATGCATGGAAAGCTGCAGCAAGCCCTATGAATACAGCTTTAAGCCCTTGGAAAACCCACGCTTTCGACGACTATGTCAAATTTTCAAAAGAACGCGCGCTAAGAGTTATACAACTTGCTGCTGGTGGAGAGGATTCTTCTCTGGACATATTGAGGCAAGTTAAGCAAGATATTCGACCTATTGTCGTTCCATTTATTTACCGAGATAGACTCAGATTCACAACTCCACCTCTTGGAGAATTAGGATGGAAATTTGCAGGTGCAAATCCCGGTGTAGTTCCTCCTATTCCTCCAATTCCAGAAGAACCTAATCCTTTTGGAAGCAGGCAGTGGGCTGTCTATTTTCCTGAAACACTAAATGGCGAGACCCCATGCTTAGGTACACTTGAAAAAGTTAATCGCAGTGCAACTGGTTCTAACTACGACCATTTCTCAAATGGCCTTTCTGCCGCTGAAAGAACAAGCATAGAAAGTAAACCCATGAATCTATCAGGTTGGTATCTTGTGACCATTGTCGAAGGAAGTAAAAATAAACCCTTTGCTGGTCCAAATGGCCAAAAAGAATTTGTGAGAGTTAATGGCCACGGACAATGGCAAATTGCATCGGCTTCTCAAGCGATGGCTGTGGAAATTCTCTTCAGGGCTTCTGGAAAACCCTTTTTAGGCAATTTATGGGCACGTTCCTCTGAAAAAACTGAGGCTGGAAATCACTTGATGGTCCTTGGAGGCTCCGCCTCCCACGCCCCGGGTGTCCATATCCTCGCCGACTCTGCCCACGAGCTCCTCGTTGTTTTGGCCCTGCGGAAGTTCCCGGCACTTGGTACTTGATTACTTAGGACTTGGAAGAAGGGCTTAGGTTTCTTTGTTTTTTTGATCTATGGTATCTTCTTATTTCGCAAAATTCGTGGGTATGCATAATCACGAAATATGGATAAAATAATTTTTATATGCTTCGTGCTGCTTGCAGGTTGTCAAAAGCAAGAGCCTCCTGTTGCGATGGTTCCTGAGGTTTCTACATATATTGTCGAGGTGCAGACAATACCTGCAAATTTTGAATTTATGGGGGTTGCAGAAAGTTCCCACTTAGTAGAGATCTGGTCGAGGGTTGAGGGATATCTTTGGAAAATTGCTTATAAGGAAGGGGCACTAGTTAAGGAAGATGACCTTCTTTTTCAAATTGATCCAAGACAATTTCAGGCTGAGGTAGATGAAGCTAAAGGTGCAGTGGCAAGAGAAGAGGCGGTTCTTTGGGCTGCAGAGCAAGCAGTTGCCCGTTTCACTCCGCTTTATGAAAGAAAAGCTGCGAGTAAGCGAGATCTGGATAATGCGACTGCAGAAGAGCTCGCAGGCGTAGGCTCTGTGGAATCAGCAAAGGCGAACTTAGTAAAGGCTCAACTAAATTTAAGCTATACGGCAATCACTTCTCCGATTGCTGGACTTACGACAAGATCGAAGTATCGTGAAGGCACTTTAATCAATCCGGGTGTGAACGGGCTTTTAACTACTGTCTCAGTGCTTGATCCGATTTGGGTGATCTTTAGCGTTTCAGATTTTTATCTTTTAGCAAGTAAAGAAGAGCTCGCTAAAAAGCAACTTATTTATCCTAAAAATGAAGATTTTGATGTGACAGTTGTTCTCTCAGATGGTTCAGAGTTTCCTTACAAAGGGAAGGTAAATTTTGCTTCCCCTATTTTAGATCAAAGCACTGGAACGATGACTGTTCGTGCAGAATTTCCTAACCCTCAAAATGAACTAAGACCTGGGCAGTTTGTGCGTGCAACTGTGAGAGGAGCCACTCGTCCTAATGCAATTGTCGTTCCACAGGAATCTGTTCAACAAGGTGCAAAGGGGATGTTTGTCTATGTAGTGAACGATGAAGACGTAGCTGAGATCCGGTATGTAGAAGTGGGCACTTGGTACAATCAATCTTGGGTCATTAAATCGGGATTGGAAGAGGGAGATGAGGTGATCGTAAATGGGGTAAATAAAGTAAGAAACGGCTCTCCTGTGAAAGTGGCCTCCAAACCCAAAACAAAAAACTGTAGATGATATCGAAATTCTTTTTGGAAAGACCTGTTTTTGCCGTTGTCATTTCTGTAGTGATCACACTAGCAGGGCTTGTTTGTTTAAAAGCGTTGCCTATTGAACAATATCCAAACATCACCCCTCCTCTGATTTTAGTTTCTGCTTCTTATCCAGGGGCAAGCGCTCAAACGATGTCAGATACGGTGGCTGCTCCCTTGGAACAACAGATCAACGGTGTTGAGGACATGATCTACATGTACTCACAAAATGCAGCACCTGGAAACATTTCACTGAACGTCTATTTTGATATTGGCACTGATGCTGATTTGGCTCTAACAAATGTGCAAAATAGGGTTGATCTAGCAACCTCTCAACTTCCTGAAGATGTGCAAAGACAGGGGATCACGGTTACCAAACAATCTCCGAATATTCTCCTCTTTGTTTCGGTTGCATCTCCCGATGGAGCCTATGACGATGTTTTTGTGAATAACTTCGCAACCATTCGAGTGGCTGACACACTTGCAAGAATTAAAGGTGTGAGTAATGCTAAAGTGCTCAATGCTCTGAACTATTCGATCCGTATTTGGCTACGACCTGATATCATGGCGCAACTCCATCTTACAACAAGCGATGTTCTCGATGCTGTAAGAGGGCAAAATGCCTCGCGCGCAATTGGAGAGATTGGACAGGCACCAACTATTACTCCGACAGCTTTGACCATTCCCGTGGACACTTTGGGTAGACTTTCAAAACCTGAAGAATATGAAAATATTATCCTTCGCTCTAATCCAGATGGGTCGATGGTCTATATCAAAGATATTGGCAGGGTAGAGCTTGGCGCTCAGAGCTATGACTTAATTGGAAAGCTTAATGGAAAAACCGCTGCCTCTATTGCGGTGTATCAAGATTACGGTGCCAATGCTTTGGATGTTGCTGAGAGAATAAAAGCCAAAATGAAAGAGCTCGAGCAATTTTTTCCAGCAGGCCTTACCTATTCTATTCCCTATGATACGACAACGTATATAAAGGTCTCCATTCAAGATGTGCAAAGAACTCTTATTGAAGCAGCGATTTTAGTTTCTCTAGTCATTTTAGTTTTCTTGCATAGTTTTAGGGCTACCTTAGTACCTATCATTGCAATGATTGTTTCTATTATCGGGACATTTATAGGAATGTACCTTTTGGATTTTTCTGTAAATACCTTAACTTTATTCGGGATGATATTGGCAGTAGGGATCGTGGTAGATGACGCAATTGTTGTTGTAGAAAATATAGAGCACAACATGCGCGCACACAATCTTTCCTCTAAAGACGCTGCTATTAAGACGATGCATGAAGTAACAGGGCCAGTTATCGCGATTGTTTTTGTTTTGTGTGCTGTTTTTATCCCAATTGGATTTATGGGAGGAATTGCAGGGCAACTCTACAAGCAATTTGCGATCACGATTGCTGTATCTGTTGTCATATCAGGTTTTGTTGCTTTGACTTTAAGTCCTGTCCTAGCAGCTTTTCTACTAAAAAAACAGAAGGCCCCTTCAAGACTAGCCACCCGCTTTAATGAAAGTTTTGATAAATTGGCCAATCTTTATACTAAGGGAGCTGGCTGGCTACTAAAGAAGGCAGCCTTGGGTCTTGGGATATGCTTTTTACTCATTGCCGCTATTGGGATTTTATTTCATCTAACTCCCACATCTCTTGTGCCGAACGAAGATCAAGGTTTTATCTTTGTCGCAGCAAATCTTCCTGATGGAGCTAGCGTGGCAAGGGTTGATGCAGTTTCCTCTCAAATCGAAAAATTTGCTAAAGCATCTCCAGCTGTTTCTGAAGTTCTCTCTTTTTCTGGATACAGTTTACTAGAAATGATCAATAGAAGTCAGATTGGAGCCTATTTTATTAACCTAACAGATTGGTCTAAGCGAACTGCAAAAAATTTACAGGCATCTGAAGTGATTAAAGCTCTTAATAAAGAGTTCTATTCCATCACAGAAGGGTTTGTCATGGCCTTTAATCCACCTGCAATTCAGGGGATTGGAATTGTAGGAGGTTTTGAATTTTGGGTGGTAAATCAAGGTGATGGAACAATGATGGATCTGGAAAATGCTGTTTACCAGATCATTGAAAAGTCTAAAGAGTATCCAGAACTTGCAGGTCTCAATACCTCTATTCAAGCAGATTGTATGGAGCTTTATATCGATCTTGATACGAGTAAAGCAAAAGCTTTTCAAGTCGATGTTTCCGATGTATATGAGACATTGCAGGTTCTTCTTGGCTCTGTCTATGTGAACAACTTTAATAAATATGGAAAAGTTTTTCAGGTAGTGGCCCAAGCAGAACCCCAATATCGGACTTCTATTGAAGATATTGGAGAGGTATATGTCCGCTCTGTAAATGGGCATATGATTCCTATTAAATCGATGGTCAATATCAGTTTTAGAAAAGCGCCTACACTCATTAGCCGATTTAATGCTTTTCCTGCGGCAAAAATCACAGGAAATGCAGCCCCAGGGTTTAGCTCTGGACAGGCCATTCAAGCTATGCAGCAACTTGCCAAAGACCATCTTCCAGAAGGGATGAGTTACGAATGGAGTGGGGAGTCCTATCAGGAAATCACCGCAGGTGGTGCCTCTTTTAGCGCATTAATTGCAGGCCTTGTAATGGTCTTTCTTGTATTAGCAGCTCTCTATGAAAGATGGACCCTTCCTTTTACCATTTTAATGGCAGTGCCATTTGGAATTTTTGGAGCCTTTTTAGCCGTTTGGTTAAGACATATGAACAACGACGTTTATTTCCAAATTGGTCTTGTAGCTCTCATTGGCCTTTCAGCGAAAAATGCGATTTTAATTATCGAGTTTGCCCGCACTAAAAGAAAAGAGGGGATGGGAATTGCAGAGGCTGCTTTAGATGCTGCAAAACTCCGCTTTAGAGCGATCATCATGACATCGCTTACATTTATCCTTGGCGTATTTCCTCTAGTATTTAGCACAGGCGCTGGAGCTGCAAGCAGACACTCGGTTGGCACAGGAGTTGTAGGCGGGATGATTTGCGCTACATTCTTTGCGATCTTCTTTGTTCCTCTATTTTTCAAGATCATCGAAACAATGGCTGAAAGAAAAAAGGAGAAAGATGAAAAAGAATAAGATCGGGCACGCACGCGGGCACGGGCACGGGCTCGAAAGAAAAAAATACTTAAGGTGTTCTTTCTTTTCGTGCCCGTGCCCGTGCCCGCGTGCGTGCCCGATCTTATTCTTACTCCTTCTTTTCCTAATCTCTTCTTGTAATTTTAAGCCAGATTATTGCAGACCAGATGTTGCGATGCCTCAAAGTTGGAGGTTTGATCCTGATGAGTCTTGCGATTATGCAAATATCGCCTGGTGGGAGCAGCTAGAAGACCCTGTTCTCAATGAACTCATTGCTTTGGCCCTGAAAAATAACCAAGACCTAAAAGTAGCTACAGGAAGAGTTTTAGAGTTTTATGCGCAGTATAAGATTGTTTCCTCTAAGCTTTATCCAGAAGTTGATCTCAATGTTTCTTATCTAAAAGAAGAATTAACCAATGGACTTAATTACGCTCCTATACCACCAGGTACAAGATTCAATAACCTCTATACCGCCTTTTTTAATTTTTCCTACGAAATAGACTTTTGGGGGAAACTGCGCAACGCTTCCGATGCGGCTAAATCTCAGTACTTGTCTCAAATAGATGCCCGTCGCAATGTCGTTTTAACACTCATCTCTAACGTTGCTAGCTCCTATGTTCTTCTTAGACAGTTTGACGATCAGCTTGCCGTTTCTAAAAAAACGTGGAAAACAAGATTGGATTACTTAGAGCTCTCAACTCTTCGCTATGAAGGTGGCCTTGTTTCTGAAATGGAAGTGAAACAAGCTGCTTCTGAAGCAGATTCTGCTCAAGTAGAAGTGGAAAGATTTGAAGCGCTGATTCCTCAGCAAGAAGATCTCATTAGCGTGCTTATCGGGGAACCCTCTAGAGCAATCGAACGGGGCGCTTTATTAACTGAATTAAAGATGGCTCCTTGTGTTCCCACAGGGATCCCTTCAAGCATTTTAGAAAATAGACCTGACATATTACAAGCAGAGCAAGAACTCATAGCAGCTAACGCAGAAATTGGAGTTGCAAAAGCAGCCTTTTTCCCCTCTATCTCCTTAACTTCAGCCTACGGATCACAAAGCACAGCTCTAAAAAACTTTTTTTCTAGTAGCGGGAAAATGTGGGACTATGGACTTGCGGCCCTTCAACCCATCTACACAGGACAAAGACTCACGTATCAGGTAAAACTTGCCGAAGCAATCAAAATACAGGCCTACCACTCTTACTATCAAACTGTCTTAACTGCCTTTCAAGAAGTCAACGACGCTCTCATCGGCCATGAAAAAGCCAAAAAAATTGTCGTTGTAAGAACAAGTCAAGTAGCTGACCTACAAGATTACCTCGAACTTTCGATTCTCCGCTACGACAACGGCCAAAACGACTACCTCACCGTCCTCGATGCTGAACGGATGCTCTTCGAAGCCCAATTAGCTCTCTGCACCAGCGAAGGGGATGTCTTTCTCACTCTCATCGGCATCTACAAAGCCCTCGGCAAAGGCTGGGAAGTCGAAGAAGATTAAGGCAGTATCAGCCGATGGCCCATGAGCTCAGCTGTATTCGAATCTTCAAAGGCGTGGGTTGCCAAAAGCATTGCTTGCGCCTTTTTGAAATCGCTCCAATCAATGAGAGAAGTGTACTTTTGAGCAAAATCAAGAGTACGGATTAACGGATCGGCTCTAGTTTGATGGGTCAGAGCTTTAAGCGCGGAAAGATAATTATTTCTAAAAACGGTGGGGATGATAATCCGTGTTTGATCAGCTGCTACCAGTTCTGCGTTCATCATGAGCCTAGCACACCTTCCATTTCCATCTATAAAAGGATGAACTTCTGAAATCAGAAACATCATATAAACTGCACGCTGGAAGGGAGTCCTGAGACCCTGAAACCATTCAAATCCTTTCCTCAAGGTTCCTTCAACAAGTTCGGGAGCTACAAACAGCGTTGAACCTGCTTGATTGTCAACTTTTTTAAATTCTCCCGGACCCACTTCAGAGCGTCCCTGCATCAAAAAAGCATGACGACGTTTTAAAATTTCTATGAGTTCGTCTGCGCTATGTGGACGTTTTCTCATTTCTTTTGTAGCAGAAGTAATTTGATAAGTGCCAAGAATATCATGAGCATCTTCAGGTCGATTTTGAGGGATTTTTCCTTCAAAGATAATTTCCGCAGCTTCTTTAACTTGAAATTCTGTTCCTTCTATGAAATTTGAAAAATAGGCTTCAAAAAAAGGAAGGGAGGAACCAGATGGATTGATAAGACGATCTGGCATATGAGTATTAGCAAGGGCTTCATATAATTTCTGAAAAAGATCAAGGCGTTTTGGATCGTATGGCGTACCTTGATTTCTAGCAATTGCAATGGGGGAGGTCATCGGTATACTACGTGTTCCAAGTAGAGTGCCAATCAGTCCATCTAGAGTTTTGTATTCTTTTTCTAAGCCTAGCTGTTCTGAAATTTTTTTCGCGCTGTCACGAAGAGTCTGTATTGCTTCGCCTCCAGCTCCTTGCAAGAGCATTTCTAGTCGTTCCTCAATTTCTTTTCGAGATAGTGTTCTTGCTACACTCCCTTTTTTTGTTCGTCTCTTACATAAATTTTCTAAAAAAGCCCGTGCAGGACAAGATAAATAGAGTTTTTCCATGAACGGTAGATCTTCATCAAGAGGAGCATGACCTTTCCGGGGATATATCGAAAGGCCGGGAAAATGGATTGCCCTCTTTTTTTTCGATATAATGAAGACAGATCCATCCGCTGCCGGTCGATGCTCAAGAGCTGTCCGATCGACTATGAGACTACCGGCAAAAAGTTCTTTTACAATAAACCAAGCATGACGTTTTACAAGCAGTTCTTTGGCGTCCGTTAAGTTGGTGGTATAGACCTTACTGCCCAGTTTGCGCAATCGCCCTTTTTTTAACTCCTTTGAGACATATGGGGCTAAAGCCGCATTTGAAACAAAGACCTCTGGCAAGAATATGGCCATAAACACCCCTCTATCCTTCATTCTGGCAACTTTTTGGGTTTTAAGCTAGCTTTTTTGCAACTTTTTGGGTTTTAAAGTTATTTTTAGGTTCCTGGGAATGGTCATGCGAAAAACCAACACTTTATGGTATGCTATAGAGGTATCTATATTTTAAGGAGAAAAAATATGAGCGCAGCAGCCTTACAGCCATCTTTGTCCCTGTCATTAAACATTTCACAACAGGTACCGGTTCCTTCATTAACACCTCCGCCAACCCCTCCTTCTATAGAGGAAAGGTTAGCAGAGAAAACAAGTTTTAAGCCTGAGGATCTTGCTTCTTTTAGAAATGAACAGCCAGAGCTCACTGCGTACGATTTAATTGCGCAATGCAAAAATGTTACACTGATCCATTTAAAGGATATTCCTTTAGATGAAACACTTGCAAAAACGATCCAGTCGTGCTGTAAAAAACTTAAGTATTTTACTTTAGAAAACCATGGACCTCTTTCAAGCGTGTTAAGTGTCACGCATCTTAAACTGATAAATTGCAAAACTTTTACGGCAACCCCAAAAGAGCTTCCTCAGCTGCAAGTTTTGAAAATCAAGGGAGAGATGAATTCTCATTGGGAACTTAAAGATTTTACGAAACTCATTGATCTTGAGATATACGAAAGCGATACTTTAAACGTTGATTGTCTTTGGACAACAAGTTTGCAGCTTTTCACATTACAACAATGTCCTCGGATCACCAGCCTAGCGAAAATGCAACTACAACATCTCCGTTCTATTCATCTTGTTGCTTGCGAAAATCTTGTAACTCTTGCCTCTTTTGAAAAGATCACTGCTTTTACAATGGATTGCTGTCATCGAGTAAATAAGCTTGGACTTAAAGAATGCAAGCCGTTAGAGAAACTTGCTTTAACTAGCAATCACGGACTTGGAAAAATATGCTTGCCAGGAGAAAGAAAAGCTGATTATGTGATAACAGATAATCCCCACTTAAATATCATGTGGATGGGAATCCCTAAGGCCTGATTCCTTTTGAGCAATTTCTTCATAGTTAAAAAAAGATTTACATGTAAGGGAGTGTTTGCATAATGACGAGAAGGAAGAGGATTCTGGGGTCATATGCTTACAAGAAAAATTGGGGTAGTTTTGGTTTTGGCTTTGTGTGCACTGTCTTCTTGCGCTAAGAAGGCGGCAGAGGCACCAAAAGAAACGGCTGTGGGCGTTAGTACTTACATTGTGGAGCCGCAGACGATTCCGATTAATTTTGAGTTTGTAGGGATTGCGCAAAGCTCTCATATGGTGCAAATTTGGTCTAGAGTAGAAGGGTATTTAGAGAAGATCGCTTATACAGAAGGGGGGTTTGTAAAAGAAGGGGACGTTCTTTTCCAAATCGATCCGAGGCAGTTTGAGGCTGCAGTAAACGAAGCAAAAGGAAATCTGGATAAAGAAAAAGCAGCTTTGACATCTGCGCTTCAGGCAGTGGAACGTTTTAAACCTTTGTTTGAGCAAAAAGCTGCGAGCCGCAAAGATTTAGATGATGCCAATTCTCAGCAGCTCGCTGAAGAGGCTGCAGTGGCAGTTTATAAGGCAAGACTGGAAGAGGCGGAGTTAAATTTAGGGTATGCAACAATCACTTCTCCTATTTCTGGGCTTACGACAAATTCTAAATATCAAGAAGGGACGCTGATCAATCCAGCGTCTAATGGTCTTTTAACAACGGTGTCTGTTGTAGATCCTATCTGGGTGGTAATTGGTGTTTCTGACTACTATTTTCTTACTGCAACAGAGGATGTCGCCAAGGGTATTTTGAAAATCCCTGAGAATTTTAATTTTGATGTTTCTATCACACTTGCTGATGGAGCGCAATATCCCTACCATGGAAAGGTGAGTTTTGTATCTCCTGTCTTTGATCCAAGCTCTGGGACATTAAGCGCGAGAGCTGTATTTCCCAATCCTGATTCGATGCTGAAACCGGGGCAATTCGTCCGTGTGACTGCTACGGGAGCGACTAGGCCTAATTCTATCAGTGTTCCGCAACAAGCCGTCCAGCAAGGGACGAAGTCTATGTTTGTCTATGTAATCAATGCACAAGGTAAAGCAGAGATGCGTCTTGTCGAAGTGGGTGATTGGTACCAACAATCTTGGATTATTAAGTCGGGACTGGTAGAAGGGGATGAGGTGATTGTGGAAGGAGTAAATAAGGTAAGTAATGGGACTTTAGTAGAAGTGATCACGGATAAGAAAAATCAACGGTGCAAAAAGAAACGGATATCAAAATGATATCAAAATTTTTTATCGATAGGCCTGTTTTTGCAGCAACTCTTTCCCTTTTTATTACGATCCTTGGATCTGTTTGTTTAAAATATTTGCCGGTAGAGCAATATCCTAGACTTGCTCCCCCTATGGTTTTTGTCAATGCATCCTATCCCGGTGCTAGCGCGCAGATGATGTCTGATACGGTGGCTGCACCTATTGAACAGCATCTAAATGGGGTAGATAACATGCTTTACATGGAATCTCAAAATTCTGAGCCAGGAAACATGGGGCTTAGTATCTATTTCGATGTGGGAGCTGATCCTGATAAAGCCTTATCTGATGTCCAAAATATTGTGAATCTTGCTCTTCCCTCCCTTCCAGATGATGTGAGAAATGAGGGAGTTTCTGTAACTAAAAGTTCTGCAGGAATCCTCCTTTTTGTGGCTGTTCAAGCAGAAGAGGGTCTTTATGATGAGATGTTCATTAGCAATTACGCTACTCTCCACGTTGCAGATGAACTTCAAAGAGTAAAGGGGGTCAGCACTGCCACGGTTTTAAATGCGCGAGATTATTCTATGCGCATTTGGTTAAAGCCTGATCGATTAGCCCAGTTTTCTTTGACTACATCAGATGTTTTAAATGCCATTAGATCTCGAAATGCGATGCACGCAATAGGGGAGATGGGACAAGAGCCTAGTACCTCAGATATGGTGCTGAATATTCCTGTATATTCTTTAGGACGCTTAAATGAGCCTAAAGAATTTGAGAAGATCATTTTAAAAGCAGATGCTGATGGATCTATGGTCCTTTTAAGAGACGTAGGAAGAGTAGAGCTTGGATCTCAGAGTTATAATATGGATGGTAAGCTCGATGGGAAATTTTTTGCAGCTATCGCCATCACTCAAGATCCTTCAGCAAACGCTCTTGATGTGGCAACGAGAATAAAATCTAGGCTAGAAGAATTGAAGAAATTTTTTCCTTCTGGATTGAAATACAGTATTCCTTACGATACGACGAAATTTGTGAAAGTTTCTATTCTCGATGTTCAGAAAACTCTTCTTCAGGCAGCTATTTTAGTGGCTTTGGTTATTTTAGTATTTTTACAAAGTTTTAGAGCTGCTCTTGTGCCCGTCATTGCCATGATTGTTTCTATAGTGGGCACTTTTGCGGGGATGTATATTTTAGGTTTTTCAGTGAATACCCTTACTCTATTTGGAATGGTTTTAGCAGTAGGTATTGTAGTAGATGACGCTATAGTTGTCGTAGAAAACATTGAGCGCAACATGAGGGATTTAGGACTTAGCGCAAAAGATGCAGCCATAAAGACGATGGAAGAGGTCACAGGACCTGTTATAGCAATTGTTCTTGTGCTTTGCGCTGTTTTTGTTCCTATAGCATTTGTTGGAGGGCTTCCAGGACAGCTTTACAAGCAGTTTGCAATGACTATTGCAGTTTCTGTGGTGATATCTGGCTTTGTAGCATTAACACTGAGTCCTGTGCTTGCAATGACTTTGTTAAAAACACGAAAATCTTACAAAGCAGGTATTTGGTTTAATAATGGGTTTACCAAAGTTACAAACGTTTATATTGGGGGCGCTAGGTGGCTTATAAGAAACCGAGTTTTCGGAGTCGGGATATTTGTAGTCCTTTTAGCGGCCATTTGGGGGTTGTCTCATATAACTCCTGTAGGTCTTGTGCCCTCAGAAGATCAGGGGTATGTGATGGTCTCTGCAGAGCTTCCAGATGGAGCAAACTTAAAAAGGGTAGAAAAGGTTTCTTCGAAGATTGAATCGATTGCTAAGAGCTCTCCTGCTGTAGAACATGTGATCTCTCTTTCTGGTTATAGCTTGCTCAATGGGATTCCACGCTCTAAAAATGGAGCCTATTTCGTTACATTAAAAGATTGGAGTGAAAGGACTGCTGAAAATCTTTCAGCTCCTTCTATTGTAAAAACGTTAAATACAGAATTTGCCTCTTTGCCTGAAGCAAATATTTTTACTTTTAATCCCCCTTCCATTCAGGGAATTGGGATAGCTGGTGGGATCGAATTTTGGATACTTAATCAGGGGAATGCAGATTCTGAAACTTTTGGAAAAATCGTTTCCGATTTTATGAAAAAAGCTAAGGAGCGCCCAGAAATATTTAAAGGGTATATGTCTTCCACCCTGGAACCTGATGGGATGCAGCTTTACTTAGATGTCGATGTGGAAAAAGCACAGGTTTATCAAGTGAAACTCGAAGATATATTTGAGTCATTACAAGTATTACTCGGATCTGTTTATGTAAATGATTTTAATAAATTTGGAAGAGTTTTTCAAGTGGTCGCTCAAGCAGAACCTTCCTATCGTTCTACAGTAGAAGATATAGGGCAAATCTATGTGCGCTCAACCACAAATGAGATGATCCCTCTAAAGTCTTTAGTGATTCCAAAGTTTTCCAAAGGGCAGACCCTTCTTACCCGTTTTAATGGGTTTCCTGCAGCGCAAATTATGGCTATTCCTAATTATTTCCAAGGATATGGAGCAAGCGCAGCTATGAATGCCCTTGAAGAAGTTGCTGAGGAGATCCTTCCTCAAGGAATAACCTTTGCTTACAGTGGACAGGCCTATCAACAAAAAGTGTCAGGGGGAGCGTCTAGCGCTTCTTTGATTGCAGGCCTTGTTATGGTGTTTTTGGTCCTTGCAGCGCTATATGAAAGATGGACCCTTCCAATAGCGATTCTTCTAGCAGTTCCCTTTGGGATTTTTGGAGCCTTCTTCGCGGTTTGGGTGAGAAACATGCCGAATGATATTTACTTTCAAATCGGCTTAGTAGCCTTGATTGGCCTTTCTGCAAAAAATGCGATTTTAATTGTGGAATTTGCACGTGCAAAAAGAAAAGCTGGTATGGGGGTAATAGATGCGGCAATTGATGCGGCAAGGCTCCGTTTTAGAGCTATTGTTATGACTTCACTGACCTTTATTATAGGAGTATTGCCTTTATTGATTAGTAAGGGCGCTGGGGCAGCTTCTCGCCATTCAGTGGGAACTGGGGTAATGGGAGGGATGTTTTTTGCAACGTTCTTTGCCATCTTTTTTATCCCCTTATTTTTTAGAATCATCGAAGAATTCAGCGAGAAAAAGAAAAAAGATGAAAAATAGAAGACAGAAGAAAAATAAAATCGGGCACGCACGCGGGCACGGGCACGGGCTCGAAAGAGAAAAAATCTTAAGGCTTTCTTTCTTTTCGAGCCCGAGCCCGAGCCCGCGTGCGTGCCCGATCTTCCTCTTTCTTTTTCTTCTCCTATTTTCCTCCTGTAATTTTAAGCCTCATTACGACAGGCCAGAGATAGAGATGCCTCAGACTTGGCGATTTGATGCGGAAAATTGCAGCGAATATATCAATATGGAATGGTGGAAACAGTTTCAAGATCCTGTTCTTGATGAGCTAATGAAGACTGCACTTCAAAATAACCAAGACCTGAAAGTTGCTACAGCAGCAGTTCTCGAATTTTATGCTCAGTACCGGATTGTTGCTTCTCAGTTTTGTCCTCAGGTTAGTTTACAGGGAAATTTTGATCGAAATAAATTTTCCGAGGCGATTGTTGGACAGGCATTTGTCCCTCGCGTTTATAACCTGTTTAGTTTGCTTATGAATATGTCCTACGAAGTGGATTTTTGGGGGCGCATTCGTAATGCAACAGATTCTGCAAAGGCAGATTTTTTAGGCCAAGTGGAATCGAGACGAACAGTTATTTTAACACTTGTAACCTCTCTTGCTGGTGCTTACATTCAACTCAAAGAATTCGATGCGCAACTTGTCATTTCTAAGGAAACTTATGAATCAAGAGTGGTTTCTTGGAATATTGCGATCGCTCGGTATAAAGCAGGTCTTGTGTCTGAGATGGAGGTAAAACAAGCAGAGTCTGAAGCGAATTCTGCAGAAGTGCAGATTAAAAATTTTGAAATTCTTATTGGTCAGCAAGAAGATTTGATTAGCGTGCTTTTAGGTGAGGCTCCAGGCCCTATTCTTCGGAGTGTTCCGTTAACCGACCTCGCACTTCCTGTATCTATCCCTTCAGGGCTCCCTTCTCAGCTTTTAGAAAATCGACCAGATATTGTTCAGGCAGAACTTGCGATCATCTCAGCAAACGCTCAGATTGGTGTTGCAAGAGCAGCCTTTTTCCCAACGATAAGTCTGACTGGTTTGCAAGGAAAAAGATCTACATCAATTCGGGATTTTTTAAATAATGCTGCAAGTTTATTTGATTATGATGTGCAGGCTTTTCAAGAGCTTTATACCGGAGGAAGGTTAACCTACCAAGTTAGAGAGGCTCAAGCTAAAACAAGCCAAGCTGTCCATACATATCTTCAGACTATTTTGACGGCATTTCAAGAGGTTGAAGACGCTTTGATTGCCTATCAAAAGAATCAAGAAAAATTAGTGATCCAAAAAGAACAAGTTTCTGCGCTGGCGCTGTATCTAAAACTTGCACTCCTTCGTTATAACAATGGACAAAACGATTACCTTACAGTTCTTGATGCTGAAAGTTCCCTTTTTGACGCGCAGTTAAGCCTAGCTCAAACTCAGGCAGATATCTTTCTTTCCCTCATTAATCTCTATAAAGCTCTCGGCCAAGGATGGGATGTCGAAGAAGAGAAAATGGATGCAGAATGTGAGACAAAAGCTCTAAAGAACTCATAATTAATTGGTTGAAATACCTATTCCTGTTGTTCCTCCGTCCTCCAAGGCCTATATATCTTCTAATAAATGACTTACCTTACGCAAAATGGTGACGCCAGTTCCTGGCTTGGAGGAGGTGGTGCATTTTTTCCGTGGGTTCCCACCCACGGCTAGCAACTGCCATCGCTTGCGCGATTTGATTACCGCTTTGCGGTTAAGATAAGAATCGGGTTTCCATAACAAAATCGGATGCTGTTCTTAACCGCAAAGCGGTAATCAAATCGCAAAGCGATGGCAGTTGTTAGCCGTGGCGTGACGAACGAATGTGAGGAACCCACGGAAATCGTATACCCACATCTGAGCCAGGAACTGGCGACAACTAAGTATTTAATTGTTAAGTGCATATAATAATGAATTTGTAGGAAATGGTTTTTTTTGTTTGTTTTTAATAAAGTTATGAAATTTATTGAATTAAATCTTATTATATGGTAAAATATCCATATATAAAATAATAAGGAATAGTTTTATGTCTGCAAGCGCGCCAGCTATAGGAACGAGATCCAGCACGCCCCCATTACAAGAAAGCTCTTCCTCATCATCT
>Ga0206905_10190_pt1 | contig 15789 bp, 15 predicted proteins | sample Alteio_BWOrgHeat_43_FD_152940 | JGI IMG/M metagenome (GOLD analysis project Ga0206905, IMG submission 152940) | Enriched cells from forest soil in Barre Woods Harvard Forest LTER site, Petersham, Massachusetts, United States -... | ecosystem: Environmental > Terrestrial > Soil > Temperate forest >...
GCTGCTCCTGTGGCATCGGTGAATTCGAGCCGGGGGATACGTGATGCGGAAGGGGAGGAGAGACGCTTTGTTCAAGCGCCAGGAACAGGGAACAACTGAGGGTAGCCATACAAAATAAACCAAGGGGGAAGGAAAGACGGAGGTCGTGACGGATGGGGAGATCGTTTTTCACGGTTGGAAAATGGGGGGTTAGTTCTGGGCCAGGTGAACGGATGTCGGAGCGGGCTGGCTTTGCACCACGGAAGAATTCACCGAGGTGCTGATGATTTCCACCGGCGTTCCCGATTCGACATGCCGGTACAATTCCCGGGCCATGCCCATCGGCAAACGCACGCATCCATGGGAGGCCGGATAACCGGGCAGCTCACCCGCATGCATCCCCACGCCTTCATCGGTCAGGCGCATGAAGAAAGGCATCGGTGCGTTGTTGTAAACGTTGGAATGATGGTCGACGTCCTTTTCCGAAACAGTGAAGGAACCGGTCGGCGTTTCATGGCCGGGACGCCCGCTGGAGATATTGCTCCAGGCAACAAGCTGCTGGTCATGATAGGCATAGAGGCGCTGGTCGGCGAGGGAGACCACGATATGGTTCACCGTTGTGTCCGATTGTGTGTCGCCGGAGCAAAGCCACAGGAAGCGGGCATAATTGCTGGAGGCACTGCGGACATGGGTCAACGGGCAGGAGGAGGAGGCATGCTTGCTGTTACCGGCGAAGCCGTCGGCGCTTGCCGTACCGCCTAAAAAAGCGGCAAGGGAGAGAGTAGCCAAGGTGGTCAGAAGGCGGGAGGTATTCATGGTCATTGTCCTAATCGAGGCGAAGAGTTTTGTTCTTTCTGGTTTGTTCGGGTTTCGCATCGTGACCAGGGAATCGCTTGGCGCATGCCAAGACCTAAATTTTCTGTAAGTCGTTGATAAATAGGATAATGAAAATATCCCTATCGCTCTTCTTTTCTTGAAAAAGAAAAGAAATTTTTCCTGAAGCGGAAACTTATTTTCAGGAGGTCTACCTGTCTTGGGCGATGAACAGGTTTATCGGCGATCAGATCACCGCCACCATGAAAAAAGACTATTTCGGGCCGCGCCCCTTGAAAGTCAGCTCGGCAATGCCCGATTTGTCGAGTTCGCCCAGACCTTTTTCGATCATACGCCGGTATTGGGCAAGAGTCGCCTCGGCAAGGGGAACCTCGATTCCAGCCATGGCGGCCAGGGCCGTCGCAATGCCTGAATCCTTGGCCGCATGTGCTGCGGAGAAATAGCAGTCGTGTTCGCGGTTCTGCATGTCGGCGCCGTCGGTCTCCAGGACGCGGGAGTTGGCGCCTGTCTGGGAAAAGATTTCGCGCAAGAGGGCAAGATCGAGCCCCAACGCATCGCCGAGGGCGAGACCTTCGGCAAGTCCCGCCGTGTTGATATTCATCACCATGTTGACGAGGGCCTTCACCTGCGCCGCGCGTCCGGTGGCACCCACATACCGGCGCGCGCTGCTCAGGGCGCCGAGAAGAGGCGCCGCTTTCTCCACGATTGAGGCATCCCCGGCGAGAATGAGGAAAAGGGTTCCCTGCCGTGCCTGGGTGATGCTCGATGCCATGCAGGCTTCGATGGCCGCCGCACCGGCGCGATGGGCCGCAGCTTCGACTTCCAAATGAACCTGGGGAGAAACCGTGGCGAAATTCAGGAAGGTCCGGCCCTGGGCGCCGATGAGCAGATGATCGTCCGGGGAGGTGAAAATATCGCGCATGGCCTGATCGTCGGAAACGACGGTGAGAATGAAATCGGCCTGCGCGGTGACTTCGGCCAGCTTTTGCGATGCCTGGCAATTCAGTTCCCGGGCCAGCTCGGCCGCGACTTCCCGGCGCACATCATAAACCGCGGTGACATTGAATCCCTGGTCGGCCAATCGCCTCGCCATGTTGGCTCCCATGCGGCCGACACCCACAATGGCGATTTTAAAGTCGGATGGCGGGCTCATGCCTTATTGCAAAATCGACTAAATCCCATCTTTTTGAAAAGAGGGTACAACATCGGCGATGAAACCCTTGAGCATGTCCAGGGTTTGCGTTGCATCCTTGCCGTTGGATTTCAATCCCTGCGTAATGGGCGAAGTGACGATGACGTAGGCCCAGCGGTGGTTGATTTGATGGACGACACGGTCCCAGCTGGTCAGCCAGAGGCGTTCCCAGTGATAGGGTGTGGTCACCTTGTCGCCTACAAACCAATACATATAGTAGGCAGGTATCTCCACCGTTTCCCCCCTCGTCGTGACTGCGGGGCGGGTGATGGTCAAATTCATCACTTTGAGGTTGTTTCCGGAATGAAGAGGAATATCGATCACTTGGCCCGATCGAAGCGTCCATCCCTGGGCGCGCAGGCATATCTCCGGGCGATGAATGCTCCGTTTTTCTGCGCCGCTTAGAACAATGGTGCATGTGACCTTGTCGCCCTGAACGGAATCATATTCCCTGCGTTGAAATTCGGTATCGGAGGGAAGAATGGTCTTTTCCGCCTCTGTCATGTCTTCGCCGAAGCCCCACCACGAACCGATATCACTGGGAAGGGTCATGGTAACCCCGGCAGTCGTTTGTCCCGTGGGTGGCGTAGTCCAGATGCAGCCAAGGGCGGTAATGACCGTCAGGGCGGCGACGGTGATGGAATTGGTAAGCGGAAAGGAGAGAACCAGGTTCTTTTTCGATTCCGTGGTGGGTGACGGCGGCGGATTTTTCGATGAGGGAGAGAAACGACGTCCCAAGAGGTTGAGGATCTCGATGCAGCCCATCATGCCCAGGAGGGCGACGAGGAAAACGGCATATCCCGCGCCTTCATGAATCCAGCTGGGATGTTCCGGCGAGCCGAGGGCGGCGTCGGTTCCCCACCAGAGAGTAGCGAATGTCAGCAGGACAATGCGGACAACATTGCCGAGAATGGCTAGGGGAACCGCCGTGAAGAAAAGGATCCATTTTTGCCAGGTTTGGCGGAGGCTCAGATGGGCGAAAAGAGCGCTGATCATGATCAAGGCGAAAAGAGAGCGAATACCACTGCAGGGGTCTGCGACATCGATGCCGAATTTTGCGCCCTGGGCCTGGCCAAAGATGGGATTAGCGGCGGACATGATGGAGGTGCCGACCTGGACATTGGCGACGCCAAGAAAATTGAGAAGAATATGCGCGGTATGGGACATCAGGAGCCGAAGAGGAAAAGCGATCATGTTATCCAGGAACGGCAGCGGAAACATGAAGGCCAGGAAAGCCCAGGGAAAGAGCAGGGCTCTCATCATCTGTACTCCTCCGAACCAAAGAATCAGGCCGGCAACCAGTGATTGCAGGGAAAGATAACCGAAATACTCAATATCGACCGAATATCCGACCCAGAAACAAAAAAGGGAGAAAAGGATGACGGGCAATCCCCAGCAACTCGGGCGCATTTCAATTTCCTGCAACCGTTTTCGATCAAGATAAACGAGTAGGATTACCAGCGGCGGCACCAACATCCCATGGGCCCACTCGCCCTGAAATGTGGGCCATTCACTCCACAGATAACTAAAGAGAGACGACTTTTGGGCAAAATACCCTCCAAAAAAGGGAAAAAACCCGTATAACCCAATGAAGGCTAACAGGGTAATAAGGAGGCCGGGAAGACACTGCCGAAGACGGGACGAGGCAGACGACGCCATGGTCCCCCGAGGATGCACTTAAACAACACGAGAGGCAAATGAATTGGTTGTAACAATCATCCATGACGCGACTTTGAACTCCAAAACAAATTCCGAAAGGAATGACGGATCTTTCAGCTTTAACGAGTTCACGCTTGATGAGATGCCAACCGGGGCTAAAATCATCCGCATAAGCAGCGATTACCCCCCTCCACCCATCGTGGTAGATCAAAAACTCATTAGTGCGGCAATCTGGATCTTAAGCCTGATCCTTGTACCGATGGCGTTGACAAACGCACTCGAGGGAGACTTCATGCTCATGGGGGTATTGGGTGGATTATCCGGTCTGCTGTTTATTTTCTTTGTCCTCAAGGAAGGAACATGTGCCTTGCCGATCATAGGGTTGTATTTTGCGGGCAGGTTGAATTTTCTGCCTTTCGGATTGACCGCCCCTTCCATTTTTACTCTGGGCTTGGTCATATATGTGTTTTTTGAATATTTTGCGCTAAAACAAAGGAACGTAAGTCCCGGTCCGCCTATTTTATATATTCCTATCCTGATCATCACGGTTATCGTGGGTTATCATAATCGTCAGGTAGGACTTCATGCCCTTGGTTCCAGTGCGGAAGGATCGCGCCAAGGCTTGATGATGATGTTGGGCCCTTTAGCCTACATATGCGGAAGCAGTGTTTTTCCCCCGTCCGTCACCTTTTTAAGTCGTATTCCATGGTATTGTCTTTTATTGGGAATCATAACGAGCATCCCCAATCTCTTGACCAGTTTTTTTCCGGGTCTGGCGCCCTATCTCTACTATCTGACAGATAACGTCAATCTGGACGCCTATCGCGAATCTCTAGGCTATGATACCGACATTGTTCGGGGCGGCGGTTTTGGAAGTATCGGGATGTATTTGGAGCTTTTTTTGATTGCCTACTACCCGATTTACAGCTGGTGGCGTCCTCACCGCTGGTGGGTGTCTATTTTATTTCTGATCTCTTTTGTAGGTGTCATCGAAGGAGGTTTTCGCAGCAGCATGGCGCTATACGGATTCATTTTTCTTGTGGGAACGTGGTGTTACTGTTCCTGGAGATCGCTCTTCCTTCTCCCGGTGGCATGTCTGGTCGTATTTACAGTGAGTGTCTGTGCGCAAAGTGGCTTGGTAGATCTTCCGTTGAGCATGCAGCGCAGTTTATCCTTCTTGCCGGGAAGATGGGATGCGGTTGTCTTGGAAAGTACCGCCGGTTCCAACGATTTTCGTCAGAACATCGAGCAAGTCTACAAGAGAGAGTATTTGTACAAAAGTCCCTGGGTGGGAAACGGCTTCCTCTTTGACACGCGTGAAGCCGATATGTTGACCGATATGTCCCGTTACGGTGACACGGGGGACCACTACTTTACGGCCAAGGCCTTTATTGTTTCCAAAACCTATCACGTTGGTTGGATTAGTCTTTACGATACGGTGGGTTTGATTGGGGGTATAGCTTTTGTCGCCTTGGGTGTGAGTATGATCTGGATGTCAAGCCGTGCTGTTTGGGGACGTATCGACTATCAAGCACCGCTTTTTCCCTTAAAGGTTTGGCTTTTATGTAATATCACACGTGAATTTGTGGGTTATTTCACCGTTTTTGGAGATATCCGGAACTCTTTTCCTGCGGCCTGTGCTTACGCCATTATCCTCATTCATCTCTACCGAGTCGAACGCGGCATGAATCTGAATCCAGCCGCTGCGCCTCTTCCTCAACCGGAGGCTATGCAGCCTCCAGGAAAAAGGATGCCGCAACCTTCGTTTCTGCGACCCACCTAGGCGCCCACAACAATTGTTTCAAAAGGTGGATCAATCTTATTCCATTGCGAATAATTTCTCATGAAGCACTGCCTCGTTATAGAACTATGGGGCATTGGAGATGCCACCCTGATGACCCCTGTTCTTCAGGGTCTTCCGGCAGGTGATTGGAAAATCACGGTTTTGGCCAAACCTTCCATCTGTGCCTTGATCCGGATGAGCTATCCCACGGTTCATTGTGTCGAGTTCGATCCGCCATGGACCGTCTTTTATGGAAAGTACCGGCTCTGGCGGTGGCCATGGCGCAAGATATTTCAAGTCGTGGGGCAACTGCGCCGGGAGCGGTTCGACGCGGCCGTTTCCATACGCAAAGACCCCCGCGATCATCTTCTGATGTGGCTGGCTTCAGCCCGGAGGCGCATCGGCTTTCCCACGCGCTGGAGCCGGGGCTTCTTGAATGAGCCGGTTGCTGTTCGCGATCCCGATGCCCATCGCGTGAAAGATTGGTGGGACTTGCAGGACCGGATTGTCGGGGCTGAACGGCAACATTTCCCCCCCCGCTTGAGCGCCGATGCTTCCCTGGCTGAGAAGTTTCGCCAACAGCTGGGTAACGACTCGAGACCCATTCTGCTTCTTCACTGTGGAGCGAGAATTGCCGTGCGACGATGGCCTGAGGCCCATTTCCGGGAATTGGTCATCCGTTTACGGCAGGAATTCAATTTTCAAATGGTCCTGATTCCCGACCCGGATGGCTACGGAACTGCTTTGCAGGATCTCGCCGACCATACCTTGCTTAGGCTGAGTCTCCCTGAGCTTTTGGCTGCCTTGAGTTGCGCTTCCCAGGTCATTTGCAATGACAGCGGTCCTTCTCATCTGGCCGATGCTTTGGGAATACCGGTCATCGCCTTCTTTGGCGCCGCACGTCCCGAATGGTTTCGGCCGTTTCGAGAGCATAACCTGGTCGTCATACGCGACACCTGTCCGTATCATCCCTGCGCCGATTACTGTCGCTTTCCCGAGGCCTATTGCCTCACGGAACTTACGCCGGACATCGCATGGCCGGAAATCAGGGAATATTTATGCACTAAAGCTTTTCTCCCGCTCAAAAACTCCCCCCCTGCCATCCAACATTCGAGCAAAAGAATTTAGGCATGGAAAAAGGGCCTCATTCAGTTAAAACCAGAGCCATATGGTGATCCTGGCGCATCGGGCCAATCTCGACGGGCCAAATCCCCGGATGGAAAATTCCTTGGCCGCCACCCAACGGGCCTTGGAATTGGGTTTTGGAATTGAAACCGATTTGCGGCGTGGTGCCGATCAGCGCTTCTACATTTCCCATGACGTCCATCCCCGCACCCAGGAGAATGACTTCGATCACTTTTCCGGGCTTTTTCAAAAATTCAATGATCGGGTCATTGCCATGAACGTGAAGGAACTTGGCTATGAAGAAGAGCTGATCAAGCTGCAGGCTTCCGGCGCCATGGGGCAGCGTTCCTTTTATTTCGATTTTGAATTGCTCGAGCCGAAAACCCCCGGTCGCACGCAAAAAACCATTCGCGATCTTTCCGGTGGCGGTAATGCCAAAATGGCCTCCCGGTTAAGCGATCGGAATGAACCGCTCGATCAATGTCTCTCCATTCCCGCCGACATTGTCTGGGCGGATGAATTCGATTCTCTCTGGCTTGCCCGCGAACATATTGAAAAAGCGCATGCCGCCAAGCGGCAGGTCTATGCCATATCGCCGGAAATTCACGGTTTCAAAAAAGACGAGAAACGCCGGCGCTGGCAGGAATTCAAGGAATGGGGAGTCGACGGTCTTTGCACGGACGATGCCTTGGAGGCGCGGGATTTCTTTGCTAAATAGACTTATGCCCCCTTCCGAAAGTCCTTCCTCCCCGCGCTTGAAGCGTCATGCCCTCGAGAGCTTTACGAAAGGGTGGTTCGTGGGTAATTTCAATCCGACGATCCTTCCCAGCAACGACGTCGAGGTGGCGATCAAGCACTACAAAGCCGGAGATCATGAATCTTCCCATCATCACAAAGTGGCGACCGAACTCACCGCGATTGTCAGCGGTCGCGTCCGCATGTCGGGCGAAGAGATCGGTCCGGGTGAAATCGTCACCATCGACGCGGGACAATCGACCGACTTTACCGCATTGACTGATGCTGTCACCGTGGTGGTGAAAATGCCATGCGTGGCAGGGGACAAATATCCGGATAACATTCAATCATGAAAATTCGTGCCATTCTTTTCGATCTCGACGGGGTCCTTGCCGATGCCACCGAATGGCATTACGAGGCTCTTAACCGTGCCCTGGCACTCTTTGGTTTTACCATTTCGCGATACGAACATCTGACCATCTACAATGGGCTGCCCACCCGGAAAAAGCTCGAGATGCTCTCCGTGGAAAAAGGATTGCCGCGCAGCCTGCACAACATGATCGCGCGCATCAAACAAAAGTACACCCGCGAGGAAGTCCTGCGGCAATGCACGCCCACCTTTGAAAAGGAATTTTTGATCAACAAGCTCAAGCATGAGGGTTACCAACTCGGCGTCTGTTCCAATGCCGTGCGCGAAAGCGTGGAGATGATGCTGCGCGGCAGCGGGATCTTCGAGCTGTTCGATTATATCGCCAGCAACGAGGACGTGAAAAATCCCAAGCCCGATCCCGAAATTTACCTCAACGCCTTCAAGGAGATGAAGCTCAAGCCCGAGGAATGTGTCATCGTGGAGGATGCCGGGCATGGCGTCGAGGCCGCGAAACGCTCGGGCGGGCACGTTTGCCAGGTCTCCGGTTTTTACGAGGTCGATTATGACCGGATCAAGGGCTTCATCGAAACTGTTTCCAAGGAGAAGAAATAATATGCTCCACATTATCGTTCCTCTTGGAGGCAAGGCCTCCCGTTTTCAAGAACGCGGGTTCACTTTTCCCAAGCCCCTCATTGAAGTGGGCAATCGCTCCATGATCGAGGTCGTGCTCGAAAATCTCGCGCCGCCCCAACCGTGCCGCTACACGTTCATTTGCCGCAAGGAACACCTCACGCAATTTTACCTGGGCGATATGTTGCGCCTGCTGGCCCCCGATAGCCGGATCATCTCATTGGAGCATGAGACCGCGGGTGCGCTTTGTTCCGTCCTGCTGGCGGCTGATTTCATGAACCCGGACGAAGAGCTTCTGGTGGCCAATGGAGATCAATTCATCCGCTCCGGTCTCGCTCCGTTTTATCAGACATGCCGGAATGACGGTACGGACGGCTGCATCCTGACGTTCACCGCCACGCATCCCCGCTGGTCCTTTGTCCGCACCAATGCGGCAGGCGAGGTCACGGCGGTGGCGGAAAAACGACCCATCAGCAAACAGGCCACGGCAGGTCTCTATTACTTCCGCCGCAGCACCGATTTCCTGGCCGCGGCGGAGAAGATGCTGGTCAAGGGATTGACCACATCGGGACAATATTTTGTCGCCCCCGTTTATAACGAGCTCATCCTGGCCGGCAAACGGGTCACGACTTATCACCTCCCCGAGAACACGATGCAGAGCCTCGGAACACCGGAAGATTTCTCGATTTTCTGCGATTATTACCTCTCTTCCTCCAAATGATCTCCGATACTTCCTCGGATCGCACTGCTGATCGCGAGGAAAATCTCCTTGGGCAAGAAGAGTTAAGTTGCGAAATGCGATCGTTCCTGGAGCAATTGCCGCCCGAACTCGATCTCGAATGGACCAAAGACAAAGAGTTTCTTTATCATTTTGAAGCAGCGCGATTTCAATGCATATGCCAGGCCCTGAAAGGGCTTTTTCCGACATCGAATCGGCCGCACTGCATTCTCGATTTCGGATATCTTCATGGCCTTTTACCCGAATTCATTCACCGCTCTTTTCCTCAGGCATCCATCACGGTCTGCGATCGCCCCGAAAGTCCGGTTTTTTTCAACCCAGCATATCGAAAAATGATTGCGCAACGACCCTATCTCAAAATCGAACCCTACTCATTGCAAGAGATCGATGGATTGTCGGGCACCTTTGACCTTATCATCCTGGGTGAAGTCATCGAACACATGAATCCGACAGAGGTGCGTGATGCGCTGCTCGGTCTGCGTCGAAAAATTTCTCCCTCCGGGGGAATTCTGATCACTACCCCCAATGGAGCGGGCTTGCATAACCTCGCGCAAATTTTGTTCGACAAGGAATTGGTGATTTATCCCCCCCTTTTCCATGCCACGATGGGATATCCCCATATCCACTTATGGAGTCCACGTGTTTTGAACATGACGCTCGAACATTGTGGTTGGCGTCCCGGGAAACCTTTTTATTATGACGGAAGGGAAGGAGAACTTTACGCGCGAAGCAACCGGACTTGGGGATCGATTAAATACCAGGTTTATATAAGAATCTGGCGTCTTATGACGTGGTTGCGCCCTGCGTGGAAAGGTTTCTTTGTCATGATGGCCATACCTGAAGTTGAACCCGAAAAACCATGAGCGAACTACAGATTGTCATCCCGATGGCGGGGCGCGGATCGCGCTTTGCCCAGGCGGGCTTCACCACTCCCAAGCCACTTATTCCGGTCGGAGGTAGACCGATGATTCAGTGGGTCATTGATAATATCCGCCCCCATCGCCCCCATCGGTTTATTTTTCTTTGTCTGGGAGAACATCTGCAGACTTACCCGGAAGTTCCCGCGGAGATCAGACGATTGTGCCCCGCTTGCGAGATCGTGCCTGTCGAGACAGTCACGGAAGGCGCTGCCTGCACCGTCCTGCTGGCCCGCAAGTTCATTGAAAACGATTCCCCCATGATGATCGCCAATAGCGATCAGATCGTGGATCTTAATATCGACGAATATCTTGCCGTAGGCGACTCGACCGATGTCGACGGACACATCATGACCTTTTGGGCCGACCATCCCAAGTGGAGCTATTGTCGCATGCGTCACGACGGTACCGTGAGCGAAGTCGTGGAAAAACAGGTTGTCAGCAATGAGGCGACCGTCGGTATCTATAATTTTCGCCGCGGCATCGATTTTGTCCAGGCTGCCGACAGCATGATCGCCAGGAACCTGCGGGTGAACAACGAGTTTTATGTCGCTCCCTGCTACAATGAAATCATTGGTTGCGGAGGCAAAATCATCACCGTCAAAACCGGCGCGGAACGCGAGGGCATGTACGGCATGGGCGTTCCCGAAGATCTCGAGTTTTTCACCACCACGAAGTACTATGCGTCCCGTGCAGCGACTGCCCCATGACTTTTGAGATCATCATTCCGCTTCGCAATCCAACCGAAGTCTTGAGTAAGACCTTGGAATCGATCATTTCCCAGGCAGATAAAAACTTTTCCATTCTGATCAGCGATAATCATTCGACGGCAGGACAGGAACATATCGAATCCGCTTTTAATCGATTAAAGGAAAGCGGTCTGGCTGTCCGGAAAATAACGCCGCCTGTGGAACTCGGAAGGGTTGAGCACTGGAACTGGGCTCATTATCAGTCCGGCGCAGACTGGCTTAAACCGCTGTTCGTGGGAGACTGGCTGGAACCTGGGTACGTGGCCCGCATTCGTGAAGCCGTGGTTGCAGACCCATCGTGCCGATATGTTCGTTGTCACTATATTTTGCACCGGCATGATGGTCAGCCCCTGACGGTCGCGGCTTCCAGCAACTGGTCGGGGCGGTTTTATACCCCCGCTGAAATGCAGGACGTGGTCTTGCGCTACGGCATGCAGTTTGGGCCGCCCAGTTGTTCCGCCTACGAACGCGCGGCATTCGTCGCTATCGGCGGATATGCGCCCGCTTTGCCCATTACCGCTGATTGTCTTTTTTTCTGCATCCTGGCGGCTCGTTTTGGCGTAATGAGCCTGGCGGAACCCCTGTTGAATTTTAACATTCACGCGGATCGCTTCTCGAAGAATTTACCAAAAATTCGACGCGAAACCTTGCAGGAAAGTTACACTTTTCTTCTTAGCCTTGCTTATCATGCCTGGACGGAAAACATACGAATTCCCGTGTTCGGTTTTTTGCGCTTGTTGCTGCGAACTTATAAAAATTATTTAATGGGGAGATAGGCTCATGTCGCTATTCTCGCTTGAAATCATCATACCGGTGCGCAACCCCGGTTCAAAACTGCTCGAGACAGGTGCCTCGCTGGCTGCGCAGACCGACCGTCATTTCAGCATACTTTTAAGCGACAATCATTCTGCCACTGGCCAGGACATCATGGAACAATTCCGGCGGGAAATGAGTTTGGCCGGATTGCCTATCCGGGTAGTCAAGCCACCGTATGAGCTTGGACGGGTCCAACATTGGAATTGGGCGCATGCCGAAAGCAACGCCGATTGGTTGAAACCGCTTTTTGTCGGCGACTTGTTATTGCCCGACTATGTGACGCATCTGCGGGAGCGGGTCCAAAATCGGCCTGAGGCACAGGTCGTCCGTTGTGAATTTAAGGTTCATGAATTTGAAAAAATAAGAGTTACTTCCGCGCCTTTTCAAAAGGAAAGCCTCAGTCCTGCCGAATTTCTTTCTTATTATCCTTCTTTGGGCAACTGGATTGGAGGGCCCATCAACATGGTTTATCGCCGCGCAGCCTGGCAGATGGCGGGCGGGTATTCCACGCAATTGCCGGCTTGCGCCGATTTAAGATTGAATGCTGCGCTGGCCCTGCGCCACGGACTTGAAATTATATATAAGCCATTGGCGGTATTTCAATTACACCCGCAACGCTTTTCCCATGGGATCGCCAAGAGACGAGTTAACGGCTGTTTTGAGCTGTGGCTGATCCTGCGGGAACTTAGGGTTTATTGCTTGAAGGCAAACCTTCCATGGCCGTCCCATGGAATCTGGCAAGGGCTTTCAAAACAGTTGAAGATCGATTATGGTTTTCCCTTCAGGCAGAAGGTTAAAGAGTGGTGGCTCCATTATTTTCATCGACCACAAGGCTCTTCCTGAGCGGGAAGAGTAGGGAGCCAACTACTATCCGGGGGAAATAAACCGGTCGCGATTTACAGCTTGCGGTTTCGGTATGCAGAAAGTCCTGATCGTGCTTCACGATTTAGCTTCCGTAAATGTGTCATTGCTGGCCTTCAAGAACAAAGTCTGGCACGGTTTATTTCCCAAAGACGATGCACTATTGCGTAGATACGGTCATTGTTCCCGCTATGTCGATTCCTGAGATATGAAACGCTGGCTGCTTCACATTCGTGCTTCGGGACGGGTCGCTTTTATCCTGCGGCTGAGTACGACCGTGTTGGGAGCCTTATCATCCCTGATCTGGACGCGACTGATCATTCATGCTCTCGGATCGGAGGTTTACGGCTTATTCATCTCATTCACGACCTTAATCAACATGGGAGGAGGGGTGAGCGAGCTTGGCCTGGGCGGCGCCGTCGGACTGCGCACCTCCCGGTATCTGGGGGCCGGTCGCGATAACGAGCTCAAGACATGGCTGGCCAGCGCCCGCACCCTTTTTCTCCTCCTGGCTGCGGGGGTGGCTATGATTTTTCTTGTCCTAGCGCCCGTGCTGCCTGATTGGCTGCGTTTCGTTTCCCTGCCCGCAGCGGGCTCACTGCCGGTTCTTTTTGCCCTGGGTGCCGGTGGATTGTTTCTGATGGTCGTTGCCAGTTACTTTAACAATCTCAGCTATGCCTGTGGCAATGTCGCCTGGCCGATCATGCCCCAGTTTTTCCTCGTGCAGATGACTTTTCTCGCCCAGTGGCTATTGGCAGTTAGGCATGCGCCTCTCTATCTCATCTATCTTCCGAGTGTCGTTGTCGCTTTGCTGAATATCAGTCTTATTGCTTCCTTTGTTCGCGTATCACATCGGGGGCTGGCAAATTTATTTCCCTTGCGTTTTCATGCTGCCACGGCGTTTTCTCTCTTTTCGCTGACGGGCTGGGTGTTTCTTTGTACGGTGGGTAGTGCCATTTACACCACGACCGACCGGCTTTTGATCAATGCCGGCTTTGGACCCGCACGGGTTACCACCTATCAACTCAACTATAAATTATGCGAACTGGCAGTGCCAACCATGGCCATCGCCTCCTTCGTGCTCATGCCCAAATTAGGGCAATGGATAGCCAGTACCAATGAGTCGGACAGGCACCGGGCTGTCGTCGTTTTTCTTAAACTTAACCAAATCCAGAGTTTTTTGGGCTGCGCCGTGGCGATGGGTTATCTTTTGGTCAACGATCTCTTTATTCAACTATGGATCGGTAGCGAGCAACAGGCTCCCTTGCTCTGGCAATTTGCTTTTGCCGCTAATCTTGCCGTTACGGTGAGTGGAGATTCTGTCGTCCAGATAGCGGGTCGTTGTGGCTCGCGTGGTATTCATACCGCCGGCATGGTAATCGGCATCGCCGCGATCCTAAATCTTGCTCTTTCCGTTGCTTCCATGGCCTCGGGTTGGATTGCCGGAATTGCATTGGCTACTGTTGTCGCGCAAATACTCCAGATTTATTTGTTGGGAAAATTTAGTCTTGGCTATCTTTCGATTCCCCGGGGTCCCTTTTTTATCAAATCGATGATATTACCGCTTCTGAGCGTCACAGTACTTTATGTTTTCCGCATCTACTTTCACGCCATGATTCTGGTGCCCTGGATGATTTATCTGGTCATCCTTCTGATCATCGGCCGGATACTTGGCCTCAATTTCGCCCTATTGAAGGAAGAGTTCCAAATGTTCAGGCGTTCCTTTTCCTGATTCAGTATCCTGATGAAACCGCGACTCTCCCTTGCCTTGTGCTTGGAATATCCCCTGGGGCAGATGGGGGGAATGGAAATCCTGGTTCAGGAATTGATCCTGGGGCTGTCGGAAAAATTTGATCTTATCCTGGTTTCTGCAGATCGTGATTTAAGCGAATGTCCGGAACCGTTTAGATGTCGGCTCAAATCCCATTTCCACTGGAATCACTGGGAAGCACGTCCGACAAAAGCCCGCCAGCTCATTCAACATTTAAGCGAGGCCGGAGTGGATCTCATCCACTTCCATCTCGGCGCGACCTATTCCTGGCAAACGCACAAAGCCTGGCAGTCTCCCGTGTATTATGCCCGCCGCTTCAAACTTCCCTACTTGTTGACTAATCACAAAGTTTACCCTGAGCTCGAAGGCTACAGTAAGCCGACCCGTCCCATTTGGACCAGAATGCTTCTGCTCCCCAAGGCCTGGTTAAGCCGGGCGCTGATTCTTTCGGCAACACCGTGTGAAATTACCGTGTCCAGGCACGACAGGAAAGCCATGCAGCGGCTTTTTCCTTTTTGGTCAAAACGCTTCCGGCACCTTTATCATTCGCGCATCCCGTTACAGGAAATCGAACAGGAGGAGAAAGACAATCCTCCCGTCCGCGAAAAACTCATCGTTTGTGCCGCCACCATGGGATTTATCAAGGGACAGCTTGTCCTGGCACGGGCTTTTGCGCGTTTGGCCTCCCGCTTTCCGGAGTGGAAACTTCAATTCGTCGGGCGAAAGGATGATGGCGCCTACCAACGACAACTTGATGAAGTAAAAAATGCATTGGCAAATCCGGAACAGATTCAATGGGGTGACGTGATCCAGGATTTCAAAATTTTGCGTCAGCGCTTGAGACAAGCCTCCATTTATGTTCAGCCCTCGCTGGTCGAGGGCCTTGGTCTTGCCGTGCAGGAGGCGCTGGCCATGGGTTGCCCGGCAGTGGGAAGCGATGTGGGGGGAATTCCCGAAATGATCGAGCCAGGCATCAACGGTCTCCTGGTGCCTCCGGGAAATGCAGAGGCGCTGGCTGAGGCCCTGGAGCAACTAATGGAAGATGAAACGCTTCGCCGGCGTCTGGGTCAGGCTGCTTTGGAGGAAATCAAACGCCGACGTATGACGCGCGAGGACATGCTTTCCCGGTATGTAGAATTGTACCGCGATCTTCTGGCGGCAACAGAGCGTTCATGAATATTCCCCCCTTTTTCGTAGTCGCTACACCGAATCGTTCTGTTTGCGATGATAACGCCCGCGCTCTTGTGCAGGCAGGTTATTTGCGTCGGTACATGATAGGCCAACGACGGGGGACCGCGGGTATTCCGGAAGAACTGACTGGTAAATTGCAGCTTCTCGGCGCCATGCGCCGTGTCACTGAACTTGCATTGCCTGTTTTCCGGGCGGAATCATTTCGCTTCCGGCTCCACCCCTGGTTCGATCGGTGGGTTTGCCAACAACTCCAACCAGGCGATCATCTCATTTCCAGCTACGGCTATGCGAATTCATCGTTTGACTGGATTCGCCGTCACGGGGGAAAGACCTACCTCGATGGAGGCAATTCCCATCCCGAGAACTTTTGGCAAATCATCTCCGAAGAACACCGGCGATGGAACTGCCCCTATCCGCCGGTGGCGCCCCATCATTACC
>Ga0206905_10192_pt1 | contig 15694 bp, 15 predicted proteins | sample Alteio_BWOrgHeat_43_FD_152940 | JGI IMG/M metagenome (GOLD analysis project Ga0206905, IMG submission 152940) | Enriched cells from forest soil in Barre Woods Harvard Forest LTER site, Petersham, Massachusetts, United States -... | ecosystem: Environmental > Terrestrial > Soil > Temperate forest >...
TGCGGCCTGCTAAGCGGACACTGACTTTCTGCGGCTGTTCGCTGATGCCGACAAATGCCTGCGGCTCGCCGGTCTTGCTTGTGATAAACCTGACGGCGCCGGACTCGATACGGCCGAGAGGCTTACCTGCAAACGAGAGGCTAACTCCATGCGAGTCGTAGCGCATTTCGGCGTCTCGCCCCACGTCGGTCCGCACGCGGAAGCGCGCTGACTCCGCTGCGGGATGTCCGATGCGAATGTTCCAGTGCAATGCGTCGGGAGTTTCGCATAGTCCGGCGAGCCTCCATGTGTAATCCACCATCACCAGCGCGCATGGTGAATAGTTCGGCGCATCTTCCTGGGTGAAGACACCGGTGAGTGGGTCGACTTGTTGGCGGAAAGTCATGTCTCGCTGAATGGCTTCGCACCAGCCATCCATCATGACGGCGAACTCCGCCGAACGATTGTAGTGATCTAACCAGCGAGCTGCCCGCAGAGCGGTAAGAGCCTGAGATGCGCCGCCCCATGAGTTGCGCGGGACCGGACGGACGAAGGTGGGGTCGTCGGTTGCAATGGAGGGCAGCGGAAAAGCTGGCCAGAAAGCGTTTGGATTATGAATCTGAAGAGTCCACAGATGATCGAAGAGTGTCTGGTCTGGGACATGTTCGGAGCACACTCGAGTGATGATCTCGGATCGAATCTTCACAAAGCGATTCTGCGCGTCGAAGTCGTAGAAAGCGGCGTCTTCAGGAACGTATAAGCGAGAGAGAATCAGGCTGCGAATCTTGTGCGCGCCTTCTGTCCACTGGTCGGCCTCCGCAGGCTTACCGAGTGCCTTGGCCATGGATGCCAGAGCTACCCGCGCACCATAGGTTGTGGCCGAGAGATCAGGGCAGAGGCGCGGCAGCGTGGGATTTGGAGGGCAACGCTTTGCGTCCTTGTCGGGACACTGGTTTGGAAGGCCGGCCCAGCGTGGGCTGTTATCGGTTCCGGTGTCGTAGGTGCAGAAGCCTTCGATGAGGCCGGTCCCGCGCGTGTTGCGGTAGCGCATAAGCCAATCGTCCCAGTTGGAGCAGGCTTTGTAGGCCACGCGCAGGAACTCTTCATCACCAGTAGCCTGTGCAAACTCCCAAGCCGTCGCAGCAATCGGCACAACCATCTGGATCTGTCCGAAGCCTGTTCCCTGCACCTTGTTGTTTGCCGGAAACTGTCCGTCCGGACGCTGCAACTCGAAGAAGGTCATGTGGCTGTTGCGAGTTACATCGGTGCGGAATTTGCGGTAGACGAGCGACTCGTGGGGTCCGCACTCCATCCAAATACCCTGATAGACCGAGCCTTCGATAAGTACGGGCTTGTTGTATCGCGGCATCTGCTGCACGTTGGCTGCGAGCACGGTCAAGGCGCCATCGTACGCGGCCTGCCAGCGGGCGTTGGATGTTTTGAACTCCGGGGATGCTTCTGCTGGAGTTGGAGCCGCGAGCGCTGAGGCGGTCTTGGCCGCGATCAGCGCTCCTGCGCCTTGCTTTAGAAACGTGCGTCGATTGATCAATGCTGGATTAGTTTCTGCGGCGGCCACCCATGAGCTGGAGGACGGCGAGGAAGATGTTGATGGCGTCGAGATAGATGGAGAGGGCGAGGGAGACAGCGGAGCTGCCGTCTCCACCGGCGCGGATGCGGGCGAAGTCGCCTATGGTGAGCAGGGAGAAGATGCCGAGGGTGAGCCAGGAAAAGGTGTCCGGGCTGAGGAAGTGGAAGAACATACTGGCGACGCCGGCGATGATGAGCAGGAGCAACGCGGCAAAGCCGATGCCTGCGATGCGGCGGTAGTTGATGTTGAAGAGATAAGCGATGCAGCCCATGACGGCCATGCCGGCGCCCGTGGTGGCGGCGGCGTTGAAGACGATGCCAGAGCCGAAGTTACGGATGTAGTGCTGGATGAGCGGGCCGATCTGCCAGCCCATGAAGTAGGTAAGGGTGAGGAAGAGTCCGAGGGCAAGGGCGGGGTTGGCCTTGCGGGCGCGGGAGATGGCGAAGACGAGTCCGAAGACAACGATGAGGCCGGGGAGGGTTCCCCAGGCAGGTGCGGTGGCGACACCGATGGCGGTGATGAAAAAGCCGAGCGAGGTGATGCCTAGTACTTTGGCGAGGAGAGGGGCGGTTCCTTCGCGGGGGACGTCAATGGTGGTGGGGTAGGAGTTCGTGCGGTAGTCGTTCATTTCCATGGCTTTGCTCCAGCGGTGCATGCTCGTGTGGATGTGGCTTCTATGATGCCACCATTTCATTGCGAGGTCATAAGGAAGCTATAACTCCAACACTATGAGACTCTCTTTCGTGCGGTTTGTCATGTGGGGGGCTTAGTCATTGCCGAGGGCACCCCCCTCCCCATCTTAATTGCGCAAAGTATTCTATTCATTTGACTTAGGTTCGTACTTAGGTGGATGCGGTCTCCTTTTCGTCTATTAGCGTTAATGGGAAAAGCCCCGGTTTGTGGCCGAGGCTTTCTTTGTCTCTGTATCTATTATATCGGGTTGGGTAAAACTCCCACGCAACGCGATTGTTGAGGATTGGCGCGGGGATTCGCTGTTTTGGGGCTTGACAGGTTTTTTGGTGGGCGCAGGGAGCTTAAGGGCAGGATGAGGAGACGATTCTGCGGGCTTTTCTTTTGAACTTCGAGTGTTTGCCGATTTCGACGGCGGTGGCGGACCGGGCGGCTGTGATTCGGAGGAAGAAGAGGCTCAAGATGCCGGATGCGACTATTCTGGCGACGGCTGAGGTGGCGGGGCGGAAGCTGGTGACTCGGAATGTGAGGGATTTTCCGAGTGGGATGCATGGGTGAGGATTCCTTACGGTTTGAGTGGATTGAGAGAGGAGCGACTCGCGCTTCGTGAATGCCCACTCATCGCAGAGTCGCCCTGAATAGGCCGCCCGACCGGATTACAGGTCAGAGGGTGGCATCATACGCAGTCTTCTTGATACCGAATGCGAGCACCGGACATCCTCCGGAAGCCCGGTTCCTCAATTTGGGTACCAATTTGCCCATGTGAGTTGTTGAGTTTCCGAACGACGACCCGCGGCCTAACTGGGCAAAGATGTCTTGAAGTTCACTTGCGCGTGTGACGATTACGCCAACACTTAATACGTTCAGCTCAAATAACAGACGGAAGGTGGTTAGATCTCTGTCGTAAAAAGGGTCCTTGTTGTTCCACTCAGTTTCGATCGCAACTCGATTTCGAAAGTAGTCAACCTGATGAGTGGGCGCCAAGGTAGTTTCTCCGTCAGCCGACACTTGTATTTGGAAGTCTTTTTCAACCCACTGCCGGTTATAGAAAAAACTGTCGATTCCACGAGCGATCGGTCCTTTGCGCCCACCAGGAGTGAGAACTTCGCTTTGCTTTAGAACAAAACCCGACAACATGCCAACCAAATCATCCCACTCGGCCCTGAAATCCGTATAAAGGATGGATGCAGCATGATGCGTTTCTGCCACTTCAAACTTATCGAAAACGGTCTGTGGAAGAAGGGCAACGCTCACTACTGAATCACCTTTGTGAAGAGGGAGTGCTCATTTTGCGAGTGATTGCTGTAGGTTGGCCAATCTGGTATATAGCTTTCAGCTTGATTACCCCACGAAGCCCAATTTTTTCGATTCCCTCGCGCAAAAAGTTCTAAACGAGGTCCGGGACTGCATGATTCTATCAACGAATACTGCTCGTCCGGCTTGCGCGAATGTTCACGTTTTCGGGTGGCCATAAAATTGACCTGGGTTCGACCCGGAGCCAGTGTCCTGGCGTTCTTTCCCCGAATTCCAAAAAGTAAAATTTCCGTAACGTTTCGAAAATAAAAACCTACCCCTCGTCCATCGGGGCCGCCATCTTTTCGGATTTTATGCCAGATTATGTTGCTTTTGTATTGAAATCCCCATGACTTCATGACGTCGAGCCCTTCGGGGAGTAGAGCATTAGGAACCCACAGATAGAGATGGCTAACAGCTGCTGCTGCGTGAACGACTGGCAAAGCCTTAATTTCGGCTAGCGTCATCGTGCTGTATCTAGAAAGTCGCTTATGTTCTGGTGCCATCTTCCCTGTTCGGTTTTGGAACTGCCACGGCGGATCAGCCATAATAGCTCCGAATCGACGGCCTTTGACGAAAGTTCGAAGGTCTTCAGATACGTCAGAGGAATCACAAGGCTCAATGGTCATAGAGCCATCTTATGCTCTTCCACACCTAACGGTTGATTGTTTCTTCCTGAGGAAAAGTTGGTGTTCCCATAAAGACACGACCCTTGATGTCCTACGGATAAATGCGGTTGAGGGTTCTGGCGAAGGGGATGGTTTCGCGGACGTGGTCGAGGCCGCAGATCCAGGCTACGGCTCGCTCGATGCCCATGCCGAAGCCGGCGTGGGGGACGCTGCCGTATTTGCGCAGGTCGAGGTACCACTGGAAGGCGTCTAGCGGGAGGTTGTGCTCTTCGATGCGGGACTTGAGGAGGTCGTAGCTGTCGATGCGCTGGGAGCCGCCGATGATTTCGCCGTAGCCCTCGGGGGCGAGGACGTCGACGCAAAGGGCCTTGGTGGGGTCGAGTGGGTCGGGCTGCATGTAGAAGGCTTTGAAGGCCGCGGGGTAGCGGTGGATCATGACCGGCTTGTCGAACTGTGAGCTGATGTAGGTTTCGTCGGGAGAGCCGAAGTCGTCGCCGTATTTGTGGGGGTTTTCGAGTTTGCCTTCGGCGTAGGCCTTTTCGAGCATGGCGTGGGCTTCGTCGTAGGAGAGCCGTGGGAATGGCGCGATGATGGCTTCGAGTTTGGCGACGTCTTTGCCGATGACTTTGAGGTCGGCGCGATGAGACTCGAGCACACGACTGACGATGTGGGTGATGAAGGCTTCAGCGAGGTCCATGAGGCCGTCGAGCTGGAGGAAGGCTACTTCAGGCTCGATCATCCAGAACTCGGTGAGGTGGCGGCGGGTCTTGGACTTCTCGGCGCGGAAGGTCGGACCGAAGCTGTAGACCTTGCCCAGCGCGAGCGCTGTCGCTTCGATGTAGAGCTGGCCGGATTGGGTGAGGTAGGCCTTGTCGTCGTCGAAGTAGTCCATCTCGAAGAGCTCGGACGTGCCTTCGCAGGCGTTGGGAGTAAGGATCGGCGGATCGGTGCGAATGAAGCCGTTGGTGTCGAAGAACTCTGACGCAGCGCGCATGATGGTGGCGCGGACGCGCAGGATCGCTGACTGGCGCGGCGTGCGAACCCAGAGATGTCGGTGCTCCATGAGGAAGTCGACGCCGGCCTCTTTGAGCTGGATGGGGAATGGTGTGTCTACGGGGACCTTCTGGATGACGGTGACACCTTCGACGTCGAGCTCGTAACCAGAGGGAGCGCGGGAGTCGGCGCGGACCTTGCCGGTGACAGCGACGGAGGACTCGAGCGTGAGGTTCTTGAGGGTCTCGAAGACCTCTTCGGAGACGGCGGCTTTGGGGACGATGCCCTGAATGGTGCCGGTGCCGTCGCGGAAGATAGGAAACAGGAGCTTGCCCGAGGCGCGAAGGTTATAGAGCCAACCGCGAAGGGTGACGGTCTGGCCTTCGTGCTGTGAGAGGGAGGCGATTGTGGCGATGGGAGCGGTGCTGACAGTCTCGGACATTTGCGGTTTTTACCTAGCTCTAGATTACCGGATTGCATCTGCAAACGCTCCCTTGAGCAAAGTGACGCGAACCCAGCGGCGGGACGGAGACTCTATGATGAATGCGCCGTCTATCTGGCAGGCGATAGCGCACAAGGAGTAGGCGCCGTGCGGATACCCGTGAAGTGGATTGAGGTTCGGGCACGATGCCTCCTGCGCTGCTTTGACGCGGGCGAGTGGTGTGGCGGGATTTATTCGGCCCTGGCTGTCGGGATTGCCGTAGCCGGGATGCTTCCGTGGATAGGCCATTCGTCGCGAGTGATCGCAGGATCTGGCGAGGATGATCCAGATCGCCGATGCGCCGCGTGTCACGCGGAGATATACACCAACTGGAAGAAAACGACGATGTCTCGCGGAAGTGGTTGGGCAAGGGATGGGCTGATCCCAGGGAGCTTCGCTCATGAACGCTCAGGGGTGAACTACAGGATAGACAGTAAGGATGGCGAGGCCTGGCTGCACTATGAACGCACAGATTTGCAGCCTAAAGGCACTCTGCGCGGCGAGGAGCGGCTGGTCTACTACATCGGATCGGGAAAACAGGGACGGACGTATTTGTATGCGAGGCCGATGGAGGCTGGAGAGCTCTGGTATGAGGCTCCGATCAACTGGTACGGCGGGAAATCGCGATACGAGATGACTCCCGCGTATGAGGCAACGGACCGCGCACCGATGGCGCTCCCGGTTGAGCCAAACTGTTTGCACTGTCACGCGACAGGCGTCGCAGAGCCGCTGTCATTTACGCGGAACGGATGGGCCGGCGCGCCATTCCGGCAGGGCGGAACAGGCTGCGCCGCGTGCCATGGAGACGCGGATGCGCACGTTGCCTCTGGCGGAAAGACGCCGATGCTCCGGTTACAGACGCTAACGCCGGAGCGACAGGACAGCGTGTGCCTGCAATGTCATCTGGAGGGAGATGTAATGATCCAGAAGACGGGGCACGTGGTGAGAAGCTTTGAACCGGGACACGATCTGTTTGAGACCGCCGTATATTTTGTGAACGCGAGCTCTGCGAAGTCGGCGCTGCGAGCGACGAGCCAGTATGAGGCGCTGCTGCGAAGCGCCTGCAGGCGAGCGGTGGGCGCGCGGATGACTTGTACGACGTGCCACGATCCGCACAGCTCTCCTCCGCCCGCAGAACGGGTGGCATACTTTCGAGCGCGGTGCCTGCAATGCCATACATCGCCCGCGTTCAACGTATCCGCCCACCATGCAGAGCAGCCGGACTGCATCGCGTGCCACATGCCTCGCAGGGACACGTCGGACGTATCGCATGAGCAACTGACGGATCACGACATCGAAGCCCGACCCTCTATAAAAGTGCAGACAGCAACGACGGCGACGACAGATCGCGTTGCACGCTTCACGGATGCTGTGGATCTTGTAACCGTGGGCGGAGCAGACGCAGGCGATCGCGAGCGAGGGCTGGCCTATGCACAGTTTGCCGAGCGAGGCGACAGGCTCTCCTATGTTCGCGCGAAAAGTTTGCTGGAGAAGGTAGAGTCTTTGGGACATGCGGATGCTCCGGTTTACGAGGCGCTTGGCTATATGGCCCAGATCGGCGGAGATAAAGCGAAGGCGCAGACGGAGTACAAGAAAGCGCTGGCGATTGATCCGCATAACGTTGTCGCATCGGCGAACCTTGCCGTGCTGTACGCACAAACCGGCGATGTGGCCGCTGCAGAGGCTCTGCTGAAGCAGGTGGTGGAGCACAATCCCGGGCAAACAGCAGCCGTCCTGGGCCTGGCGGCGTTACGGTGCGCAAACAACGATGGCGCCGCAGCAAAAGAGCTGGTGCGGCTGGCACTGCGGTATAACCCGGACGATGCCGCAGCCCGGCACTTTGAGCAGACAGGTGAGTATGGCGGTGTGCACTGCCGTATTCCCTGAGCTATCGATCAGGCCCCGAGCTGCTCTGTGAGTCGCAGTTGCTGGTCGAAAGTAGCCGTGGCTTTAGCTGCAGCCGAATCGGCTGTTTCATTCAGCTCGTAAGATATTTCGACGATACCCGGAATCTTAGCCGGTAGCGTAGCGATGTGCCGAGCGATGTTGGTCCAGTCGATGCTGCCCGCACCGGGCCAGAGGTGATCGTCTTTCGCGCCGTGGTTATCGTGCAGATGCAGCTCCGCAATGCGCGGCTTTAGAAGCTCGAAGGCATGGTCGATGCCAATGTTATTTTCAGGCGCAGAAAGATGAGCGTGGCCGATGTCGAGACAGATACCTACGTTATCGAAGTGGCCAACGCGAACGATCTCCAGCAGATGCTCGGGCGTGGTGATCTCGTTCTGGAGATTTTCGAGAAGAATGCGAACGCCAAGCGGATGCGCAAATGCTTTGAGGTGTTCAATAGCAGTCAGCGAGTTTTCAAGTGCGCGGACGTTCCACGAGTCGTCCTTGTGGCCGAGATGAAGAGCGATAGATTGGATCGGCAACTGCTCGGCAGATTCAAGCGCACGCTTCACCTCATCCATCGCATCGATGCGGCGAGACTTCTCCGGGTCAATGAGGTTGAGATTGGGAGCTACATGGCGCGACCACTGCGCATCGGAGCGGTCACTGGTGTAGATGGGCTGATGCAGCGTGGCCGCAACCTCATTGGCGCAAAACCAAGCAGCGATGTCGCGGACGGCGGCGCGGTCGGTGTAGTCGAAGTGGTGGCGGGCAGCAAAGATCTCGATGGTCTTGGCTCCGCTGCGGTGAAGAGCGTCGAGCAGGCCGGGGTGCAGGCGTTGCTGTAAAAAAACGTGGGTCGATAAACCGGGTCGCATCACTGTTAAGGGTACAGCACAGGCAGAGGCCAGATGATTGCAGCGAAGGTTCACATCTCTGGTGGGCTAGAATCGGAACTCGAATCAAGAGAATCTTTGGAGGCGGAATGAAGGTCGCGGTATGTGCTCTCTTGCTTGCAGGGCTTTCGGTAGCGGCGGCTCAAACACAGGATGCCGCAAAGCCTAAAACAGACAGCCAGATCGCCGCAATGCAGGCGAAACTCGACGATTGGCCTCAACTGGCGTATTACCGCGATGCGAATAAGGCATTGCCTCCCGCGGCGCCGGACGAAGATCGCGTAGTGTTTTATGGAGCTTCGATAACGCAGTTCTGGGGACGAAACGGTAGCGAATTTTTTCCGGGCAAACCCTACATCAATCGCGGCATCAGCGGGCAGACAACGGCTCAGATGGTGGTGCGATTCCGTCAGGACGTCATCAATCTGCGTCCGAAGGTCGTGGTGATTCTGGCTGGGACCAATGACATTGCAGGCAATTCTGGACCGATGACACCGGAGATGACCGAAAATAACTGGCAATCGATGGCAGATATGGCACGGGCCAATGGAATCAAGGTGGTGCTCGCATCGATTACGCCGTCGTCGGACTTTCCCTGGCGCAAAGGGCTGCACCCAGCCGAGAAGATTCGCACGCTGAATGCGTGGCTTCAGGGATACTGCGGGAATCATGGATTTATCTATCTCGATTACTACTCGGCTCTGGTGGATGCTGACGGCGGTATGAAGTCCGATTACACCGTCGATGGAGTGCATGCGACCGTAAAAGGATATGAGGTGATGGCTCCGCTGGCACAGGCTGCCATCGATAAAGCACTGAGTGGAAAGAAATATTAATTAGGAGAAACGTGGATGAAGATTCTGATTCATGCAGTGTTGGTAGGGCTCCTCGCAACCGTAAGTCCAGCAGTATGGGCGCAGAGCGCGGCATCTGTGGTTCCTTCTCAAGCTCCGCCGGTCGATTTAGCGAAGCAGATCGCCACAATGCAGGACAAGCTGAACGATTGGGCGCAATTGCAAAGGTATCGTGCAGATAATGCGACGTTGCCCGCGCCTGTCGCCGGCGAGAAGCGAGTTGTCTTCTATGGGGACTCGATTACGGATGCGTGGGCACGAACTCCCAGTCAGTTTTTTCCGGGAAGAAACTACGTCGGTCGCGGTATCAGCGGACAGACAACCCCGCAGATGTTGGTGCGGTTTCAGCAGGATGTAGTGCATCTGAAACCTGCGGTCGTCGTAATCCTCGCGGGAACGAACGATATCGCCGGAAACACTGGACCTTCGTCACCGGAGATGATCGAAGACAACTTCGAGTCCATGGTGGCGATTGCAAAGGCCAACGGCATCAGGATGGTGATCTCGTCGATACTGCCGGCATCGCATTATCCATGGAAGCCGGAGGAGCAACCAGCAGAACCGATTCGCGCAATGAATATGCGCCTGAAAGCTTTAGCTGAGCGCGAAGGGCTCGTGTATCTCGACTACTACACACCGATGGCAAACGCTCAGGGCGGTCTCGATCCCCAACTGGCGAAGGATGGCGTGCACCCAACTGCGAAAGGGTATGCTGTCATGTCCCCACTGGCCGAAAAGGCAATCGCGGAGACTTTGGCTCGGTAAAATTGGCATACCCCTTCCCTGCCACACAGAACTGCGAGTTTTATCCCGCTCGTATCCCCCATAAAATAAACAGCTTATAAATATATTTTCGAAATTCCGGAGCAAATCACATGTCAAGTCCAACAAATCCCTAACCGAAACAACATAAATGACATATGAATTGCGTAGGAGTTTACTTCTGGTTATCCTTAAAAACAGAGTAGGAGTTTACTTCTGGTTATCCTTAAAAACAGAAAAGATCAAAAGCCCCGGCCGTGGTCGGGGCTTTCCGTTGCCTCATAAGTCATTTAGAAAGGCGACTTTAGCTGTAACTATTTGTAAAATTACGATTTAACAAAGAGCCAATTATTTAAATAATTGAAAACACCTGGAGATCGATCCCCGGGGGACGGTGAGACGAGCGGAAGCTTAGTCTGCCTTCACTCCGAAAGAGAAGGAAGACCGTGACTTTGCAGCGATTATTACAATCAAGCTGGCAAAAAGGGAGTATTCTGTTATTATCCCTTTCCGGGAACGATTTGGAGGTGTATTTTTCTTGGCAGAGGTTCGAGTACAAGAAGGCGAACCCCTTGAGAATGCCCTGCGACGCTTTAAGCGTAAGGTGCAGACCGAAGACATTATCAAGGAAGTTAAGCGCCACTCTTTTTATCTGAAGCCAGGCGAGAAGAAGCGTGTAAAAGAAGCGCTCGCTCGCAAACGTAATCGCAAGAAGGTCCGCAAGGAACAGGACTAATTCAGTTCCTTGAAAACTTGGTAAGCCGTCTCCCCCTACTTAGGTCTGGTGAGGCGGCTACCAAAAAATCCGCCGACGATAGACTCCCGCTATAGATCGGCCTCCGCAGTGACAGACCTGACGACAGGACCTGTCCACCGGACAAACCAGTAAATTTTATCCGCGACTTCGCGGCCCCGGGCCCCACGAAAATAAGGAAAGAACATCGAGGTTGTGCACCTGGAGAGTTCCTGAACGACGTGAATCTCAGGTCGCCATCCTTTCCGCACCACGGGAGAAGCGGCTATGGAATTTGTGGATCGACTATTAACCTGCGCGGACTGCGGCGGCGAATTCATCTTCACCGCTGGCGAACAACTCTTCTTCTTCGACAAACAATTCAAGAACGACCCGAAGCGCTGTAAGCCATGCAAGTCCAAGCGCTCCGCCGCTACCCTGCGCCCAGGTTCAGGTCCTGCTGCTGCCGGTTTATCGCGCACAGAGACCCGAACTGAGTGTTCGGAGTGTGGCATTCAAACCACCGTCCCCTTCAAGCCAACTCAGGGACGGCCGGTTCTCTGCCGACAGTGCTTCCAGACCAAGCAACGGGCCACAGTCCCAGTAGCAGCCGCTGCTACGACTGCAGCCACGGCGGAGCTCGTAGCCGCAGCGGCAGCCACCACCGATCTCGGCTCGATGAGTCAGAAGCTGCTTACCGCCGCCGCACAGGCTCCGCAAGCCTGAGCACAGCGGGCATGAACTCCCACACATCGCGATGTGTGAGGGAATGCCGTGGCATACTCAGAAACAGAAAGGCCCTGCCGAAGCAGGGCCTTCCGCTGGTACAGGGGAACACTTATGCGTTGACAGTTGGGTCGACGTTCACAAAGCGGCCATGCTGTCCACGATCCTGGAAACGGACAATGCCATCAACCTTGGCAAAGAGGGTGTCGTCTTTGCCGCGGCCGACGTTTGCGCCGGGCTTGAGCGGTGTGCCACGCTGACGGACGATGATGCCGCCGCCAAGGATAGTCTGGCCGCCGAATACCTTGACTCCGAGCCGCTGGGCGTTTGAGTCGCGGCCGTTTTTAGAAGAACCTAAACCTTTTTTATGTGCCATTTCTATTGCCTCTTTCGCGCCGCCCTCAGGCTGTAGCGCTATGAAAATAAAGTCTTAAGCCTTGAAGCTCTTACCGTTGACCGAGATCTCGTTGATCTTGACTTCGACGAAGTTCTGGCGGTGACCCTGCATCTTCTTGTACTGCTTCTTGCGCTTCAGCTTGAAGACGAGAATCTTGTCGCCGCGGCCTTCGCCGATGACGGTGCCGGTTACCTTTGCGCCGGTGAGATCGGACTCGAACTTACCCTCTTCCGCGCTGACAGCGAGGATGTCGGAGAACTCGACGGTGCCGTTCTCGGAGGGGGTGGTTTCGATCTTCAACTGCTCGCCTGGCGAGACCAGGTACTGTTTGCCGCCGGTGCGGATGACTGCGTACATAGCTAAAACCTCAAGCGTGGCGCTGGTGCGCGCTTACCGCTTTCTTCATGAATTGTGCTGCATGGGGCGCATACAGAAGCACTGCATCAAGCCAACCGGCCAAGCCAACGCAGTCTTCAAAAGCTGACCGCCGGGCTCAAACCTGTCGTCCCTGCAACCCTTGAGATTTAGACACACGGGCTGCAGCGCCAAACTTAAAAAGTGTATCGCGTTCCGGCGGGAGGGTCAACATGTGACGGATTTTTTTGTGCGTGGTGAGGATGGTAATTTGCCCGAAAAATGGGCATTTTGGGGGTGCAGAACGTGGTGAAATGCGTGGTAAAGATGACATGTTTGTGGCATTTTGTGGACAGGAAATGCACCTAAATGCGAGTAACCGGTGTGGGGTGAGCTGGATTACCTCTCTCGCTGATCATTGCTTCAAGTAAGCAATCAAATCCCGCCGCTCGTCCGCTTTGGGAACGCTAAAGCTCATCTTGTTGTCCTGAATCATCAAATCGGGATCGTTCAGCCACTTTTCCAGCGTCGCATCCGTCCAGGTCAGCCCCGAATTCTTCAATCCGGTGGAATAGGTAAATCCCGCAACGCTCCCGGCTTTCCTGCCGTAGACTCCGGCCAGCCTCGGGCCCTCACGATCGACATTCATCGCATGGCAGCCTGTGCAGCGCTTTTCAAACACCACTTTGCCGCGTAAAGCATTGCCTTCTCCAGTCAGTGGAGCTTCGCCTCCACCGCCGCTTTTACCTAACATCGAAAGTATCTGCACATCAGCCGCTGTGAGCTTCGCCTGTCGATGTAAGAGCAAATACTGAGGTGGCGGCATATCTCCTCTCTTTACCTCCTGCACAATCTTCGCCATCAACACCTGCTGCCTATCTGCCGGCATCTCTTCCCATCGCGAAAGATCCATATGTTTGCGGCCCTCAACGATATCCCGTTCGATCAGCCAAGATCCAGGTGCGACCCGCGCATACAGCGGCCATCTAGTCTCGCTCGAATGGCAGTCCGCACACTTCGTTACCAGCACTGTCTTCGCTTCTGTCGGCATGTTCGCACCCTGCAACAGCGTGCCCGGCCGTTGTTGACGGTCGGTACGCGGATTTCCAAACGGATGCACATACCCCAACGCCACTACTAGCGCTACAGTCATCGCTGCTATGGTCCACTGGCGCATCAGGCACTCTCCGTCAACGTGGAATCAACTACAGCCAGATGATTCTTCCCGCGAACGACATTGACCCTGGTCACTCCAAGCACGGTCTCCAACTTGCCGGCCGGTACCGTCATGGGACCCGGATTCGGCGCCGTTCCTGGAGCAGGCTGCGGAAACGCCGTAGACGTCGCAGTGTGGAAGACAACGTTGCCTTCTACCTTCTGGACGATCTGATGAATGTGACCATTCAAAATCGTCACAGAGCCGAAGGGTTTCAGCATCGCAAGTGCCTGCGCGCCATCCTTCGTGCCCCAACCCCACTTCTCATAGACCATCCACAGTGGAATATGCGCAAAGACCACGATCGGCGTCGAATGGCTCATGCCGGCGAGGTCAGACTTCAGCCATGCCAATTGGTCGTCGCCCATGCTGCCCATTGCGTCCACCTGCACGCAATTGTTCAGGCCCACAAAGTGGACACCCTTGTGGTTGTAGCTGTACCAGCCATTGCCCACGGTGCCTTTGCCGAAGCGCTGTTTGTACTGAACACCATCGTCGATAAAATCGTGCTCTCCGGGAACATAGAAGACCTGTCCTGCCTTCGAGCTCTTAATGACCTGCTCGGCAGTATCGAACTCAGCGGCCTTTGAGCTTTGTGTGATGTCTCCGGTGTGAATCATGAAATCCGGTGCTTTCATTCCCGCGGGGATCACATTGATCTTGTCGATAGCCTTCTTCAGCGTGCCGGTCACGTCCGGGTTTGCACCCTTGTTGAAGCCGATGTGAGAGTCGCTGATCTGCACGAACGAGAAGTCCTCTGCTTTCGTGGCTGCATGAGGAGGACCCATCATGGTTTGCGCCAACAGCTTCGACGTCGGCACGCCGCCGATCATCGACCACAGCAGTCCGGTGCCCGCCCACGCCATGCAACTGAGAAAATTGCGCCGGTCGATGCCATCGTTCTCAACTTGCGCGGCAGCCTGGTTATCCTTCACTTCTTCGTCTTTCGAAAATCGATTCATACTGACTCCCTTGTTTTGATTGCCTACACAGCACAAAACTGGGGGAGCTCTCGTTTATTCCCGCCGCACCCTGAAATAATTCGTGGAATAATTTGTCTGCGATTCGGTTTTACTTTAAGGCTGTTCAACAGCCAGTGACCGCCGGCCTACGCTGTATCGCTGCACCCCGGCAACGTCAGACGAACTGAGGCACGCTGTCCCATGCCATCCGCCATCACTCGCAGCGCTGACTTTGAACAACTCGCGCTTCCTCTCTTCGCCTCGCTTTACAACCACGCCTATTGGCTCACGCGCAATCAAGCCGAAGCCGAAGATCTCGTGCAGGAGACCTTCTCCAAGGCACTCCGCGCCTTCGACAGCTTTCAGGACGGCACCAACTTCAAGGCATGGATCTTTCGCATCCTCCGCAATACCTTCCTCACAACACGCACAGGCATCGCTAGCTCACGCACTGTTTTTCTCGAAGACCATCCCGACACACTCGACACCGCCGCCTCCGGCTCTACCCCCGAAGACACTCTCATCCGCCTCGACAACCAGGCTGCACTTCACACCGCGCTCGAGCAACTTCCGCCGCCACTTCGCGAAGCTCTGCTCCTGTGCGACGTTGAAGAGATCAAGTACAAAGACATCGCCAACATCCTCGACGTCCCTATCGGCACTGTCATGTCGCGCATCTCTCGCGCCCGCAGCACCCTTCGCCAACTCCTACAGCCACAGCTCGGGGAATCTCTATGACTCAAACACCTCAGTCCAATCAAGCAGCCGAACATCTCGATCTCGACACGCTCAATGCTTTCATCGACGGCGAACTCCCACCCCACGAGCAGCAGACGGTCGAGCAACATCTCAAAGGCTGCCATGCCTGCACTCTGCGTGTCCTTTCGGGGACACAGCTCAAAGCCGCCACCGCCCGCGCTGGCAACCGCTTCGCTCCACCTCCAGAAGCCCTCGCCCGCATCACCGTCCAACTGCAGTCGCGATTGCAGCCGGTGGCGAAACCAAAGAAGGCCGCCAACATCTATGCCATGCCACCCTTCCGCACCATGGCCTGGTCAGCCCTCGCCGCAGCCATCATTCTCTGCGTCTCACTGCTCGGCTGGCACCAACTTCGCCAGACCAACACGCTCGCAGCAGAACTCCTCGACCAGCACCTCGCCACGCTTTCGACCGCAGCGACCCCACAGGTCATCTCGACCGACCGCCACACAGTCAAACCCTGGTTTCAGGGCCGTCTCCCCTTCAGCTTCAACC
>Ga0206905_10194_pt1 | contig 15530 bp, 15 predicted proteins | sample Alteio_BWOrgHeat_43_FD_152940 | JGI IMG/M metagenome (GOLD analysis project Ga0206905, IMG submission 152940) | Enriched cells from forest soil in Barre Woods Harvard Forest LTER site, Petersham, Massachusetts, United States -... | ecosystem: Environmental > Terrestrial > Soil > Temperate forest >...
TTTACAGACGAACCAGGCAGAAATTTCACACTACGCATGAAGATCCCTTTTACATTACTCACGCAACATGCATAAACCGTATATAATTAATATGAAAGAAATACAAACCGTACTTGTCTGTATAACAACCATCACGTTGTTATACAGCTGTAATAAAAAAGTAGAAGCTGTCGCTCCTACCATCTCGAACGAAGCATTAACAACTGTATCACTGATTGTCCGGAATACACAGGCTCCATTTGATATAGATACCGCAACCTGGCAACAGCTGCTTGATAAGAACGGGAATCCATTACCAACTGACGTGAGTAAAGCAAATCTGATACTGAAAGCAAACACAACATATCACACTGAATTACTTATTCTGGATAAAACACAAACACCTTATTTTAATGTATCGAATGAAATTGAGGCACGTGCCAATTATCATTTGTTCTTTTATCAGCCGCTGCCTAGCACACAAACATTTGTAATTCCTACAAGTCCTGCAGATCAATTACCGCTACCTATTCCGTCACAAGCTTCTACTACGGGCCCTGTAACGTCGAATCCCTTAAACCTTACTGTTACTATTACAGATCACGACAGTAATCCACAGCAATATCCTCTGGGATTGCAAACAGATTTTGCTACCAGTGCTGCAAGTAATGGCTGGCTACGGATTTTATTGAGACATCAACCCAATGTGAAGAACGGAACATTTGCTCCCGGCTCTACAGACCTGGACGTCGGCTATACAGTTACCATTCGATAATTTTTATACTCTGTCATAAACCAATTATAAAAATGAAATTAGTTTATAGCCTCTTACTTTATTTAATGATCGCTCTCGTTGTGTCAGGACAACAGAAAGCAACGCATTATATCGGCATTTCCGGTGGCATCTCCGCTCCTACAGGCATGTATTCACGAACGGATGCAGGTACCTTTGGTAATTGGAACAATTCCTCCGGTTATGCAAAAACAGGATTTAATCTTGGTTTGGAAGGTGCCTATCATTTCTTACCCAATGTTGGCATAGCAGGTAGTATAAATTTTTCTGATCATGGAAGATTATCCGGTACCGATGTACAAAAACTTGCCGACAGTTATACCGATGCATTCGCGGTTGATTATTCAACTGTCAGCACACAGGGAAGATATCAGACATTAAATCTTTTTGCAGGGCCATGCTTCTCCTTACCTGTAAAAAACTTTACGTTTGAAGCCCGAATACTGGGAGGCTTAACACAAAATCTTTCAAGCCCTGAAATATATGTAACACTCGAAGATAATCCGGACGGATTCACACAAAAAAGTTCTTCTCATAATGCTTTTGGCTGGCAAACCGGATTAGGAATACATTATGCCTTTACTGAAAAAATTTCGGTTATGATACGTGGAGATTATTTTCATACAAACGGTATTAAAATAGATAATGAAAACAGAAATAATTCAGCAGGCAGATTAGTAACAAATCAGCCTATGTCCTGGATAAATACTTCTGTGGGGCTCGCTTATTCGTTTGGAAAGTAACAATCACGTTATCAAAAAAATATTCGCTGAATTAGCTGGAGATGTCCAATGAACTTTAACCGGTCATAACCGTACATAGATATATGAAACTCTAAAACTACTTTTATGAAAACCGTAAAAATTATTCTGATCTGGGTTATTGGAATCATGTTTATTTTAACAGGCCTTTCAAAACTCACGCATGTCGATACAATGTCGGAAGCCATATTTGCTAAAGCACATTATCCTAACATCCTTTTCTATGTAACAGCGCTCGTTGAGCTTATTGGTGGTATATTATTAATCGCTAAAAAGACCAAAAGAATTGGAGCAATTATGATTATTGCTGTAATGCTGGGCGCTATCAGTACACATTTTTATCTGCACGATGATATGGTACATATTATCGTACCCTTATTTATTATTCTGTTTGCCGGTGCGGTCGTTATGAAACCTACTGAATAAGCTTATAGCACATTTGTTTAAAAAGAATCGTCCCGCTAATTACAGCGGGACGATTCTTTTTAAATAATTCATTTTTATTTTTTTATTGCGTGATATTCATCATCTGTTACTTTTTCTAACCAGGTAACAATTCCGTTCTGTGTATTTGCGTTAACGGCAATGTGTGTCATAGAGCTATCTGCCGATGCACCATGCCAATGTTCTACATTTGGAAGAATATTGACTACATCTCCTTTGCGGATCACGTGTACCGGTTTTCCTTTTTCCTGATAATAACCAACACCATCCGTAACCATAAGTATTTGTCCACCGGGATGGGTATGCCAGTTATTTCTTGCACCAGGTTCAAATACTACATTTCCTATCTGACAATGCGAAACAGTATCATTCGGAACTAATAATTTAACCCAGGCAGTTCCCGTAAAATAGTCTGCTGAGGCTTTGTCTCCTTGCGGAAATATAGTGTTTGAAGAATAATTTTCTACTGTATCCATACCATCATATTTTATTTTATCGTCTGAGCTAAATAAAAACATACGCCCAAATGCTACCGATAAGGCTAGTATTATGCCTATCAATATCCAAACATTTCTACTATTATTCATTTTGGTTTATTATTTAGTATCTAAAGTTAAAGTTATTTTGAAATAATACTACCTGATCCGAAAATTAAACACGTAATATTTAATTTCAAAAAACTGATGTATATCATCTTTCAATACATTCCTTAATCATTTTTTTCTTGCAATACAGAATATATATTTGACAAAATCAATAATTCGTATTAGATATCATTTATGTCTATACTGAAGTCTGTGCAATAAACGGCTTTGGATTATTTAAAATCAGCTGGTTTCTTACTGCCATAACAAACCGGAAAATAAAGCTGTTACTGTAACGATTTAGAAAACTCAGGAACTTACACCGGATTAGATATTGCCCCTGCCCATAGTAGGCTTATAACTATTCGGATCTGTACCCCCAAGAATGTAGATATACAGAAGCTGTAAATGCCAAAGAAGTATTTCTGCAGAATTTAGTTCTGCCAATACATCAAAATGCTTCATAAGAAATTATGACTTGTAATTCATATACGTTCAATCTACTGCTGACATAAACACATATGTTATAATGATAACATAAAAGGTGTTTCATGCGATTTACTTACCAATCTCTTTCTATGATTCAGAACTACTGTCAATCTGAATCAGCCCGAAAAGAGAGATACCTTTAGATGATGTTTTTTGAAGCAGTTCAACTATAGACTAACAAATCGATGGATAATGCATCAAAGTTAAAGGCCATAATAGATACCTCGATTGATGGAATCATTACTATCAACCAGCTTGGTATTATTGAAACAGCAAACGTTGCAGCTGCAACTATTTTCGATTATGAACCGGATGAAATTATAGGCCAGAATATCGGCATACTGCTACCAGAAACTGATAGAGATAAATTCAATGACTGTATCCGAAACTATCAGGTTACAGATATGAAAAAGATCATGAACATTGGAAAAGAAGTTTTTGGAAGAAAAAAAAATGGAAGCAGATTTCCTTTTTTATTAAACGTAAGTGAAGTTGTATTACAAAATAAAATTATTTACACCGTCATTATTCATGATATTACGCAGCTCAAGAACGCAGAACAAGCATTTCAAAAACTCAATACAGAACTGGAAGAACGCATCCAACAACGTACTTCCGAATTGTTTAATGCCATTGAAGAATTAAAAGAGACAAATTCAAAACAAAAAGAAAACGAAGTAAAGAAATCACTTGAAAAAGAAAATGAATTAAATGAATTAAAATCCAAATTTGTAACACTTGCCTCACACGAGTTTCGCACACCGCTCAGCACCATTCTTTCTTCTGCATCCTTGATTGCAAAATACGACGAGCTGGGTAAAGGAGATAAAATAAACAAACACATCCAACGGATAAAATCTTCTGTTACCAACCTTACTACCATATTAAACGATTTTCTTTGTCTGAATAAACTGGAAGAAGGATCTATAATAAATTCTCCTGTCGAATTTAATGTAGCTATTTTAGGAAAAGAAATACAGGATGAAATACAAGATCTGTTAAAAGAAACGCAGACTTTTTCATACAAATATTCAGGGCCACAGATAGCGTTTCTTGATAAAAATATCATCAGAAATATTTTGCTCAACCTGATTTCAAATGCAATTAAATATTCTGAAAAAGGAATCATAGAATTATCTGTAACGGCAAGCAATACCAATATTCTTTTTACTGTAACTGACCAAGGTATAGGAATTCCTGAAGAAGATAAGGCACTTATGTTTACACGTTTTTTCAGGGCGCAGAATGCCGGAAATATCCAAGGTACGGGGCTTGGACTAAACATTGTTAAACATTATGTTGAACTGCTGAATGGTCATATAAATATGGAAAGCACACTGGGAAAAGGTAGTGCCTTTACAATTTCAATACCAAAATTTTCTATGGAATGAAAAGAATTTTATTAATTGAAGACAATCAGGAAATACGTGAAAATACTGCCGAAATTCTTGAACTATCCGGATACCAGGTACTAAACGCTCAAAATGGGAAAATAGGTGTAGAACTTGCAAAAAAAGAACTCCCGGATTTGATAATATGCGATGTAATGATGCCTGAACTCGATGGGTTCGGGGTACTGCATATATTAAGCAAAAATACTTCAACTGCCGGCATTCCATTTATTTTTCTTACTGCTAAAAATGAAACGGAAGATAGACGTAAAGGAATGAATCTGGGTGCGGACGATTATCTCACCAAACCGTTTGATGATCTGGAACTGCTTGGTGCCATAGAAATGAGATTGAAGAAACAAGCCATACTAAAAGATGAATTAAAAAGAAGTGTAGATGGATTTGATGATTTTTTGAATCAAGCCAAAGGCTTACAAACATTGGATACATTATTAAATGATGAAAAGCGAACGATCTCTGTTCCCAAAAAACATCTTCTGTATTTTCAGGGTGGTTATCCCATAGGGGTTTATTTTATACTCAAGGGTAAGATAAAAACATTCCGCACAGATACACTGGGAAATGAATTGATTACCACGTTATACAATGAAGGCGATTTTTTTGGCTATACAGATTTGCTTGAACATTCTGAGTATACTGAAAATGCTGTTGCCATAGAGTCTGCCGAAATCTGTCTTATACAAAAACAGGATTTCTTTACACTGCTCTATAATAACCTGGATGTAGCTAATAAATTCGTTAAAATACTTTCAAGTAATCTGATTGAAAAAGAAGAACGCTTGCTAAAACTGGCCTATAGCCCAGTGCGGAAAAGGGTTGCTGAAGCACTGATCTTATTGCAGAATAAATACTGGAAAAATAGCAGTGAAGCATTTGCAATGGCCATTTCAAGAGATGACCTCTCTAACATTGCCGGTGCTTCAAAAGAAACGGTGATACGTATACTCTCTGATTTTAAAGAAGAAGGCCTGATTCATATATCAGGCAGTACCATTACGCTTTTAAAACCCGATAAATTATTAAGCATAAAAAACTAACATGAATAGTAGAGTTTAAGCATCTACTATTACGAACCATTGCGTTTTATCAGTTGTACATGAACTTCAATGTACAACTGAGCTATTGTTAACGTCCGTAGTTATAATCTTTCCGGCTATTTTCCTCTCTCCTGTCACAAATAAAAATAAAGCAAAAGAAGCAGTAGCTACCATCAGCGCAATCATCGCAAACATATTGGATGAATCAAACATACCTACTCCAATAGACGCCAATGCTGCAATACCAATTTGCGTGCAACCCAGCATAGCAGCAGCACTTCCTGCATTTTTAGTAAAAGGAGCAAGCGCCAATGCTGTTCCATTTGGGTTGATTAGTCCTACGCAGCTTAAGAAAATAAAGAACATTAAAATGGTAGAATACAAATTCATCCAATCATACCAGGCAACAACCAGAAATACAACACCGGCAATCACCTGCATAATAAGAGCGAAGCGAAAGATCTCACTGCTTGTAAATTTTTTCGTCAGAAAAATATTCAACTGACTTGCTCCTATGAAACCTACAGACAGGAAAGCAAAGATACCACCGTATACTTGCGGGCTTACATGAAATATTTCCATGAATACAATAGGCGATCCTGCTACATAAATAAATAAGGTAGCAAAGGAAAAGGATCCCGAAATGGTATAGGTAAAAAATTGTGTATCTGATAATATAGAAAAATATGTTTTTAACATAGGTTTTAATTTCAGAGAAACTGTTTTATCCGGCTGATGCCCTTCCGGTAAGAAGAGAAAGACAATGATCATTGCAAGCAAAGCAATCAGAGACAAGAGAAAGAATACAGCCTTCCATCCCATAGTTGTAGCAACGAATCCTCCAATGGTAGGTGCAAGTAAAGGAGATACGCCTATCGTCAGTATAAGCATCGCAAAAACTCTGGCACCTTGTTCGGGAGGAAAAAAATCTTTCACCATTGCCACAGATGCAACACCGGCAACACTTCCGCCCAATGCCTGCATAAACCGAATGGTTACCAGCAGTTCTACATTTTCTGAAAAAGTACATGCTACGCTGGCAATCATAAAAATAATCAGGCCCACGAAAAGGGGCGCCTTTCTTCCAAAACGATCGAGCAACGGGCCATATATTAACTGCCCCAATGCCATTCCTATAAAATAACTTGAAACAGAAAGTGAAATACGTGCTGTAGTAGTATTGAGATCTTTTGCTATGTGTGAAAACGAAGGAAGATACAGATCTATGGCAAACGGGGTAATGGTAGCCAGCATGCCAAGTATCAGCGTAATGAGATTTTTATTTTGTGTATGTCGCATGATTATTATAATTCACTAATGAAGAACAGAGAACAAATATATAAAGTATAAAGTTTATTTTCTTGTTTCTTAATTATGCACACAAAGGTAATAAGTATTGAATCAAGCAGATAGAATTTATCATAAAAATTACAACTTATAAGAATATAATTCCATTTCATCAATCCTTATAGGTCGTATACAAGTTTTCAAACTGCAGACAAAGCGATTATACATATACAACGCTGCAACCCTCATGACTAAACATGTGTATGTTAAGTTAACATCTCTCCTTTCTAAAACAATAATCATGACAGGGAAACGCAGAACGCAACAATCAGGTCTGAATTCTCTACTTAACAATTTCTTAAACCTTTTTTATTAATACTTATATAGAACTCCCTTAACATTCAATTAATAACCTTTCTATTTATTTGTCTACACCTTTAACCTTAGACGATAATAAACTATGAAACAACATTTTCAAATTTTTAAAATAAACCCTGCAGTAGCAGGCGGTGTCCTATTTATAGGATTAACTGTTCTGCTTGGCGGATGCAAAAAGAAGTCAGATGATACTTCTCCTACATCTGCACCCAGTCTTAATGACGTTAATCACGTAGTTGTTATTTATATGGAAAACCATAGCTTTGACAACTTGTATGGAGAGTTTGCGGGAGCAAACGGATTGTATAACGCAACATCTGCGAACATTATACAAACGGATTCCAACAATAACGTATATGCACACTTGCCTGCTGTAATCGGTTCACCGAATGCTTCAGCATTTCCAACGAATTTAGCTAACAAGTACTTTAACATTGATCAGTATGTACCTTCCGGTCAGGAAACTCCGGATGTTCTGCACCGCTACTATCAGGAGCAAATGCAGATAAATGGTGGTAAAATGGACAAGTACGCTGTGTACAACAGTAATTCAAAAGGTTTATCACAAGGTTATTACCAAACGTCATTATTACCTATGTTACCTTTTGCACAAAAATATGTGCTTTGCGACAACTTTTTCCATAGTGCTTTCGGTGGTTCATTTCTTAATCATATGTGGCTGATCGCTGCTGCAAGCCCCACTTTTCCAGGAGCTCCCAGCAGTATCGTTGCAACATTAGATGCCAATGGCCACCCGATAACAGACGGAGCGGTAACTCCTGATGGGTATGTAGTAAATACAAGCTATACCGTAAACACTCCACACCCTGCATCTGCTAATACATCTACATTGGTTCCAAATCAAACGATTCCTACGATTGGAGACAGATTGAATGACAAAGGTGTTAGCTGGGCTTGGTATTCAGGAGGCTGGAATGATGCCTTACAAGGTAACCCGGCTTCTACGTTCCAGTTTCACCATCAGCCATTCGCCTTCTTTGCTAATTATGCAGACGGCACTCAGGCAAAGAAAGATCACCTGAAAGATGAAATGGAATTTATGACTGCAGCTAACAACGGTACATTACCTGCCGTATCTTTTGTAAAACCATTGGGTGCTCAAAATGAACATCCTGGTTACTCAAATGTAATGGACGGAGAAAACCATGCGGTAGCATTGATCAATGCTGTATTGAATGGCCCTAATGGTAAAGACGCTGTTATCATCATAACGTATGATGAAAATGGTGGTTTCTGGGATCACGTGGCACCTCCAACAATTGACAGTTGGGGACCAGGTACACGCGTTCCTACAATCATTGTTTCTCAGTATGCTAAGAGTGGATACATTGACCATACTCAATATGAAACAGTAAGTATTCTTTCTTTCATCGAAAAAAGATGGGGACTGAACTCACTTGGCGATCGTGATAAAAATGCAAACCCGCTTTCAAATGCATTCATATTCTAATTAATATTTATTAGAAAAATAATATTAAACATCCGGAGCAGCATGATGAACAGCTGCTCCGGATGTTTTTAACTTATAATACCATCTGGTTTTGTGCCAGGTTCTGACACTTTATTCTTTATGAAAATTACATTCTCGATATTATTTATTGCAATACTCATCTTTTTTTCCTGTGAAGAGAAAAAAAATATTAATCGGGAAAAAGTTGTAGCCACGACACTCGTGAATCAGATAGATACCTTTATCGTTTTAAAAGACGAGCTGTTACAAGCAGTAAAAAAGAATAAATCTGAACAAGATCTGCAACAATTATTTCTTGATACGAGAATTAGATATAAAAAAACAGAATGGGCCACCGAGTATTTTTCTCCGCTTGTATCCAGACGTGTCAATGGTGCGCCGGTGATAGAAGTAGAACGGTTTTCCGGACAAATATTTGAACCGGCCGGCTTACAGGTAATAGAAGCTTTTCTTTTTCCTCATTACGATACAACCAACCGCGCTGAATTAATCAAACAACTGGAGCAACTGCAAACGCAGTGCGACAAATACAAAATATATTTTAATAATGTAGCACTTTTTGATTGGCAAATTTATGATGCTGCTAAACTTGAGCTGGTCAGAATAGAAACCATGGGCATTACAGGATTCGACAATCCACTCACGCTGCATAGCATGGAAGAATCATCTGCTGCTTTGCAGAGTTTAAAACAAGTACTTCAACTCTATCTGGACGAAAATGATACAGAACATTTGATAAATAAATTTGAAAATGCAATCGAATATCTTAACAAGCATCCGGATTTTAATACGTTCGACAGAGCACAATTTATTGTGGAGTACGTTAACCCTGTGAGTAGTGCCATTTCAAATCTGGAAGAAAAGCAACACGTACAAATCACTACCTACAACCGTTTATTAAATCAACATGCAAAAACGATATTCGATACGAATGCTTTCAATGTAAATGCCTATACGCCTAATCCGGCATCCTATATCAGCAATAAAAAAATTGAGTTAGGAAAAATGTTATTTTTTGACCCTGTCTTGTCAGGCGACAACAGCCGAAGTTGTCAATCTTGCCACAATCCGGACAAAGCATTTGCCGATGGCATGGTTTCCAATACTGTATTCAACAGCACAAAACGACTGACCCGGAATACTCCTTCACTGATCAATGCAGCCTTTCAGCCTGCTCAGTTCAACGATATAAGAGCGGTATTGATTGAAGAACAGATCGACAGCGTAATACGCAGTAAAAACGAAATGCATGGCTCATTGCAACTTGCTGCTGAGAAATTATGGAAACAAGAGCAATACAAACAACTATTCGGCAAAGCCTACCCCCTTACCAATCGTCAGGCAATCGACACGTTCGAAATACTCAATGCACTGGCGTCTTATGTACGTAGTCTCACATCGCTGAATAGTCGCTTTGATGCTTATATGAGAGGCAATCATACCACTTTAAATGCGCAGGAAGTAGAAGGATTCAATCTGTTTATGGGCAAAGCCAAGTGTGGTACGTGCCATTATATGCCTTTATTCAATGGAGCTGTACCACCTTTGTTTATGAAAATAGAAACCGAAGTACTTGGTGTACCTCAAACTAAAAATGGTAAAACAATAGACCCGGATCCGGGGCGATATGTCTCGCATCAAATACCGGATTTAAAATACAGTTTTAAAACACCTACAGTACGCAATGCATCTCTTACTGTACCTTATATGCACAATGGTGTATTTTCAACGCTGAAAGAAGTAATGGATTTTTATAACAAGGGAGGTGGTGCAGGAATGGAAATAAACGTACCAAACCAAACATTATCAGCAGATAAATTAAACTTATCTGAAAAAGAAATGGAGGCGCTGATAGCCTTTATAAAAAGTTTAGAAAGCCAACCGAAATAGTAGCTACCGATAAAAAATTCCCAATATCTCTGAAACTGCCGAAGCTTTGAGAGATATTGGGAATACGTTAATTATTTTATTTCTACTTATACTTTATAAATGATGCAACTGCGATCAAAATAATAAGGGCCGGAGCAACCATGTGGGCAAAATCATCTCCCAGATAATAGTGTGTCCAGACAGCGCCCATCATTACTGAACCAATCATCAGAGCCCCTATTTGTCTGGTTTGTCTAATGATGAAAAGAATACCTCCTACAAACTCAAATGCGGCAACTCCATAGAAAAGCCAGGAAGGGTAGCTTGCTCTGCTGAATATCATAGCCGACATGCTATCATGATGCGTAAACTTTAAAACGCCTGTTGCAATAAACATAAGACCTGTAATCCAGTACAGAACTATTTTTACGATTTTCATTGATATATTATTTATTATTGAAACTATTATTTATTGTATTGATATACTATGCAGCACAGCAGTTTGCCAATTGTTAAAGATATTACAATAAATAGTTTTATTGATATACTTCTATGTATTATTTTACTATTCGCAATTTGCAATTCTGAATAATGTCTGTACTTGCAGATGCAATCAGCTGTATTATAGCACACAAAACAAGGTGATCACATAGACAGTTTTTATCCAATTTGATTCCCATTGCCCTCACTACGAATGATTGTACCCATGAATTATTTTCATAAATTTTATTTATTTTATAATATAGTGTTTAAAAATAAAGTTTATATTTCACTTTGTTAACCGTAAGCAATAGTAAACATGGAGCAGAAACCATAAAAACGGGAGTCATCGAAAATCCAGAAGAGTAGAAAATTTTTAAATAAAAACATGTATTTATTATGGAATTGAAAATTAATATTGCAGCCATTCTTGTAGCAGTTGCTGTAAATTTCGTACTTGGTTTTATATGGTACACCCCGTTATTTGGGAAATTATGGGGAAGAGAAATGGGCTACGATCCGAACATAAAAGCAGAAAGCAAAGTACTTGCAAAAGGAATGATATTCATGGTCATCGGAAACTTTCTTTTTGCATGGGTATTTGCACACAATATTGCTGCATGGCAATTTGTACCCGGCATACAAGAAATGGGTAAAATACCAAGCATCATGAATTCAGCAATCTTCACATGGTTGGGATTTTATGTTCCGGGATTACTTGGATCCACTGTTTGGGAAAGCAAATCATGGACATTATTTGCAATCAATGCAGGATATAACTTGCTTTCGTTACTGGTAGTTGCAGCAATTCTGACCTATTGGGTATAATTCATTATTACAATTTTAAGTTTTTAAAAGAGCTCACTGATATGATCGGTGAGCTCTTCTTTTTAAATGCATTATATCTTTAATAAAGATATAATGTCTGAAACACCCCGTCAAAAGTCTATTTCACACCCCTCTCCTACAATATTCAAACATTATTTTTATATAAACCTTTTGCGAAATAAAAATCGAATACATTATTAAATCACATTAAAATGACAACATTAAAAACCGATAACACGCTAACAACTCAAGAAGTTGCAACCCGTTTCAATGAACTTGCCAGGCAGGAAAAATGGTTTGAAATTCAGGAAGAGTTTTTCTCAGATGATGTAAAAAGTATTGACCCACCACATTCTCCTTATTTAGGATATGCAGAAGGTAAAGATTCTGTTAAAAAGAAAGGGGAAGACTTTATAAAAAAGATTGAAGCTTTTCACGGTGCTTCTACAACTGAACCCGTTGTGGGAGGTAATTATTTTGCTGTGGGAAGAGAAATGGATATTACCATACAAGGATTTGGAAGAATACAAATCAATCAGGTAATGCTGTATGAAGTGAAAAATGGTAAGATTGTGTCAGAACAATTCTTTTATTAAAACTGCTCGCTACTACCAATGAAAAACCTCTGAAGCATATACTTCAGAGGTTTTTCATTGGTAGACTGAAGGGTCCGAATTTCGAACCACTTTATTAATAATTCAGATAATTTCAAAACTTATAAACTTTAGTACTCCTATCGGGGTTTATTCTTATATTGATAATGCTATCTGCATCCTGCATACCATTATCAATGAATAAAGAATCATTAAGCAATTCAACGGTTTTTTTTCCTAACCTGGACGGTTTCAGGACCGTCGCTTTCCTTACTGTATTCCTCATACATGGATTCTGGCGATGCATAAAATACCTGGGAGATAAATATATATTTACAGAAATTACGTTGCGCAAATTATACCATATTGGGGGCATCGGGGTGTCTGCATTCTTTGTTCTAAGTGGTTTTCTTATTACTTATTTGCTTTTGAAAGAGTCAGCACTGAAAGGCCGATTTAATATAGTACATTTTTATATCAGAAGAGTTTTGAGGATATGGCCTCTTTATTTTGCTGTAATCATTTTTGCTTTCCTGATATATCCTTACCTGAAATCTGTTACCGGACACACAGCAAAAATACTATTTAATCCTGCTTATTTCTTTTCATTCCTTTCCAATTTTGACATCATACATATCGAGAAAAATTTTCCTGGCACGAACACTTCACCGGCAGGCATTACCTGGTCCATAGCCATAGAAGAACAATTTTATCTGATCTGGCCATTACTGCTTTATTTTGCTCCAAGAAAAATTTACCCGGTAATCTTTATCTCTGTAATAATGCTTTCATTGATTTTTAGATATGTTTATATAAATGATCCGATCGTTTTATATTATCATTCATTTAGTGCTTGCGGCGATCTGGCCCTCGGAAGCCTGTGCGCTTATTATGCTATATATTCAAAAGAATTTAAAACGTTCTTCGAAAAACTGAGCCGCCCAGCCATTATGAGCATATATGCAGCAGGAATTTTATGGATTATGTACTCCAACGGCGTAAATAATTTTTACTTCTCTCCTGTATTTGCAAGGCTGATAAGCGCTTTGTTTTTCTCTTTTATTATACTTGAGCAGAATTACAGCCAGTCGTTTTACAAGTTTTCAAAAAGCAAAGCGCTGAGTTTTTGGGGTAAGTATACGTATGGATTATATTTGCTTCATCCTATTGCGCTCCTACTTTGTGATGTCCTCCTAAAGGCATGTCACCTGACTTATGCCGACAGTTTTACCGGAGCATTATTCAGAGGCTTTCTAGGTCTGGGCATAAGTATGCTGATAAGCTATTTATCCTATGAATATTATGAGTCGCACTTTTTAAAAATAAAAGAGAGGTTCAAATAAACGAACACTTTCTATTTTTCAACTGAGTCGGTTAAAGGTAGACTGGAGGAACCACTTTATTAGTAATTCATATAATTTCAAGGCTTTTAAAAACTCATAAAACGTTTGAAATATGCTCAATAATCATGTAACAACGTAGCTCTAGTTAAAGGTTTCCCTTTTAATTTCAATAAATATTTTGGATTGTGCCACTGAATCCACTCAATTAAGGTTACGATAATCGCTTGGAGAATAGCCTGTCTTTTGCTTGAATAGTCGGGTAAAATGTGGTGGATTCTCAAAGCCAAGTGCGTAAGCGATTTCGCTCACTGATTTATCAGTACTCCAGAGTAAACCTTTTGCTTTATTAATTAATTGCAAATGGATATGCTCCTGTGTTGTTTTCCCGGTAAATTTTTGTAACAGATCTGAAAGATAATTTGGTGACAAATGTAACTGTTCGGCAAAACTTTTTACTCCCGGAAGCCCACTGTTTATTAGTGTGTCTTGAGCAAAATGATCTTTAAGTAATTTTTCAAAAGACTGTACTACATCGGTGCTAATTTTTTCACGAGTAAAGAATTGACGATCATAGAAACGGAGGCAATAATTCAATAACATTTCGATGTTATTCTGGATTAAAGTCTGCGAATGTTTATCAAGATTCTGACCACATTCCTTTTCGATCTTTTTTACACAGTCGAGCAGGGCAAGTTTCTCTTCTTCGGAAACATGCAGGGCCTCGTTTGATTCGTAATTAAAGAAGGAATACTGCTCAATATTTTTACTGAGTGAGGAATGATGGATAAGATCAGGATGAAAGAACAATGCCCAGCCTTCTTCAAGGGACGGATTTGATACTGGTGTAGTTGCCTGGCCGGGCGAAGTGAACATGAGCGAACCTTCGCTGAAATCATAATACGACCGGCCATAACGCAACACTCCACTAAATTTTTTGCAAAAAATAGTATAGAAGTTCAATCGGTAGGAATGCCCGTTTCTAGCTCCTTGAAACTTGTACTTTGTCAAATCGATAACAGTAATCAGTGGATGACGGGGTTTACCGCACCCCCACAACTCATGTATTTCGCTGATGGTTTCAACATCAATATACTTCTCTTGCATCATAATTCGATAAAATAAAAACCAATTGATAGAATGCTAATTTACAAAACGGTCACGCATTATTTGTATAAATTCCAGATCGCTGTTTTTATATTTCGTATCTATATAAAACTTAGCATCCTCTCCAATAACATAACGTAATTGTGCTCTACCGTCTGTTGTAGCCTCGTATATCGTTTGCGCAACATCTTCGGGAGTAGCTTTTGGCAAATGTGCTGTAGCTTCGGCGTAGCGCCCAAAGAAGCTACCCATAAGTGGATTATATTCGGAAATTTCATTTTTAATCATTTCCAGGCCATTTCGGAAATTAGTCGCCACACCTCCTGGTTCAATGATTTTAACGAAAATTCCTAATGCAGAAAGTTCATGAGAAAGCGACTCTGAAAAACCTTCTACCGCACCTTTGCTTAAACAAAAGATCATAAAAAATGAGCAAGACAATAATGATTACAGGAGCCTCATCCGGCTTCGGCAGAGAAACAGCCAAGCTGTTTCAAAAACAAGGTTGGAAAGTAGTTGCGACCTTACGTTCACCTGAAAAAGAACAGGAACTAACTGGATTAGAGAATGTATTCGTAGTCCGCTTAGATGTGCAGAATTCTACATCCATTCAAAATGCCGTAAAAGAGGCTATTCAACATTTTGGAAGCATCGATG
>Ga0206905_10046_pt2 | contig 15182 bp, 16 predicted proteins | sample Alteio_BWOrgHeat_43_FD_152940 | JGI IMG/M metagenome (GOLD analysis project Ga0206905, IMG submission 152940) | Enriched cells from forest soil in Barre Woods Harvard Forest LTER site, Petersham, Massachusetts, United States -... | ecosystem: Environmental > Terrestrial > Soil > Temperate forest >...
ACTCGTAGCTATGTTTACGATTCTTGCGGCCGACGAGCAGAACACCAAAGACAATACCGCCGATCTTGCCGGGTGAGGATTTCTTAAGCTTTTCGTCGAGAAGAGAACCGGATGGTAGCGTGGCGGGAGTAGCCATGGTCGTTTTATTCACCTAACGTACAGATTTCAATACTCTCGGTAGGTCGGACGATAGGCCTGAATTGCGAACACAAGGTTACAGGAATGTGAAAGATAAAGAGAATATTGTGAGGCGCGGCTTGGCCAGAGACAGCTTGTTCAAGGTGTCCGGCCCGCTGGGACAACTTTGCCGATAGATAAAGGACTTAGCGCCAGTCGTCGCGGGCCTGCGCCTGATCGGCAAAGACTTGATCGAAGGCGTCGGTCTTCTTGATCAGAATGTCTCCCCGCACGACCGGCTGGTGCAGCAGAACTGCCTGCAATCGAACTAACTCAAGCATTGCGAGGAACATGCAGATCAGAGCGCGCTCCGTATGCGTATTGTGCAGGAGGCGGCGAAGGCTGACGGGTTTGTCCTCCATGACGAGGCGGCGCTTCACGTAGTCGATCATGTGGGCGACCGTCACCGACTCCTCATCCACGTCGAGCACAGGCCGCTTGCGCATCCGGCCGAGAACTTCCTGAAAGACGCGGACAAGATCGACCGTGTCGGCAGCTATCTCCCGCTCAGTGCTGGAGTCTCCTTTAAAGTCGCGAATGCCAGGGTTGGTCCAGGTAGCCTCTTCGATCTGCTGCTTTTGCATCAGCATCTGCGCGGCAGCCTTGAATCGCTCGTGTTCAAGCAGGCGTTCAACCAGTTCGCGCCGTGGGTCTTCGGAGTCGGCGCCCAACACATCGGACGGATCGCGCGGCAACAGCGTCTTCGACTTGATGTGGATCAGGAGCGAGGCCATGTAGATAAACTCGCCGGCTGAATCGACGTCAGTCTGCTTTAACTGATGTGTGTAGTCGAGAAACTGCGCGGTGATGCGTGCGATTGGAATGTCGTAGATGTCTATGTTCTGCTTGCGGATGAGGTCGAGGAGCAGATCGAGAGGGCCGTCGTAGACTTGTCCGACCGTCACGGAAAAGGGCGACTGCGAGGCCTCCTCCTTGGCGGCGCTGGGGCGCTTTGCTTCGGGTGGGGCTGGCGGGATGGGCTTCGGTTCCAGGGCGAAGGGCTCGTGCGCCTCTGTGGAAGCAGTGGCCGGTTCTTCGGCGGCCACCGGCTCGGTCGCTGAAGCGTCTTGCGTGTTCTCTTCCGGCTGTTCCGGCGCGGGTTCGGGATGGAGGATTTCGTCGGACATAGTTAGTCGAGACCTACTGCAGTGCGGACTTGCTCCATTGTGATCGCGGCGCGGGCGGCTGCGCGGCGATTGCCGTCAGCAAGAATTGCGTCCACTTCGCCGGGGTTTGCTTCGAAATGGCGACGGCGTTCCTGAATTGGTGCCAGTTCTTTGACGATGGCGTCGGCAACCCAACCTTTACATTCGATGCAGCCAATGCCAGCGGATGTACAGCCTTCACGAACCTTCTGCTGTGTCTCTTCGGTGGAGAAGACCTTGTGAAGATCGAAGACAGGACAGACATCAGGGTTGCCGGGATCGTCCCGCCGGATGCGGGCAGGGTCGGTAACCATGGTCTTAAGTTTGGCACGGAGCTCGGGTTCCGGGTCGGAGAGAAGAAGAGTGTTTTTATAGCTCTTCGACATCTTTCGGCCATCGGTTCCGGGAAGTTTGGGCGATGGTGTCAACAGAACCTGCGGCTCAGGCAGAATCTCTTTTCGTCCGAAGCCGGAGAGCTTCTTCGTCTGCAAAGCGGCCTGCTGCAATTCATGCGCGGTGAAGGTCGTTTTATTCGGGTCGCTAGCGAGTTTCCGCGCCTTTTCCTTAATTGCGGGTAACTCCCACGGAGCGGCATCGGCAGAAAGATGAAAGTCTCCGGGATAAAACTGGTTGAAACGGCGGGCGACCTCGCGGGTAAGCTCAACGTGAGCTGCCTGATCCAGTCCAACAGGCACAAAAGACGGCTGATAAAGAAGGATATCTGCGGACTGAAGCAGCGGGTAACCGAGAAAGCCAAAGGTCGCGAGGTCTTTCTCCTTCAGCTGTTCCTGCTGGTCTTTGTAGGTCGGCACTCGTTCGAGCCAGCTTAGAGGCGTAATCATACCGAGCAGATCGTTCAACTCAAAGTGAGCAGGGACCTTGCTCTGAACGAAGATCGTGCAGAGGGCAGGGTCGAGGCCGGCGGCGAGAAAATCGAGCGCCACCTCACGGATATCGTTTTTCAGCTCCGATGTATCGGCGTAACCGGTCGTGAGGGCGTGAAAATCCGCGATGAAAAAGTAGCACTCGTACTGGTGCTGGAGCTGTACCCAGTTGTAGAGAGCTCCCATGTAGTTACCGAGGTGAAGCCGTCCAGTGGGTCGCATGCCGCTGAGCACGCGGGGGCGCTGTGTGATGAGGTTTTCTTGTGTCATTCCAGTCAAGTGTGATGATACGGGAAAATGAGGCGGCTACAGCGAGAAGAGCAGTGTATCGAAGGTGGCCTGCAATGGATTCAGGAAGATGCGAAAGATCAAACCACCGCCGATAAGCATGATGAAGATCATGCCAAACATGCCGATGCGGTCATAGATCCGGAGTGCGTTGTACGGCAGAAAATGCCGCAGAATATGGCTTCCATCGAGCGGCGGCACGGGGATCAGGTTGAATACAAAGAGCAAAAGATTCAGCAGAATGACGTAGTAAAGAAACAGCGCGATGGGAAAGAGCTGAGGCAGATTTTCCGTCGAGACGCCAGGAACGCGACGAGCGAGAAGCATCGCCGTTTGAACAGCAACATCGCCGCCCCCAATGGCGTGCTTAAGAACAACAAGCAGGATAAGCGCCACAGTAGCAGAGATCAGATTGCTCGCCGGCCCAGCAAGGGCAACGAGAATGTCATCGCGCTTGTAATTCTTGAAGTTGCGGGCGGTGACGGGAGTCGGCTTCGCCCATCCGAAGAGCATGCCGCCGTAAAAGAGACCGATGAGCGGAAAGATAACCGAACCGAACGGATCGAGATGCTTGATGGGATTCAGCGTAAGTCGGCCGAGCATCTTTGCAGTAGGATCGCCGAGTCGCCAGGCAGCCCATGCATGAGCACACTCATGCACACTGAAGGCGAGTATGAGAACGACTACCTGAAAGATGACGAGGACGACTTGCTGATTCATGATTCAAGTCTACCGGATGCCCCCTTAAGACTGTCCCGAGTTCTTTTGCCGTTTCACATGAGCCGGAATCCCTACCGATACGCTTGATGGAGGAACCGGTTTCGTCGCCAAACCCATGGCACCTAGCATCGCGTTTTCGCCAACGTTGGCACCGGCAAGAACCGTGGCATGGTAGGTGATTCGCGCGCCTGGGCCTAGTTCGGTAGGCTTGTTCGTCACATCCGACTGCTGGTTGATGTCGTGCGTATGGCTGTAAATGTTCGCATAGTCGGAGATGCTGGTTCCGTCGTGGAGGATGATCTCGCCCCGGTCGTCCAGCAGGACGTTTTTATGGATCGTGCAATTGTCCCCAATGGTCAGGTTGTAGCCATAGGTGAACTCGACGTTGTGGAAGATTTTGACGCCCTTGCCGACGTGCCGGAAGATGTGGCGGCCCAGCATGCACCGGAAGCGGAATCCCAGCCAGTGGTTCAATCCTAGCGGTGAGCGGTCGAACATGAGCCAGAACCAGATGAGCGGCTTGCGGACGTTGTACTTTTCGACATCGATGTCGCCGTAGTATTCGGCCTCGAGCGTGATGTTACTGGGGTCGAGGCACTCGGCCTGCACGTTGGTGGCGAGTTCGCTGGCCAGAGTCGCCTGTTTGCGGGCTCCGTGGGGACGGCCCATATACATCTGATAGAGTTCGTCGCGGACGATCTCTGCCCTGCGGGCGAAGTTCTGGTGACGGGTAAACTCATCGTTCAGGTTGGAGATCCAGCGGCGATAAACTGCCTCGGCTTCCGGAGTCGGCTTGAGTTCGCGATAGTTCAGGACTGGCATGGGGCCTCTCTCTCTTGGCGGAGCTCTGAAACTGCAGTGGGACGAAGTTTACTCGATAGCGAAGACCGCGTACACAGTAGCAGATTTTTCGATCTGACGAGGGCTGATCGCCAGGGGCTGGGGTGCCTGGTCCATCGTCATCATCCTCGCTGCAACCATCGGACGAACAAGTTCTGTTTGCGTCTGGTTGCTCGCGAACAGCAGGACGCCCAGCTTCGCATTAAGACTCGCCGCCATTTGTTGGGCCTGGGCACGGGCGCCTTTCAGAGCCTTGGCAACTGCTTCGGATTCGGGAGCATGCTCATCCCTGAAGCTCCAATCGATCTGGCCAGACTGATTGGCCCCTGCCTTGACGGCCAGATCGAGAACCTTGGCAGCATCGTCAGCCGCCGTCCGAATTGTCCAGGACTGCGTTACCTGAAACCTCCGCTGACCTCTTTCCGCAGGGGTGAGCCTTTCGTTCTGAAAATCCGGAACCGGAGAGATGTTCTGGTTTTCGCTCTGGATAGCGTCTGCGGGGATCTCTGCGTCAGTAAGTGCCTTGATGATCGCGTTGGAAAGACGGGAGCCTGTGGCATAGGCCCAGTCGCTGTCCGGCCCGAAGACGATAAAGCCAATATGGATCGTAGCCGTATCGGCCAGCACCGTAACCTTGTCAGTGGCTGTTACGGCGATGGTGCGATTTTCTTTGTTGACCTGAATGGTCTGTGCGCTGGCCGTAATGGTGGCCGCGAATAGGACGAACGGAGCGAGACGGAGTGGGGTCATGCTTCTTCTCCTGTGCTGTTGATGAGATCGGCCAGGGTAGCTTTGTGCTTCGGCTTGGCGGCTAACTTCTGCTTAGGGTCGGGGAGAACGCGCTCCGGCGGCGGGGTGCCGACACGAGTGCGTGCGTTGGCCTTCACGGCCTTGACCTTCGAGAATGTCTGCTTCTTCGACTTGCTCATATATGTTCCTTCGGCCCATGGTGATTATGCATGACTCTTGCCCGAAAGGGGTTGCCTCATGCAGGATTGCAAAGGGACGCGAACGTGAGAAGCGACGCGGACCAGCGAGGTGCAGGATGGAAGAGCGTGACTTTTTCGACGAACGGCCCGAACAGCGGAAGCACACCATGACCTGTCCGCATTGCGGGCAGCAAGGGGAGTACGAGCTAAGCTGGCTGGTACGACGAAAAAAAAATCAGTTGCCGCGAGGAGCCGACGATCGGGACCGGGCCCGTTTTGCCAAGGCGCAGAGCTACATGGTGCGCCGCGACGACATGGTCGGGTGCAAAAATGTGCGATGCAGGAAGCGGTTTGATGTCGCCGGGATTCAGTCGGTGGCCTTCATCTAGCCCAATGAACCAAGGTGAAACTACCTTGTGCGAGGACCGAAGCGCGGATCTGCCGGAGGCGCCCGTCTAAACGACAGGGCGCCCTCCGAGGCCGATCTTCGAATTCGCAGAACAGATTCTCCTGAGATCAGTCGGTCCTATTATTCTTGTGCCGGTCCGACGAAGACCAGCAGGGTTCCATGCTGGGGAGGTGTAGGAACGCTGCCAGAGATGGTAGTTTGCCGGCTGTGAGTGTCCAGTCCAGATGTCCTGATAGCCGTCGCTGAAACCCTCATCCCTCTGCGCAAAGCAGATGCCGGAATCTCTCTTCCATCCTCCCCATGAAACGTCGCATGTGAAGGAATTGTGTAGCGGTTTACGGTTCCGTCTCCCAGCCGCAGTATCACCGAGTTGGGTGTTAGAACCCGCAGAACCGTTCCATCGATCTGGGTCACTTCCGTGACGGCGGATTGTTGCACGCTATTTACATGCACATGCGTGATCACCGTACCCGGCTTCAGATCCCTTGTGGCCACGGGTTTTCCATCCACCGAGATAGTCGCGCCCGGAGCCATGGCGAGCAACTGCAAACTGCCATCGGCGTTCTTAAGGACGACATTGTCTCCAGAAACATAGATCACATGAGCAGTTTCAATATCAATCGACTTCTGTATGCCTTGGGGTTGGGTTGAAGTTGTGGTCGTCTGCTGTGCGGCCGCCAGTGAAAGGGAACCGAGCGGTATTCCTACAAGCAGCAACATGGTCAGGCTATGTGCCAGACTGCGGGCTAGGTTGGTTTGCATGAAATGCTTTCTCCTGTGTCCGACTGAAATTGAACTCAAGACTTTGGCATCATTCGACCCGGAAAAACTTTCAAGTGACCTGTAATGGGGCCTAGAGTGTAGATGATCTCTATCTCCCTCTCGAAAGCACAAATACGGTTTGGCCCATCCGCGTAGTGAATTCTATGCCGAACTGGCTCTGTCGGGGGAGCAAAGAGGGATTTTGAGCCGGAAGGGATGAAGAGATCGCTTTACGAATGAATGATCATTCATTTATGCTTTCGCCTGCGTAGATAAGTCGATCTTTTGCATGTGGATTCGATCGGGCGAAGGCTGTGATTTAATGGAGCAGTGCTGTTACCCGTCGTGGTGACAGTTCTTCGAACCGGAACAACACGCAGGAGACGAGAGTACAAAAATGGCCAACACACTGCTGCCCCTTGAAGAACGGAATCTAACACCTGATCAGGTCGAACTGCTGGATAAGCGCCGCCGTCGCGGTCAGCTCTTTCTGGTGCTCTGCCTGCAATTCTCGATCGTATCGGTGGCGGTTACGGTGTGGAGCGGGCAGGATCTGACCGTGTCGCCAGGATGGACCCATCCGGTTGCATACTGGAACGCGTTCACGTTTGTCATGGCGGTCGTGTTTGGCATTGCGGGTCTTCGACTGCGCCGTGGCAGCAACGAGTTCCTCAGCTACTAGTTAGCGGCTGATAGAACCACCGAAGTTGCCCACGAAGATTGTTCGGGATGCAAGCGATGCGCTGACAAGGCGTCGCCTGCGGATGGGTTCGGATGGTTGCAGGGTCGTTTGTCGCGGTGGTGGAACCCCGTTACGCGGGATCGATTCTTCTTTCAGGACTAAGCGTCTCGGCTTCGCTAGCCGAGCCTGACCGCTTTTCCTGGTCTGAGACAGCACTGTTCGCTGTATTGGTTCTCGCGTCGGCAGGGCTCTTCTTCTGGCGGTTCGGCCCGATTCTGCGCACGATAGTTCGCTCAAAAAAAGATGCGGATTTTTCGCTGCAGCCGATCGGCCGAAGGGTCTGGGACTTCGTATGGGAGGTCCTCTGTCAGACGAAGGTGATCAAACAACGGCCCTTGCCCGGCTTGGCGCACGCCTTCGTCTTCTGGGGTTTTCTCGCGTTTGCGCTGGTCAGCCTGAACCATCTCGCCACCGGTATCCGAGTAGGTTTTTTGCCTCCGGCCAGCTATGTAGGCAACTTCTATTTCCTGTTTGCAGCCACCTGGGCGCTGCTAGTAGCCGTCTCGATCTTCGGACTCTTTGTGCGGCGTTTCTTTGTCCGGCCCATCTGGCTGGGCAAGAAAATCTCGTACGAGTCCGGATTCATCGCTTTCCTGATTTTTCTACTGATGGTGACGTACCTCGCAGCGTTCTTCGTGAATGGAGGCGGTCCCGCCGTAAAGGCTCTATGGTGGACCCACACGCTGGCGCTGCTCGTGTTTTTACCCTTGATCCCGCACACCAAGCACCTTCATTTGGTACTTAGTCCGCTGACAGTCTTCTTGAAGCGGGACGGCTTCTCGAAGATCCCTCCCCTCGCAGGCGACGAGGACTTCGGACTGGTAACAGGCAAAGACGTCACTCAGCTCATCTCGCTCCAGACCTACAGCTGCGTGGAGTGTGGCCGCTGCACAGAACACTGCCCCGCATCAACCACCGGCAAGGTGCTCAACCCCAAAGAGATCATCCTGGGAATGCGATCGTATCTGAATGAATTTGGTCCCGCTTCGGATATGTCGCTGTTGACGGAAGGACGCGTCACCTCGCCTGATAACCCTCCTGCGAAATATCTGAGCATGGAGGCGGCCTTCGAGTGCACGACCTGCGGCAGTTGTGAATACCAGTGCCCTGTCGGGATCCAGCATGTGCCCATCATCGTTGGGCTCCGGCGAGGCGCAACCAACACCGGCGTATGGGAAGACACCTACGGCACGAAGCTCTTTCTTGCGCTGGAGAAGAACGGCAACGCCCTCGGACTCAGCGCGATAGAACGCGATAAATTCATCCAGAAACAAGGCTTCCCGATCTTCGACGGCACTCAGGAGTACTGCCTGTGGCTGGGTTGCATGGGAGGCTACGATCCGAAGGGTCGCGAGATCATCGCCGACTTCGCGCGGGTGATGAACCATCTAGGGACGACCTTCGGCGTCCTGAAGAAAGAAAAGTGCACCGGCGATCCGGCGCGGCGGCTTGGCAACGACCTGGTCTTCCAAACGATGGCCGAGTTCGGCCTCAAGGCACTCGAAACCGCGAAGGTGCAGAAGATCGTTGCGATCTGCCCGCACTGCGTAAGGACGATCTCCAATGACTGGCGCGAGTACGGGATTGCTCCGGAGATCGAGCACCACTCAGAGTTCATGGCGCGGCACAAGGACAGGCTGCCGAAGCAAGCCTCAGGCGAGAGCATCGTCTATCACGACCCCTGCTATCTCGGACGTTATCAGGATGTGTATGAGGAGCCGCGCGAGATTGTGGCTCAGGCAGGAACGCTGGTCGAAGCTCCGCGCTCGCACGAGCGTAGCTTTTGCTGCGGTGCAGGTGGAGGCCTGGCGTTCCTTGGCGAAGAAAGCGGCGAGCGCGTAAGCCATGTTCGAGCCTCGGAGCTAGCAAAGACCGGAGCGCAAGTAGTAGGGACAGCCTGCCCGTTCTGCAATACGATGTTTCGCGATGCATTATCTGCAGTCAGTACAGCCCCGCCGCAGTTGTTGGACATCGCGCAGTTGACGGCGCGAGCACTACCAGAGACACAGGAGATGTCGCAATGAAGATAGTTGTTGCAATCAAGCAGGTGCCGGAGCGCGATGCTCAGATTCACGTCGCAGCCGACGGCAAGTGGATCGACGAAAGAGATTTGAACTACGCCATCAACGAACCGGACGCGTACGCACTCGAAGAAGCGCTGCAGTTGAAAGAAAAAAACGGTGGCGAGGTAGTCGTCGTATGTGCAGGGCCGGAACGTGTGACAAGCACGCTCAGAGAAGCTTTGGCCAAAGGCGCCGATCGTGCAATTCACATCGAGGCCGATGATCTCGGCGAACGAGACACGCTTGGCGTCGCGCAGATCCTGGCAGATGCCGTAAAAACAGAGTCCCCCGACCTCATTCTGACCGGCCTGCAATCCGACGATCTCGGTCTGGGACAGACTGGCGTCGTACTGGCAGAATTACTCGGCGTGCCTCACGCAACAATCATCATGCAGGTCGAGGTTGTCGATGGCGACTTGAAGGTAAAGCGAGAATTGGAAGACGGATGGTTTCAGTATGTGCAGATGCCATTGCCTGCGTTGTTGACCATCCAGTCTGGAGGCAACAAGCTACGCTACGCCACACTTATGGGAATCAAGAAGGCGAAGACCAAGGAGACCAAGACGGTAACGCCGTCGACTGCGGCCGGCGCACAGGCGATCACTCTCGAGCGCGTCTATTTGCCGGAGAAGCAGAAGAAGACCGAGATGCTAACCGGAACACCAGCAGAAGTCGCTACCAAATTGGTCGAGAAGCTGAAGTTTGAGGTGAGGGTCATATGAGCGGTGTCCTTGTGGTGATGGAGCAGCGGGCCGGTACATGGAACAAGATGAGCTTCGAGGCTCTCGCGGCAGGCCAGCAATTGGCAGCAAAGTTAGGTACTAATGTCTCCGCGGCTGTGGTCGGGAGTAATCTGCAAGCCCTTGGTGGATGGCCTTCCGGGACAATCGGCACAGCATATGCAGTCGAACATGCTCTGCTGAAGGATTACACCGCAGATGGTTACGTAGCCGCACTCGAGCAGCTAGTAAAAACATTCGCTCCTGCATACGTGCTGTTTCCTCATACCTATCAGGTGCGCGATTTCGCTCCCGCACTCGCGACGCGTTTCAAACAGGTACTTATTAGTGATGTCATCGCGATCCACGACGGACCTGTCTTTGTCCGCCAATTACTTCAAGGCAAGTTGAACGCCGACTATAAGCAGACGGGCGATGGCCCCTGTTTCGTCTCGGTGCAGGCCGGAACGTTCCGTGCCGAAGAAACCCAGAACACAGCAATCGCAATGGAGACATTTGCGCCGACGTTAGAGCCCGCGCAGATACGCAATCAGCCCGGCGAACTGTTCCGCGAATCGGCGCAGACGGTCGATCTCAGCGCCGCTCCCGTGATCGTCTCGGTCGGACGCGGAATCGGCGAGCAGGAGAACATCGGCATCGTTGAAGAACTAGCCAAGGCCCTCGGTGCCGAACTCGCAGCATCACGTCCGATCTGCGACAACGGCTGGCTTCCCATGGAACGGCAGGTTGGCAGCTCCGGCCAGACGGTTTCTCCGAAACTCTATCTGGCGGTTGGCATCTCTGGAGCGATCCAACATCTCGTCGGCATGAAGGGTTCAAAGGCAGTCATCGCCATCAACAAGGACGAGAACGCCCCAATCTTCGAGGTAGCCGACTATGGGGTAGTCGGAGACCTCTTCGAGATTGTGCCTGCGTTGACCAAAGCAGTCCTCTCTGCCAAGAGTTGATTGGAACTGTCTAGGCATGCAATTCGTCACAACTCCGTAGGCCACCTGTCGCTCCGATGAGTCACGGATATACTTGAAAATATTGACATCTGTACTATTGCGTCCCTTTTTCGCGCCGACACATCCAAGTAGTAGCGGAGAATATGGCGACAACGTTGCCTTACATATCGATCGGTGGAACGGCGATAGCATTGGAGCCGATCGAAGGGGCTGTGCCTGAGGGCAGGTTGAGGGATAAATACGGCCGCGCCATTACAGATCTACGCATCTCCGTAACCGACCGCTGCAACTACAAATGCGTCTACTGCCGAACAGGCAATGAAGGCGCAAAATACACAGAGTTGCCCGTTGCCGACTATCTGCGGATGGTTCGGATCTTCGTCTCGCTGGGTATTGAAAAGGTCCGGCTAACAGGCGGCGAACCGTTGCTTCGCTCCGGTCTCGTTGAGATGGTACGCGATCTATCAAAGATGCGTACAGCCTATCTTCCCGATGGAACGGCCACCACCGAAGGGCAGCCACTCGATCTTGCGTTGACTACCAACGGCCATCTCTTAGAAGGACTCGCGCAACCGCTAAAGGATGCGGGACTGAACCGCATAACGGTCAGCATGGATGCAGTAGATTCGGAGACATTTTCAGCAATCACCCGCGTTCCGCGTAGCTTCGACAAAGTCCTGGCAGGGATCCGAAAAGCGAAGGATGTGGGACTGGGACCAGTAAAAGTGAACTGCGTCCTGCTGCGCGGCTTTAATGACGGCCAGATCGAGCAATTTGCCGAGTTCTCACGGAGCGAGGGCGTCATCGTCCGCTTCATCGAATTCATGCCGCTTGAGGAAGACCGAAGCTGGAAGCCAGAGAGCGTCGTTCCAATGAATGAAATCATCGCAAGGCTGAACGCGTATCGTCCACTTGTCGAGCTTGCCCCCAACGCTATAAGTGAGACTGCAAAGCGTTTTACCTTCGACGACGGCGTGGGCGAGATCGGCATTATTGCGCCCGTGTCGCACCCCTTTTGTGGACATTGCAGCCGTGTGCGCCTTACCTCAGACGGCAAAATTAGAACGTGTCTGTTCTCACAAAGCGACCACGATCTGCTCGGCAGGATGATGCGCGGTGGAACCGACGCCGAGCTTTCCGCGTATGTGCGTAAAGTAATAATGAAAAAAGAGGCGCGTCATCACATCGGCGAGCCGGATTTTGAAAAACCTTCACGAAGCATGGTTCACATAGGAGGATGAAAGGGTTTAATATCCTTACTCAGCTTCTAATAAATGCGGTGTCTGAATTATTTAGCTCTCCCGGGGATCGATTTTGAGAGACAGGCGACAGTTTGAAGTCATTGAAAGCCGCCAGATGGATCACCTTAGGGTGTTCCACGATGTAGCGCGTGCGTTGACATCGAGCCTGGAACTGGAAGAGATTCTGGGCGCCATCATGGACAAGATGGCACAGTTCTTCGGCCCGGAGCGCTGGTCTCTACTGATGGTCGACGAAAAGACCAACGAGCTCTTTTACGCGATTGCCGTCGGTGAAAATGCGGAGAGCCTAAAGGGTCTGCGAGTTCCTCTCGGTGAAGGTGTCGCAGGTTGGGTCGCAGCCAGCGGCAATCCCCTCGTCGTTCCGGATGTTTCGCTCGATCCTCACTGGTCCGCTTTTACGCGAAAGCATCCCGACCTCAATATTCATTCGATAGCCTGCCTACCGGTACGTTCTGGAAACAAGACACTCGGCGTAATTCAGTTGCTGAATAGCAAGCTGGATTTGCTGTCGGAATATTCCATCTCTTTCCTGCGCATCCTCTGCGATTACGCAGCAATCGCAATTCAAAACGCGCGGTCGATGACGCTGATTCAGGAATTAACCATCACCGATGACGTTACGGGCCTGTTCAACGCGCGTCATCTTTACAGCATGCTCGAAGAGCAGGTGCGTACCGCCGAGCCCTTCAGCCTCATGTTTCTGGATCTCGATCGTTTCAAATCGGTGAACGACACCCACGGACATCTGATCGGCAGCCGTCTGCTGACCGAGGTTGGCGGGTTGCTGAAGCGCGCCGTTGGCCCTGCAAATTCCGCCTTTCGGTACGGCGGTGACGAGTTTGTTGCGCTGTTCCCCGGCATGGAAAAATCCGACGGCATTGCAGCCACCATGGCCGTATATCAGAGTCTCCGAACAGCGCGATTCCTCGAGGGAGCTGGCTTATCGCTGCATATCTCCGGCAGCTTCGGCGTAGCAACTTTTCCCGTCGACGGAGATACAGTGGCTTCTATTCTGCGTGCCGCCGACACCATGATGTACGAGGCAAAGACGACGCGCGACAATGTCGCCGTAGTAGGCAAGGGCCTGTTGTTGGAACGTGTTGCTATGGCCGGATCTGCAAGAGACTGACGTTGCCCCTTAGTCTGGTCTACGGTGTTCGAGCGACAGAGGTCGTTTCGGCTCAGGCTTAATCGCATCGGCGTTCTCCGGTGCAACAGGGTGGATACCAAAGTCCCACACGCCGAGATTCACCTCTTTGTCAGAGATGACTTCCATCAGGGCATACTCACCAAACGAGAGCGGTTCCCGCGGTGTGAGCTTCACCCAGTGACCTCCTGGCAGCACCTCAGCGGAGGCTTCGACAATATCCTCCTGCTGATGAACACCCAACATATTGATCTTGAAACTGGCAATGACCCGAGCGCCGGTCCGGACATCAGCCCGAACGATAACGTATCGGCTGTCGGGCGACCCACCGCTGGGCGTATCGCGCACATTGCTACTTGCCCCGTGCGTATCGACCGTCAACGGCGCGCCACCCGTAGGAATAACCGCGGCGTCTCCAATCCGTAGATAAAGAACAGGCGTGTCCACATGCAATTGGACGAGAGACTTCTCTCCCTTCAACTGCACGATCTGGTGCGCGCTTGATAGAGGATTGATTGCGGCTCGAAGTACATTGTGTCCGGTGTTGCGATTCAGGTCGCCACTCGACTGCGGCATAGGCACGAGCTCCGGCGTACCGCGAAAAGTGTCCAGGACAAGAACGCTATCCTGCTCCGGCAGATGGAGGTCTTTCGCAACCTCAGGAGTATACGCAGCCCTGTCGGCCTCTTCTTTAAGCAGCTCCGGATCGATTGCTGGAGCCTGTGACGAACTCGCCTCGCCTTCAGCCTCCGGAGTAGCGTGCTGTTTCTCCCAGCGATGGGTAGCGTCGAAGTCCACCAGGTCGACCGGAATCTCCTCTTCCACGCCGCCACGTTCCGCGCTGATGTAGTGAACGATGTTTCCCACCACCCGGTAACTCATCACCACCTGATAGCTCCCGTCCTTTAGAATCAATCGCGTTCGATGAGGGTTGGTCGCTGGATCGAGTGACGGAAGCGGCTTGTGGCTCTGGGCCGCGGCAGAAAGTACCAACCCGACGGCGATAAAAAACCGGGCGGCCATAAACTTAACAGGTTGACGATTCGTCTTCTTCATAGATCAGTTTCGACAGTTTACCGCCCCGACAATTAGACGCACCTGCAGCCTTCTGGATGGCAGCCGCTGTTTTGGGCGCGGCAATCAGAGTATGCTAAACAGGTAACAGTACCGGAAATCAATGCAGAATTTGTTCCAACTCGGACGAAGCGATCGGCAGCGGCCCCAGTGGTTGCGCCTGATTGCGATTGCATGCGTCCTCGTGGTCTGCGTGATGAGTACGGTGCAGGCCTGCCACACACATGCCCAGTTCTCTTCCATGAAGCAGAACCGCGGCAACGGTCCCGCCCCGGACGACCATTGCCCGCTTTGCGTAGCGATGCATTCGGCGTTGCCGGTGCCCTTGCACGTTGCTCCTGAACCGATGCTGCACATCCAGGCCCTGGATTCTGTCGCGGCAAACGCCGAACGAATCTTCCGGTGGCGGTTTGAGATGGCAAGCCGTCCTCCCCCTGCTGATCGGAACGTCGCTTAGTTCCTTGCAGGCGTCAGGGCTCTCTAGAACAATTTAAAAACCTGCTCAGCCTGCGATTCCGTGCTTCTGGCACGCTATAGCGCTTTTCAGCCGATGCTCATGCGAGCTCGATAGGAGTTATTTCCACTATGTGCAGGCCCATCCTCAGTCGACTTTCGTTGCTTCTCTTTACATTAGCTCTGCTTGTTACCGGATCACTTGCCCAGGGCACCTCCGGCACTTTGACTGGCACAGTCACCGATCCAAGTGGAGCGGTTATACCTGACGCCGACGTTCAGCTTATAAATCCTGTCAGCGGCTATCAGCGTACGACGAAGACAGATGCGACCGGAACGTTTCACTTCTACAACATTCCATACAACGGATATCGCGTCGTTCTTAAAAAATCCGGCTTCGATACCTCCTCCCGAGCGATAGAAATTACCGCCGCTATGCCTGTCACAGTCTCATTTCAGCTCGGAATTGAGACAAGTTCCACCAGCGTGACGGTAGAAACCGGTTCCGACCTCGTCGAAAATGATCCAACGGCTCACACTGACGTTGACCGCAACGTCATCGATCGAATGCCCCTCGAGAGCCAGTCATCTTCGCTCAGC
>Ga0206905_10176_pt1 | contig 15125 bp, 13 predicted proteins | sample Alteio_BWOrgHeat_43_FD_152940 | JGI IMG/M metagenome (GOLD analysis project Ga0206905, IMG submission 152940) | Enriched cells from forest soil in Barre Woods Harvard Forest LTER site, Petersham, Massachusetts, United States -... | ecosystem: Environmental > Terrestrial > Soil > Temperate forest >...
GAGACGGCGAGGGTGGAGTTGCGGGCTTGAGTTCGTCGGAAAGACATCGACCGCGGATGGGCGCGGATGAAACGGATTAAGGACAGGCAACGGCAAATGCTGAGGTTGTTCGCTTCGCTCACGCGTCAGAATGACAAGCTAGAACGAGCTACGGCAAAAGCAACCGCAGGTCCTTCGACTGCGTAACTCGCAGGTTCGCGAGTTACTCCGCTCAGGATGACATCTTTTTTTTGAGCGTTTTAGAGGTTAGAGAGTATTGGTGAGGCATGGCCCGTGGGCTGTGCCTTTTTCTTTTTGCACGACAGATGGAAAGAGAGAGGTGAGACATGGGTGTTCGGGGATTGGCGAAGGGTGTTTGGGAGAGGTTGGCAGGGGTGGAAGTGGCGGCGGGGGGTGAGCGGAAGACGGCTATGTTGCCTTCTATTTTGAGCCCTTATCAGGTGGGGCGTACGGGGCAGAGTGCTTTGCCTAAGCCTACGCCCGTGAATCTGCGGAAGTTTGCGGAGACACCGGTGGTGCGGCGGGCGATCAATGTGGTGAAGGACAAGATCGCCAGTATGGATTGGCAGGTGCGGGTTCGCAGGGGCTTCGATGCGGCAACGGTGGCGGATGCTGAGGCGCGAATGAACGTGCTGCGGCGATGCCTGGAGGAGCCGAATGCTTCCGATAGCTTTCGCGTGCTGTGGGAGCAGGTGATTGAGGATCTGCTGGTGGGCGGGTTTGGTGCGGTGGAGATGGAGGCTACGGGTGATCCGCTGCGGCCGTTTCATCTGTGGGCGGTGGATGGGGCGACGATCCAGATCGATAGCCGGTGGAATGGCGATCCGGCGAAGCCTCGATATGCGCAGGCCACGGGCCATTTGGGCCGGGAGGGTTTGGTGCCGCTGCTTGATGACGAGCTGATGTATGTGCGGCTGAATCCACGGAGCCATACGCCGTTTGGGTTGGGTCGGTTGGAGGTTGCGTTTGAGACGGTGAATCAGTTTTTGAGCGCGAACCGGTATGCGGGGCGGCTGGCTTCGAACTCGGTGGTGCAGTATGCGCTGTGGCTGAATGAGGCTACGCCGGAGCAGCATGACAGGCTGATTCGTTGGTGGCAGGACGAGATTGAGGGGACCGGGCGTGTTCCTCTGTTGAGCTGTGAGCAGAAGCCGGAGGTGTTGCGGTTTGCGGGTGGGACCGATGCTGATCTGCGGTTGCAGTGGCAAGAGGCGCTGATTCGCATGATTGCGAATGCGTTTGAGCTGCCGCCGATGCTGCTTGGGCTGCAGCACGATGTAAACAAATCGACTGCAGGCGAGATGGCGGATGAGGCGTTCCAGAGCGCTGTGGTTCCTGTGGCGAAGCTGGTGGCGGAGCACATCACGCGGGATCTGTTTGCTAAGAAGCTGGGCTGGCGTGAGTTTGAGTTCTGCTTTAACGACCTGGAGAGCAGGGATGAGATGGAGGAGTTGCAGATTCAGACTGCACTTCTGAGTGCAGGCGTGTTGACGGTGAACGAAGTGCGGCAGATGCGAGGACTGGCTCCGCTGAAGACGGCAGATGAGGTGACGCAGTGAAGGTGACGATCGACAATCTCGATGGGCTAGGTGCGGTGGACTACAGCGGTGCGGTGTGTGCGGAGAGGCCGCTGAAGATCGATCGTGTGTTGAATGCTCCTTCGCAGTGCAGTGGGATGCTGGATGTGAGCGATGCAGCGGTTGCGGTGCCTTCGCGGCGGGGGCGAGTGGTGGTGAGCTCGGACGCTGGGACGGTTCTGTTTACTGGATATGTCGCGACTGAGCCGGAGGCTGTGTATGCGGGGGCTGGGACGAAGGGGCCGGTTTATCGTTATGCGTTCAGTGCGGTGAGTGATGAGTGGCTGCTGGATAAGCAATCGGTTGCACAGAGTGGGGTTGGCCTTGCGCAGCCGGCGGGACAGTTGTTGCAGACGTTGACCAATAGGGTAAATGCGGGTTTGTTTACGACGGCGGGCGTTGCAAGCGGGCCCATGGTGGGGGTGTTTGAACCCTCGCAGACGTCGAGTTGGTCTGCGAATGCGGGGGATCTTGCTGCAGCTACTTATATGTCGTATCGCGTGCTGAATGGAGCGTTGACGATGCAGCCTGCGGGAACTGTGACTCATGCTCTGAGCGATAGCGATGGGACGCTGCAGGTTGCGGCGTTGCAGCTGGGGCAGGTGAAGGAGTTGGCGAACGATGTGACGTTGAGCGGGGAGATGGAGCCGACGGCGTATATCAGCGAGACTTTCGCCGGAGATGGGACGACGGCGGTGTTTCAGTTGTCGGAGGCTCCGTTTCGTGGGAAGGCTTCGGCGGCAAAGCTGTTGACCGATAGCTTCGATGAAGGCGCGTTCGATCGTGTGATATGGGACGTGAATGACTCGGGGTCGCATCTTGGATTTAGCGCGGCTGGACTGACGATGACGGGCGGCAATGGATTTGATGGGCAGACGACGCTGACGGCGATCAATGCTGTGGAGCCGGGTGGATCGCTGGTAATTGAAGCGGGAAGCCTGCAGCTTGGCGCGGGAAGCGTGGGCGTGGTGTGCGGGCTCTACAACGGTGCGACGGAGATGGCGAACTGCTTTGCGGGGTATAACGTACGACAGAGCGGTGGCGCGACGGTTGTCGTTCCGATGGTGAACGGAGCTGAAGTGGGGACGGTGTATACGCTGCTGAGCGGGCATCGTTATACGCTGCGGATTCGTCTGCACTGTGTGGAGATGCAGAGGGTGCTGCAAACTTATTACGCAATGGTGGATGGCGCGGTGCGATCGTTTGGCGGAGGGCTGGTGGCTGCGCCGATGGCTGTGGTGTTTGAGCTACAGGATCTGGGGGTTTCTTCGGATACTCCGGCGACGGTTTTGTATGACGGAGCGGTGACCAGTTCACCGGCTAGCTGTAGTTTTGTTGCGGTGAACTCTGTGCAGTTGTTTGGGTCGATGGGGTATTGCAGGGTAACGCAGACGGGGTCGGCTTGGGTGGTGAGTACGCTGCCGAGTGGGGCGAAAGAGACTCGGTTGATCGGGATTGCGGGCGAGGGAGTGGATTGCGAGATATCTGCTACAGGCAAGGTTACATTTTTGACTGGCCGGATTCCTATGGTGAATGAACTTGTGACGGTGCTGTATCGCGGGACGCAGCGAGCTGTCGCTCGGCTGGAGGATGCAGCTAGTGTCGCAGCAGAGGCAGCGGGTGGGATGCCGGGGACGGCGCGTTGGCTGGGTAAAGTGTTGCAGCCTGCGGCTCGGTCTTCTCCAGATTGTGAGAGTGCGGCAACGGCGGTGTTGAGTTTTTCGACGAGCCGGGCTGCGGCGTTGGTGGGAACCTATGCGGCTGTGAATCCGGACGATGTGTGGCCCGGGGATGTGCTTGCGATAACCAGTAACGGGCAGGCAAAGAGTGTCGTGGTTCGCCGCGTGACTGTTGAGGATGGTGCGGCGTGGCCGGAGATGCTGACGTATCGTATGGAGTTCGCAAATGATTGGGCTGAGGGGTTGGGCCTGAAGTTGTCGGAGGCGATTGCAGCCGATGCATGGCTGCCTCAGACGGCGTTGAGTTCGCCTAGTAACGTGCTTGCGAACCTGCAGCAGTTGCAAGTAGTGAGCGCGACGGGAACTGCGCTGCAGGTGGATGCTGGCATGGCTCCGCCTGCAGGCGGTGGGTTTGAGGTGCGGCGGCGGGATGGAGACTTTGGGCCGGGGGTGGATCAGGATCTTGTGCTTCGGAGTCCGGTGCGGAGCTTTTCGATTCCGCGCGAGGGACAGGTGGAGCGGTACTACGTGCGAATGTATGACGGCTCTACGCCGCCGGTGTATTCGCGATTTTCGAGTGCGGTGTTTACGGATTTGCCGGTGAGTTAGCGTCGGCGAAGGAGGTGGGTGATGACGGAGTTCGAGGGGCAGGTGTTAGCGGATCTGAGTGTGCTGAAGAGCCAGATGGACCACTTAATGGGGATCGGTCAGCCAGGAAGGCTGGCGCAGATTGAGGAGCGCGTGGAGGCGCATGAGAGGGCGGTGCAACGAATGAAGGCTCTGGTTGGCGTGGCTGGAGTTTTGCTGACGGTGGTTCATCTGGCGATTGATTATTTTCGGCGATGAGAGAGGACCTAACACCGATTTACACGGATTACACCGATCCTAAAAAGCCGACCGCGGATTTTACGGATAGACACGGATTTTATGCCTAAAGAATTTGATCCGTTTTGATCCGATTGATCCGCGGTCGGTATGTTTTGTCGTATTGGTGCGCACGGCGCGGATCGGTGTTGACGATTCGAAACCGTATAATCGGGGTTTATGAGCGCCGAGCCTTTGGTTGGAGTAGTGATGGGAAGCCGCAATGATTATGCGGTGATGAAGAGTGCAGTGGAGATGCTGAAGGAGTTCGGCGTACCCCATGAGGTGCGCGTGGTTTCGGCGCATCGGACACCGGATCTGCTGTTTGAGTATGCGGAAACTGCGGCGGGGCGCGGGTTGCGGGCGATCATCGCCGGGGCCGGCGGGGCGGCGCATCTGCCGGGGATGATTGCGGCGAAGACGGTGGTTCCGGTGCTGGGTGTGCCGATTCCGGCGACAGCGCTGCAGGGGATGGACTCGCTGCTGAGCATTGTGCAGATGCCGAAGGGGATTCCGGTGGGCACGCTGGCGATTGGCTCGGCTGGGGCGGCGAATGCAGGTTTGCTTGCGGTTGCGATGCTTGCGACTACGGATTCCGGGCTTCGCGAGAGGCTAACGGCATGGCGGGCGAATCGTCGCGATGAGGTGTTGGCGCAGACGGTTGGTGATGAGGTTGGCGCGTGAGCACAGAGACTTCGAAGGCTAAGCCGATTTTGCCGGGAGCGACGATTGGGATATTTGGTGGCGGGCAGCTTGGCCGGATGACGGCCATGGCGGCTCGTGCGATGGGGTATCGGATTCAGGTGCTCGATCCCGATCCGGCTTGTCCGGCGCGGTTTGTGGTGGATGCGTGTATTGAAGCGGATTGGAGTGATTCACGCGAGGCGGCGAACCTGGCGCGAGGGTGCGATGTGGTGACGCTGGAGATTGAGCAGATCTCTCCGCAGAGCATGGCGGCGGCGGCGAACTTCGCTCCGGTAAGGCCGGGTGGGGCAATGCTGGCGGTGATTCAGGACAGGATCGAGCAGAAGGATTGGCTGCGGAAGAATGGGTTTCCGCTGGGGGAGTATCGCGCGGTGCGGTCACTCGATGAGCTTCGGAAGGCCGTGGCGGAACTTGGTGGCAAGTGTTTTTGTAAGAGTTCTACTGGGGGATACGACGGGCGCGGCCAAGGCAAGATCGGATTTAAGCCGGGTGCGGATGCTGAGGCCGAGGTTCGTGGAGCGTGGGAGGCTTTGGGTGAGCGAGCCGGCGTTGCGGAGAAGGCGATTGAGCTGGAGCGCGAGATTTCGGTACTAGTGGCGCGGGCTCCGAACGGCGAGGTGAAGGTGTATCCCCCGGCCTGGAATCACCATGAGGAACAGATTCTGGCATGGAGCGTGATGCCTGCTCCGCTGAGCTCTGCCATGGAGGCGGAGGCGCGGGGAATCGCTGAGGCGATTGCGGATACATTTCAGCTTGAGGGGATTCTGGCGGTGGAGATGTTCTGCACCAAGGACGGAAAGCTGCTGGTGAACGAGCTGGCGCCGCGGCCGCATAACAGCTATCACGCGAGCGAACGGGCCTGCGTGACGAGCCAGTTTGAACAACTCGTGCGGGCCGTGTGCGATCTTCCGCTGGGCGATGTGGATGTGGTGCAGCCTGCGGCGATTGCGAATTTGCTCGGGGATATATGGATTGGGCCGGACGGCGAGCCGCGGGAGCCGCACTTTGACGCTGCGTTGGCAGTGCCGGGTGTGAGGCTGCATCTGTATGAGAAGCATCGGCCGCGCAAGGGTCGGAAGATGGGGCATCTGAGCGCCGTGGGGGAGACGGCTGACGAGGCTGTGGAGCTTGTGCTGCGAGCCCAGAAGCTTCTGTAAGGGCCAGCACCTTGATATGTAATTCCAATTTTTCGGCTACTAAAACGATTCAGCCTCTGTATAGTCCATGTTATTGTGGACGATGCAGATGAGTAGCATCCTCCGATGACGCTCAGGCGGATTTGATAAGGAAGAATAGTGAAAATTGGTATTTGTAGTGCACTCGTAAGCATAGTGGCGCTGATCAACCCTTCAACCGGTATCTCCCAGGCTCCGAACGGCCGGCATTATCTGTCACAACCCCTGGTGACTTCCATCTACACCGCTGACCCCTCTGCCCACGTGTTCAACGGCAAGATCTATGTCTATCCCTCGCATGATGTTCCTACCGACATCCCGGACGATGATTTAGGCAGTGAGTACGCGATGCGTGACTATCGTGTCCTTGAAATGGATCACGTAGGCAGCCACGTAAACATCGGCCCCGTTGCGCTCGATCTGAAGGATGTGCCGTGGGCATCGAAACAACTGTGGGCGCCGGATGCAGCGTATCGAAACAATACCTACTACCTATATTTCCCGGCCCGCGATAAGGAAGGTGTGTTTCGGATCGGAGTAGCGAGCTCCGAGCATCCGGAAGGCCCATTCAAAGCGGAGGCCGAACCGATCAAAGGCAGCTTCAGCATTGATCCTGCGGTGTTCACCGACGCGGACGGCCAGAGCTACATGTACTTCGGCGGCATCTGGGGAGGACAGCTTGAGAACTGGACTACGGGCCAGTTCAAGGAAGGCACTACAACCGACCTGCATCAGGACGACAAGGCCGCGATTATGCCGAAGGTGGCGAGACTCTCCGCGGACATGAAGCATTTTGCGGAACCACCGAAGGATGTTGTGCTGCTCGACGAACAGGGCAAGCCGCTGCTTGGCGGTGATCACGATCGCAGGTTCTTTGAAGCCTCGTGGATGTTTCGACGAAACGGTGTGTACTACTTCACCTATTCGACCGGCGACACGCACTTTCTCTCATACGCTACCGGCACAAATCCTGAAGGCCCTTTTCAATACAGGGGACACTTTCTGTTGCCTGTGCAGGGTTGGACCACACATCACTCCATCGTCGAGGCTGATGGAAAATGGTGGCTCTTCTATGCAGATACGCAGCTCTCAAACAAGAACCATCTACGCAACGTGAAAGTGACGGAATTGCACTTCAATGCGGATGGCTCGATTCAAACTGTCGATCCATTTACATCGAATTAAGAACTTAGCAACGAGAAAAACGGCGGCTCCATGAGGAGTCGCCGTTTATTTTGCTTAATGCACTTTTCGCCGTTCACAGCTCTACCCGATGTCTTCGTTCCAGTTCTCGAGGTAGGCCTTGAAGTCGGACATGAATTTGCCGGCGTCTGCTCCGTCAACGATGCGGTGATCGAAGCCGAGCGTGAAGCGCTGGATCGAACGGATCGCGATGGAGTCGTTGCCGTCCTTGTCGGTGAGGACTTCGGCTTCCTTGTTGAGACCACCGATGCCGAGGATGGCGCTCTGCGGCTGGTTGATGATCGGTGTGCCGAACTGCTCGCCGAAGATGCCGGAGTTGGTCAGGGTGAAGGTGCCTCCGGAGATCTCGTCGGGCGCGAGCTTCTTGTTGCGGGCGCGGTCTGCAACGTCGACGATGCCGCGCGCGATGCCGAGGAAGTTCTTCTCCTCGGTCTGCTTGAGTACGGGGACGATGAGGCCCCAGTCGAGCGCGACGGCGATGCCGATGTTGATATTCTTGTTGTAGCGGATGGCATCGCCTTCAACCGATCCGTTGACGATGGGATGCTTGCGCAGAGCCACAATCGCGGCGCGGGTGATGAAGGGCATGTAGGTCAGCTTGACGCCGTTACGCTGCTCGTACTTGCTCTTTTCTTTTTCCCGCAGCTTGACGATGCGGGTCATGTCGACCTTGAAGACGGTGTGGACGTGCGGGCTGGTGCGCTTGGACTCGACCATGCGCTGTGCGATGATGCTGCGCATCTTCGTCATGGGGACGAGCTCGCCGGGCTGCGGCTGAGGCGCTGCGGGTTTGGCTGCTGCTGGCGCTGGCGCAGAAGGAGCGGGCGCTGCTGCTGCGGGCTTCGCGCCACCTTCCAGATGGCCGACGATGTCGCTCTTGGTGATGCGACCCGAAGCTCCGGTTCCTGCGACCTGCGTGAGATCGACGTTGTTGTCCTTGGCGATCTTGCGGACCAGCGGCGAGGAACGTGGATGGTCGCCCGCTGCAGCGGATGCCGCAGGTGCCGGTGTTGCCGCTGGAGCAGGAGCGGATGGAGCCGCCGCAGGTGCTGCGGCTGCAGGAGCAGGAGCGGCCTTGCCAGCTGCGCCGCCGATAACTGCAACCACCGTATTGATGGTGACCGTCTTGCCTTCGCCGACTTTGATCTCTGAAAGGGTTCCGGCTACGGGTGAGGGAATCTCGGCGTCGACCTTATCGGTCGAGATCTCGAAGATAGGCTCGTCGCGCTGGACGGTATCGCCGACCTTCTTGAGCCACTTGGTGATGGTGCCTTCGGTGATGGACTCGCCCATCTGCGGCATTAGGACTTCTGTTCCGGGGCCTGCAATGTTCGTACCCGCGGCAGCAACGTCGGCTTCGGCCGGATTTCCCTGGGTTGCGGCTGGGGTATCCACGGCTGCGGGAGTAGACGTATCGGCTGAGGGCGAGGCGGCAGTCTCAGCCTTTGAGGGTGCAGCCGTAGCCGAGCCGGAACCACCTTCTTCGATGGTCGCGACGACGGTGTTGATCTGGACGGTCGTGCCTTCAGTAATCTTGATGTCTTTCAGAACTCCGGCGGCAGGAGAAGGAATCTCGGCATCGACCTTATCGGTCGAGATCTCAAAGAGCGGCTCGTCGCGTTGGACGGTGTCGCCTGGCTTCTTAAGCCATTTAGTGATGGTGCCTTCGGTGATGGATTCGCCCATCTGCGGCATAACAATTTCAGTCGGCATGAAAGTCTCTTCTCCCTCAAGTACAGGTACAGGGCTGAAATATCAGCCCGTTATTGCCCGGTGCGCCGTTGAGCATACCCGAATGGGATTATACGGCGGCAAAGCGTTTGCTTGCCTTGGGGCCGTGCGGTTAGCGAACGAATTGGGCGTTGAACGGCCTCAGGCGCGCGTTGCAAGCAAACAGTCCAGCGACTCGGACGATAACATCTGGCGCTCGAAAATGCGGCCAAAATTTCGGGCTGTCGAGTTGATTGCACCTTCCATGGTGGGCTGGCGATCCGGTTCGGCTTCGAGTTCAAGGCTGGTGACCTCGCGATCCGTAATGCCGCAGGGAACGATCCACTCGAAGTCGCGAAGGTCGGTGGTCACATTGAGCGCGAAGCCATGCGAGGTTACGCCCTGCGAGACGTGGACGCCGATGGCGGCGATCTTCTTCTCCTGAATACTGCCTCCGGCGAGCGTCCAGACGCCGGTTCGCTTGGCGATGCGCTGAGCCATCACGCCGAAGTCGCCGCAAGTGCGGATGAGGACCTCTTCGAGCATGCGAACGAAGTCGACGGGGCCAAGGTGCGGGCCTTTCTTGCCGGGGAGGTCGCCGCGCAGATCGATGATGGGGTAGCCGACGAGTTGGCCGGGGCCATGATAAGTAACGTCCCCTCCGCGGTTGACCTCGTGAAGCTCGATGCCGCGCTGTTGCAGGAACTCATCACTGGCTAAGACGTTGGCGCGGCTGGAGTTCCGGCCCAGCGTAAGGACAGGAGGGTGCTCAAGCAACAGGAGCGTGTCGCCGATGAGGTTTTGCTTGCGTGCCGCAATGACTTGCTGCTGGATAGCGAGTGCTTCGGTGTATGGGACGCGGCCGAGATGGAGCAGATTGATGAACATCGTCTTGCTTTAGTGGGCGCACTCCGGCAGCGCGCGAGCCCTTGCCTCGTCCAGTTGATGAACAATCACGGAATCATCGTCAGGCAAGGCAAGCGTCTGAGCCGTGGAGTAGTCCGAGTAGGGCCGGAGGTGAAGCGCGATCTCCGCCGTCTGTCCAAAGTTGGTGAAGTACGTGATCTTCTTGTCGAGCAGATAGCAGGGCAGGCGATCGGGTGCGTATTCCACTATTTCATTATTCACCAATCCATCCAGATTGATCGCGCTTCCGCCATAGACAAAGTTGAAGATACCGCTGTCCGGAATCCCGACCCTCGCATTACCAGCCAACTGCTTGATGGCTGGAGCAATCGACAGCATACGCGCCTGTGGGCCAAACTTCGGCTTCGAGAGCCCAAAGCAGACGAGGTTCGAGATCGTAATCAGTGCGAGCACAGCGTGGGCCAAGCTGGGTCGGCCACTCTCCGCAACACCCTTCGCCATGAAGTACAACAGGATGACGATCGCAACCGTGATCTGCGCGCTGTACCAGATCTGCAAGGCAAAGCTATTGAAGATATCAACGGAAGCGTAGAGCAAAATCGTCAGTCCGGCGCTTAGCAACAGAAAGAGATCAAGCGTTGGAGCAGGCGTTTTTAGTTTGCCGCGACCCAGACGCAGGCACACCGCAATCCATCCAGCGACGAAGAGAGCCAGCACAAGCAGAATGGCGATTGTCGTTACGGGTCCGGTGAGGTGCACCGTCCCGTGCGGTGGCTCCTGATTCAACGAAGCTACCGTGTGATGGATCAGCTTGGGCCGATGAATGAGGTCGTAGATGACTGACCGCGCCATCACCGGCATAAACGGCAACGGGCTGTGTCCGCCGACCTTACTCCAGATCGACTTCATCCTCGCCGATCCCTGCACGATGCTGCCGGTAAGCAGATAGTCGCGATAGAACGTGACGCCAAGACCGGCTGATGCGCCAAGCAGCGCGGATAACGATGGAAGGAAATAACGCTTCTCTCCGCGAATCAGCCATACCGCGAGAGCGGCGGCGAGATAGCATGCCGTTTGGCCGCCGAAGTCGCTGCGTGACAAGGAACCGAGAAGGCCGATAACAAAAAGCCCAGCGAGCGCCAGCCCTGGCTTCGTGTTTTTCTCTGTCGACGCCAGAACGAACGCAGTCGCTGTGCTGAAGACGATCACCAGCGACCACTCCATTGCGGAGACTGAGTTATATAGAAACGAAAACGAGGTGATCACCAGCGTAAGCACCGATAGCAGCATCAGCGAACGTCGCCAGGCATACACGCCAACGGCAAGAACGGTGCTCAGGGCCAGCGCACCCGACGCAAAGATCATTCCACGCAGAAGCGCCATTCGGTCGAATCCGACGAGCAACGCTATCACCTTGGAGATCCAGGCCCACAGCAGGTGATAGCCGGTGGTCGTGGTCTGGCCGCCATCGACGCTTGAAAGACCGCGCATGGCAAGGTTGCGCGCAACCTCGAGGTAGTAGAACGTATCGTCCGGAAGATATTGCGCAATCAGTGACAGCGGCGCCGTAGCAACATGAATCCAATGCCACACGGCAACCAGAAATGCGATAAGGAATAGGGCTTTCTGTACCGCTCCTGACGAAGCCTTCATTCACGCTCCCCATTGGCAGATATTTTATTTACGGCTATTCCAGATAGTTCCAGCTCTGATAACGAAGGCATCAGGATGGCGCCTGATGCCTTCGTGATACAGATCGAATGTGACTACAGTGTTGCTAAGAAATATCGGGTTTTCAGTGAGATGCCGAAACAGCTCTAAACGTTGACCGCCATTCCCTCGACACTTGAAAATCCATCGAGCAACGCCTCGGCAACGGTCGGATGAGCGTGGATGGTGAACATCATCTCTTCGATGGTCGCTTCCAGCTCAATCGCCGTGACGCACTCCGCGATGATCTCCGTCGCATAAGGCCCGATGATGTGGACGCCGAGAATCTCGCCGTACTTCGCATCCGCGACCACCTTCACGAAGCCATCGTGCGCATCGACGATCGTCGCTTTGGAGTTGCCGACGAACGGGAACTTGCCGACCTTCACCTGGAATCCCTTCTCCTTGGCCTGCGCCTCGGTAAGGCCGACGCTGGCGATCTGCGGATCGGTATAAGTGCAACCGGGGATGCGCGTACGGTTCACAGGCTTGGCATATTTACCGGCCATCTTCGCCGCAACCACCAACCCGGCCATCGCACCTACGTGCGCTAACTGCGGCAGGCCGCCAACGATGTCGCCGATCGCATAAATGCCCGGCTCAGTCGTCTCCATCCACTCGTTCGTCATGACAAAGCCGCGGTCCGGCTTGATGTTGGTCTTCTCCAGGCCAATGCCCTCGGTACGAGGCGAACGACCTACAGCGACAAGCACCTTTTCGGCCTGCTTGCTCTGCGGCTTTCCATTGGAATCGGTCCATGAGACGAGAGCGCCATCCTTGTTCTTCTCGATCTTCGTATCTTTAATAGAAAGATTCACATCGATTCCACGCTTCTTAAAGCTGCGGAGAAGCTCCTTACTAATCTCCTCGTCCTCAACCGGAACGACGCGTGGCAACACTTCGAGGATCGTGACCTCTGCGCCGAAGCTCTTGAAGATCGAGGCAAACTCAACGCCTACAGCACCTGAACCGATCACCACCAGCGACTTCGGCATCTGCTCGATCTTCAGGATCTCGTAGTTCGTCAGGATGGTCGTATCCGCCTTGTAGGTCGGCAGCATACGCGCATCGGAACCAGTCGCAAGCACGACCTTCTTCGCCTTGATCGTCTCCGTCTTCCCATCGGCCAGCTTCGCTTCAATGGTGTGGACGCCGTCCTTGGCCGGGCCAGTCAGTTTGCCGAATCCCTTGAAGGTAGTGATCTTGTTCTTCTTCATCAGGAAGTCGAGACCCTTGGTGTGTCGCGTGATCACGTCATCCTTGCGGGCCAGAATGCCCTTCCAGTTCACCTTGGGTTCAGTGACCTCGATGCCGTAGCGTTCGGAATGCTTCAGGTGATCCCACAGTTCGGCGGAGAACAACATCGCCTTGGTTGGGATGCATCCCCACAGCAGACAGGTTCCGCCCAGCCGGTCGTTCGCATCGATGAGCGCGGCCTTCAGGCCATACTGTGCCGCCCGAATCGCACAGGTGTATCCGGCGGGCCCGCCGCCCACCACTACTACATCAAAAATCGTATCTGCCAAGGGAACACTCCATTCCTGCTTAGAACTACAAACATTTTAGATTACTCCAGTTGTCAAGCGACTCATCGGCCGCCCTAAGTGCATGATTTCGCTATACTCTGCTGGCGTGCCTTGATTTCGATGTCCGTTGGAACGGAAGGAAAAGATGATCTGGAAAAGATGTGGCGTTGTCCTGGTGCTTGCCGTTGCACTCAATCTCTCATCACTTGTAAGCCGAGCACAAACTGCCGCAGCGCCTGCAAAAGTCATCCTCGACACAGATATCGGCGACGATGTGGACGACGTCTTCGCCCTCGGTCTGGCGCTCACAAGTCCTGAGGTCAAAATTCTGGGCGTTACCTCGGCCTGGGGAGATACGGCCCTGCGTAGCCGGATGATCGATCGCCTTCTCTGCGAGACAGGCCGGAGCGACATTCCCGTGCGAACCGGCATCGCCTCTAAGACCACCACCGTCTTTACTCAGAAAGCATGGGCCAGCCAGGGTATCGAGCGCGAGCACGGCGACGCAGTCTCATTTCTGCTCGAACAGATCAAGCTGAACCCAAACGAGATAACTCTGATCGCAGTAGGTCCGCTCACAAACATAGGCGCAGCGATCGAGCGCGATCCCGAGACCTTCCGCAAATTGAAGCGCGTCGTCTTGATGGGCGGCTCCGTCTACCGCGGCTACGGCGATCTCGGCTACACTCCTCACCGCGAACCCATCGCTGAATACAACATCATGATGGATATTCCAGCGGCGCAAAAGCTATTCCAGTCGGGCGTTCCCATCTTCATGATGCCGCTCGACTCCACCCAGATTAAATTCGACGAGGTGAAGAGATCGATGCTCGCATCCATCAGCACGCCCCTCACCGACACGCTGCAAATCCTCTCGGCAGAATGGTCGCTGAGCACACAGCAAACGACACCGACACTATTCGACGCCGTTGCCGCCGCCTACGCGATTAGGCCCGAGGTCTGCCCAACAACACCGCTCCACATCGAAGTCGATAAGGACGGATTCACGCGAGTGAAACCCGGCACACCCAACGCCAACGTCTGCCTCGAACCACAGACGGATGCGTTCTTCAAGCTCCTGATGCCTCGCCTTATGAATCAGAACCTTGCAGGCGACAAAGTCTGCATCGCACCAAACAAAAAATAGGCTTTACTGTGGATTCCTAACCATCGATTCCAGCAGAGCAATCGCCATGCTGTTGGTTGGCGTAGGGATTCCGTGCTTTCTGCCCATCCGCACAATCACCCCATTGCGCGCATCGATCTCCATCGGACGGGCAGCCAGCCGATCAGCATAAAGCGAGTTGATTGAATCGGCAGGCGAAGCGCGATAAACATTCAGGACGTCTTCAGGAACGGTATCGTCGAGTTTGGCGCCTTCCGCACGGCCCACCGCGACGCACTCCTTCACAATCTGCAGGCTCACTTCGCCAATGGCTTCATCGCGCATCACGCCAGACGGCTGCATCAGCAGCGCCGACAGAACGCCCGCTGCATTATGACAAAGCTTGCGCCAGGCAACAGTTAGGAAATCCGGCACAACAGCGGCATCTGCAGCCATTCCATCGAACAAAGCACTAAACGCCGCGCCTAGATCGCTCGCAGGAGCCTTCAGGCTCATCCCGCCGCGTTGCACAACTCTCTCGGGCGCCCTGCGCTCCGCTGGGCAATCAACAATGACGGGCAGAATTGACTCAAGCGGAACATAAGGCGCAAATCGCTCACGATGCTCGACTCCATTCTGAAGCACCGCAACCGGTGCACCTGAAGCTCGCAGCCGTTCCAGCCATTTCGCCGCACTCGCCACATCGTAGGCTTTGGTCGTAACGATCACCCAGTCGACCGAGGGAGCATCCGCTTCATTCGAAACAAACGTTGCTTCAACCCGTGCGTCTCCCTCTGGTGTTGCAACAACGAGCTCTGCTAACGGTCGCCGTGTGCACAGAACAATCTCGTGTCGTCCGGCAGACTGCAACAATGCAGCGACCACACCGCCAATTGCCCCCACACCAACAATTGCGATCTTCGCCATTCGTTAGCCCAGCACCTTCGCCGCATCCTTCGCAAAGTAAGTCACGATAAAGTCCGCCCCGGCACGCCGAATCGACG
>Ga0206905_10199_pt1 | contig 15101 bp, 15 predicted proteins | sample Alteio_BWOrgHeat_43_FD_152940 | JGI IMG/M metagenome (GOLD analysis project Ga0206905, IMG submission 152940) | Enriched cells from forest soil in Barre Woods Harvard Forest LTER site, Petersham, Massachusetts, United States -... | ecosystem: Environmental > Terrestrial > Soil > Temperate forest >...
ACCAATGGGGACACTCACCTTGGCGGGGATAACTTTGACCAAGCCGTCGTGGATTTTTTAATTGAAGAATTTAAAAAAGATCAAGGCATTGATCTCGGTAAAGATCGAATGGCACTTCAACGCTTGAGAGAAGCTGCTGAAAAAGCAAAAATTGAACTCAGCACGGCTATGGAAACTGAAATCAATTTGCCTTTCGTGACCGCTGATGCCACAGGCCCGAAACATATGAATATCAAACTCACCAGAAGTAAGTTTGATCAGATCACTGAGAGTTTAGTTAAGAGATCGCTTGAACCTTCTAAGAAATGTTTAGCGGATTCTGGTTTCACTCTTAAAGAAATTGATGAAGTTGTTTTGGTTGGAGGCTCGACAAGAACTCCCGCTATTCAAAAAGCCGTTAAAGATTTCTTCGGTAAAGAACCCAATCGTTCGGTGAACCCTGATGAAGTGGTGGCCGTTGGTGCTGCGGTTCAAGCGGGTGTTCTCGGTGGTGAAGTGAAAGACGTTCTTCTTCTCGACGTATCACCATTGTCTTTGGGTATTGAGACCCTTGGCGGAGTGATGACAAAACTCATTGAGAGAAACACCACGATTCCAACAAGAAAGTCGCAAGTGTTTTCAACAGCCGCGGACAATCAGCCGAGCGTGGATATTCACGTCCTTCAAGGTGAGCGCGAAATGGCTGCCGCCAATAAAACTTTGGGACGCTTTGAGCTTGTTGGAATTCCAGCAGCTCCGAGAGGAACTCCTCAGGTGGAAGTGACTTTTGATATCGACGCCAACGGTATTTTAAGTGTGGCCGCGAAAGATTTGGGAACCGGCAAAGAGCAGAACATTAAGATCACTGCTAAATCTGGTTTGTCTGAAGCTGAAATTAAAAAAATGGTAAGTGATGCTGAACTTCATGCTGATGAGGATAAGAAAAAACGAGAAGTGATCACGGTTCGGAACAATCTGGATAATATTGTGTATCAAACTGAGAAAACTCTTAAAGAGCATGGTGATAAAATTCCTGCGGAGGATAAGACGGCAGCCGAAGAAGCCATTGCCAATGGTAAAAAGCTTGCTGAGAGTGAAGATACGACAGAGCTCCAGGGAGCCTATGAGAGACTCACCAATATCAGTCATAAGATATCCAGTGAGCTCTACAAGACTCAATCAGCCCCAGGCGGCGCACCAGGTGGTGGTGGACCTACTGGCGGTGAAGAAGCGAAGAGCGAAACACCAGGGACAGAAGATGCAGTCGATGCGGACTATAAGGATGTGAATTAAGTAACTACTGAATTGTCGTCGGATCAAAATTCACATTGATCGCAGCATTTTGTGGAGGAATCGCGGTTCCGTGAAACACGATGGAGTTTGCCGCTGGGTTATATGTCCAACCATTCGTTGGATCGTTATTGATTAAAACTCCATTCACGTGAATCACGATGGAACTTTGAATCGGAGTACGATTCAAAATAAATTGGGTGCTGAGCTCGGCAATTCTGGTTTGGATTTGATCCAAAGCAGTGGCATAGCTGGCGCTACAAATATCGGCGGTCACACCGTTTGTCTGAGTTGCGAGATCAATATATCTTTGTCCGATAATTGTATTTCCGCCCGAAGCAGCATAGTGACTGTTGTAACAGTTTTGATCAAGAACTTCGATAGCCGAAACGTCATAACGTCTCGTGGCTCCAGTCGAGGAGGTCAATGTGTCTAAATAGGACACATAGGACGCAACAGTGTCGAGACCTGAATAGGCGTAGTCATGGTCCGGAACGGCAAGACTTCCTTCAGATCGAGTGTTTGAACTAAAATCGTCTTCGTCCGATAAAATAATGACGGCCAGGAACGAATTGGCTCGTAAAAATCCGCTATTGCCTGGGTTATTAAGAGTCTCTCTAAAGCTAGAAAATGCGCGTTCGTCACCCGAACCGTTAGCGCCTTGAAGGGCGTCGGTTACGAAAACGCTGTTAAGATTAGGAGTGTTCGGCAACATGATAAAAACTCCGGTGTGGCTTGTTGCATTTGTTCCGTCTCTTAAAAGCGAAAGAGTCGCGTTGTTCTGAAATGCAGTTCCGGCACGATAAGCATCTGTGGTGGTTATTCCGATATGAAAATCGTAACCCTTACTCTGAAAAGAAGAAATAAAACTACTGAAGTTGTTGGCCACGTTTTGCTGGAAGGGTTGCATCGAGCCCGAGTTGTCGACAACCCACAAAATATCAAGCTTGTTATTGAATACACCTTGAGTCTGTTGAAAGGACTGACTAGCTGGAAGAAGACTAAATGATGGTGAAGAGCTGCCACAGCCAGAAGCCAAGGCAGTGAAGGCTCCTAACATTGCAAGTTTTAAAAATTTTGAAACCATAGGCATAGTATGCTCCCATCAAAAGGACATTGAGACTGGTTCTGAGCATACATTCTGAACCACTGACATCTTTAGGATAACTCGGTTGGACAACTAGATCAAAGTCGAGTGAACTATTTGAATTGTTTGGCCTTTGTGCTTCTTCTGCCTCTCCATTTTGAGTGTAAACGGGTACTTACAAGGCAAAACCAGAAAATAAATTTAGTACAGGTGACAAGATTTTTTTCGATATTCGAATCATTCTCAAAATGAGACATTGCGATTCTCATTCTGGCTCTTAAGCCAAGGCGAAGGTCGTGCCGATAAGATTCATCATGGCAACAGAGAGTGCTCCCTCGGAATATCAAAATCTTGTACCTGTCGCAATCAACTCTTTTATTGGTGGAAAAATCGCTCACGTGGATCTCTTTATCAAGATATCAGAGGACAAGTTTATTCGAGTGGTGAAAAAAGGAGATGCTTTCGATCTTGAAAGGCTCAAAAATTACTCAAGCCATCGGGTGGAGTTTGTCTATATTGATAAGTCGGCTTTCGGGTCTCATGTTGAGACGAGTGTGAGTATTGCCAATATTGCAATTAAAAAAACTTCGGTTCCTCAAGGGGCAAGAGTCAAGATGTTAACTTCAGCCGCGGATGCCGTGTTTCACGAACTGAGTCGAATGGATTTCAACGAAGATTGTTTTGAACACGCAAAAAAAATCTGTGGTTCCATGATCGGGGTTGTGGGAGTGGATCACGATGTCGGAAAAATCATACTCGAACTCACAGAACTCAATTCAGATTTTGCTAAACACAGTGTCGGAGTGAGTATCATTGCCACCATGATTGCCAATGCCCTTGCCTGGAAGGGAGCTAAAACCATGAATCTTATTTCGATGGGTGGGCTTCTTCATGACATTGGCTTTAAAAATCTACCCCCAGAGCTTATGGAAATGAAAAAATCAGATATGTCGCCTGAAGAAATCAAACTTTATGAGTCTCACCCGATAAAGGCCATCACACTTCTTCGAGATTTTTCAGAAGTTCCTCAAGAGGTCGTCGCTATTATTGGAGAACATCATGAGATACCCAATGGCCTCGGGTTTCCGAGAGGGATAAAAACGGATCGGATTTATCCACTTTCAAGATGTGTGGCCCTTGCGGACCAGCTTGTTCATTTGATTCTTATCACAAAAAATAACCCGAATCCCAAAAGCTTGAGAGAGGCAATCTTGTATCTCGAGCATTCTGTGCATCATGATTTTCAAAGTATTTTTTGGGAGGCCCTTTATAAAATTGCGGGCGATAAAAACTTTGCGATGGCCAAAGAAAAAGACAAAAAGAGAGCGTAATAAAAAAAGAAGCCTTGCGGCTTCTTTTTTCTGATAGCGGATATCTGATTAATTTTTGAGATATCGTTCACAATCTACATCAAGAGTGATGACTTGACCGTTTCGTTTGTTCAAAGTCAAAACACCTGTGGTTTTTTCGCTAGCCTGCATTGGATGAGCGTAGCTGTAATCAACATCAAGATTGATGGTATCGAGGAATCCGAGTTTTGTTCCAGCGATCAAACGACCTGCGAGACTGCTATCCGTGTATCTGAGATCAACGTTGGCTTCGAAGTGTGCTCCGCCGCCAGTGGCTGTATTTTCAGCTGTGAATCGGGCGATCGTTTTTTTGCCAGCACTCACTCGAGCATCACTGATCACGATAACGGCTGCATTTTTTGTTCCTTCAGATGGTTGAACTTGGTCATAGGCGCGAACTGTAAAGTCATCGACTGTGCATACAAATCCATCGGCTTTAGCGATTGTTGATACGAGCATTAGGGTCGAGATAATAAGTGTTTTCATGTTGCCTCCTGGGCGTTTATTGTTAGTAACTTGAACAAGTTTTAAGTCAGGCTTTGAAATTTGTAAAATGCATAGTAGACATGTTATTATTCATAATATACATATAGCCATGAACCTTGATCAGCTCTACTGGGAACTCTCCGTTTTAAGTCGAAGCATCGCCTACTCAAATCTCTCGCAAGCCTCGAGACAGGTGGGTTTGAGCCAACCTCAGCTATCCAGAATTGTGGCAAGAATCGAAACAGAACTGGGAATTTTGCTCCTCGATCGCGGTGCGAAAAGAAAATCAGCATGGACGAGCGTGGCCTTCAAACTCGTTGATGCCTATTTGAAAGCATCGAAACAATTGTCGAGTGAAATCGAAAATACGGTCTCAACGGTTCAAATGAAACAGGTGAAAGTGGCTTGCCTTGAAGGTTTGACTTCGATCGCGATCAAACTCTGCGATACGCTTATCAAAAAAAATGGTGTGAAACTTGTGGAACTGGATGTTCACGACTTGAGTGATTTAGAGGAGCAGTTTGTGAGGGCCAATTATGACCTTATTTTTAGTTCCCGCGAACCCAGTCAGAAAAAACATCGCTTTACGAAAGTGCTGGGCTATCAATCTTTTGAAAAGATTCAAAACAGCAATGAAGTGAGAGTGATGAGCTTATTTGAATATAGCTCACTGAAATCGAGATCCAAAGATGAAAGCCCCATGGTGATCAGTAACTCCCTTCAGGTGAAAAAAGATTGGATAGCAACGGTGGGTGGAAGGGGAGTGGTTCCGTCATCGGTGAGACCCGGAACGGGCAAAGACAAAAACGAACATTCGGTTCTTTTGGTTGGATCAGAGCTACTCACCCAAAAATTTTGGGATGAGACAATTCGTCTTTTTAAAATTTGAGCATCAGCCCGGCCCGAAGGCTGATGATGGAAGTCACGACATTGGTGGGTGGGACGAACAGGGCGTAATCAACCATGAGAGGCATGTAGAGATCTCCGGTCATCGGGATGTCGGCACCTGCCGCTAAGTGAAGCAGGGTTGTGGCTGCGATCGAATCCGTTGAAAGGGCATTGGTTGTCTTCGATAATGGAATGGCGAGCCCTCCACCGGCTCCAATCCAGGCGTTGATTCCACCACCAAAAACATTGAGCACTCCAAGGCCGTCAACGGTTCCGTAAGTGATATTGGTTTGGTAAGTCACTCCGTTGGTGACTCCGGATTGGACGCTGAAGCTTTCAACACCTGCGTAGATTTTTATTCCGAAAAGAGGTGTGATGTCATAGGAGACTCCGCCCCGTCCGCTAAACCCAGTACCAGTCATGGGCGTCGAATTGCCACTTATGGGCACGGATTGAGAATCGATTCCATATCCAAACAGTGCCATAAGGCCCAATTTTTTTCCAAATGAGAAGCCGCTGCTTTTTCCGCTAGATCCCTTAGGGATGACGGTGAAACCTTCACTTGCTTTACCTTTAACGATTCGTCCAACAGCTTTGCCGCCTTTAGCTTTTGTGATTTCTATGATGGCTCGTTTTTTATTGTTGGAATCGACAGCAAAAACTGAATCACCAACTTTAGCGTCCGTATCGGTAATAAGAACGTTTTGTCCCTTGATCTTTGTGATTTCAGCTGTGAAACCGTCTCTTGGAAAGGCGAGCCAAAAGAACAGAATAAGTAGAAAGATAACGAGGCTCTTTAGTGAAGAACTCATGGATGCTTTAACCCTCTTGATTATTGTCCGAGAATCAAATGATTGAGGCAATAGAAGATAAATCTAAACTAGATGATGGTCTTGGTCTAAGTGTAGCTTGCATGAATTTTGGGTTATATTAATAGTATGTTGGTTCGAACTTCTCTTTTTATAGTTATGAGCTTCATGCTGACTTCGTGCTCTCTTTGGAGTGGTAGTAAGCCGACCTCTGACAATAAAGAACGAGACGTGGCTTTTGCGGCCCGAAAAAGCATGGATGCTGAACCACGAAAAAGAATCTTGGTGCTGCCCTTTCTGGACGCCAACACAAATAGATCCAAAAAAGTATCTGAGGAAGCCCGAAAAACATTGGTGCGAAATTTAGCTAGGTCTGATCGTTTTGTGCTGATTCATCCATCTGATTTAAATAAAGATCCAAACGCGTTTGTGGTGAATGGTGAGTATGATTTAGAAAATGTATCTAAAGCTGTTGAGGCCTTGGGTGTGACCGCCGTTATTGAAGGTAAAATTTTGGACGTGAACGCGAAACGTCTCAGTGACGATGTGGGCTTGTTTCGAAAGTCGAAAGCTCGCATGGACGCTTCGATTCGAATGAGAATGTTTTCAGTTCGCGGAAATCGCGAAATCTTAAGCCAAGTTCGAAGTGCCAATGTTGAGGCGACGACCACCAGAATTGGAGACGGCGGTGGCGATACTCAATCCCTGCAGGAAGACGAAAATTTAATTTCAGAAGTCATCACCAAAGCTTTTCAAACGACGATCCCAGCAGTGATTCAAGCGGTTGATAAGCTCTCATGGGAGGGCAAAATCGCTCTCATTCAGGGCAATCGAATTTATCTCAATGCAGGCAGACTTACGGGATTACAAGTCGGAGATATTTTGAAAGTGTCGGCCCAAGGTGATGAAATTTTTGACCCAGAGTCGGGAGATTTCATAGGCCTTGCCCCAGGCCGCATGAAGGGAACTCTTGAGGTTGTGAGCTATTTTGGAACCGACGGCGCTGTGGCTGTCATTCATTCAGGTTCCGGTTTTCGCGACAATGATATTGTCGTAATCTACTAACACTGGCTTGATTTGGTTGATACAGCCTAGTAGACCTTTCTGCTTATGGAACAAATTTGGTTTGGTCAGAAAAAATACACCGAGGCTTTGGCGCTTCAAAAAGATCATCACGAGGTGGTGAGGCAAACCAAAGTTGAAGGGTTTATTTTGGGCCTTGAACATAGTTCTGTTATCACCTGTGGTCCTCGGACGAATTCTGGTCTGGATTTGAAAATGAATCCTCATCAGTACCGAGAAATGGGGATTGAAATTTTTGAAGTGGATAGGGGAGGAGAGACGACTCTTCATTCTCCTGGACAAATGGTGATTTATCCGATTCTTTCGTTGAGACAATTGGGGCTGGGAGTTCGGGAATTTGTAGGAGCTCTTGAAGAGGCAACAATTTTATTTTTTAAATATTTTGGTGTTGAAACTCATCGAGGAGAATTGGAACCTGGGATTTATTCTGAGAATGGAAAGATTGCCTTTATTGGAATCAGGGTGGATCGGGGGATCACAAGGCACGGGATTGCCCTCAATATTCAAAACGATCTCACGCTTTTTCAAAATATTCGAAGCTGCGGAGTCGATTTCGAACGTTTCGATCGGCTGGCAAATCATATCTCCCTTGAGCCTAACGCGATGCAAATCAAACTCTTCCCTCTATGGTCTCGGTGCTTTGAAAAGTACGTAGACCTTCTTGACCATTCTCCTCTAGCAGAATAGTTTGATCGATCAAGTTTATGAATGGTCGCTTGGCGCAGTTGGTAGCGCGTTCCCTTGACATGGGAGAGGTCACAAGTTCGAGTCTTGTAGCGACCACCATTCGTCAACCTCTGCGAACCAGAAAATGAGAACATTTAGATGGGAGAATCTATGGATCAATTTATTTCGTCCGTTATCCGGATAGCTTTTTGGCTGGGAGCCATTGGAATGCTTCAATACGGTGGGAAAAAACATATTGAGCGATATTAGCATATATGCTAATATCGAGGGAGGTTAGATGATAACGAGACTTGCCTACAAAGGTGAGGCTTTCAGTATTGAATTTTATGTGGCTAGCGATGGCACGTCGCTGGCCCAAGATTGGCTTGAGTCCCAACCGCTCAAAATGCAGCAAAAATTTGCGGCGCTATTTGTGAGGTTGGGAGATGTCGGTCGAATTTTCAACGAGCAAAAGTTCAAGCATTTGACGGGAACAGATCAGCTCTTTGAATTTAAAGCTGACCAAGGACGAATGCTTTGTTTCTTTTGCATTGGCAAACGGGTGATTCTTACTCATGGTTTTTTGAAGAAGGGTGCGAAGACACCTAAGAAGGAAATTGAACGCACCGAACGAGTGAAGGCTGACTTTCTGAGAAGGAGTGAATGATGAAAAAGAACACGAAAACCAAGAACTGGGTAGAAGATAAGTTGAAGGATCCTCAATTTCGAAAAGGGTTTGAAGAGGAATATGAAAAGTTATCTATCGGTGAACAACTGGTACACCTTCGTCTGAAAGTCGGTTTCACTCAAGCCCAAGTTGCCAAGAAGATCGGTACCACAGCTTCAGCCATTAGCCGCTATGAAAATGCCGAATACGATAGTTATGAGATCAAAACACTTAGGAAAATCGTGGAAGCATGTGGGGGTCATCTCAAACTAATTTTCGAAGGACCTGAAGACAAAGAAGTTGCCTGAACTTGCTCGGCGCCGAGCTTTTCCGATCACTTGCCCCGAAAGTCTAAACCTTTCACCCCAAGTCTAGCGGAACTGAAGTCTCCATCTCGATCAAAATATTTTATCGCCCTTAAACTTTGAACAATTTTGATTTTGAAACGACGAAAAACGTCACTTTGTCAGAATCATTACAGGCGAAATTTATCATTTGGTCCGATATAATCCTAGGATAGCGAGGTTGTGTTTATGAATAAATATTCTGTCCTATTTTTTTGTGTTTCTTTGTTAAGTCTAGTTTATGCCCATGCAGACGGACTTGCAACAGAGCTGAGCCCGCAGGTGAAGTGCTATCAGGACGGAGCTGCGGCGAATATTTTAAATCTTTCGAGCAGCAATGCACTTCGTGATCTCGCGCTACTCTGTAGCGGGGCCACTTCTAGCGCTCCTATTAAGTGCTATCAGGACGGAGCCGCGGCGAATATTTTAAATCTTTCGGGCAGCAATGCAGCTGTTCATGATCTCGCGCTCCTCTGTAGCGGGGCCACTTCTAGCACTCCCATTAAGTGCTATCGAGATGGAGTCGCGGCGAAAATATTAAATCTTTCGGGCAGCAACGCAGCCGTGGATGATTTGGCTCAACTCTGCAAACAGAAATGACCTAACTCTCTTCTGTCCAATTCAAGGGACGATTTTTTTTGATTTTGATTGTTTCTATTTTTGTAAGCTTTGGCCGGGACAATCGTAGGCTGTGCCTTGTTCTTGAATCAAGTTTAACTGTTCTTGATCATTTTCAACTGCTGCGCATTTGGCCAATTTATCACATTTTTGTTTGCTATTTTCTTCGGGGCTCAGGGTTCGAACAATGTCGATCGTAACATATAAGACGTCGGTTCCGTCATAGCCCAAGGGATCGTTCGGATTCACGCGATACGCTAAAGCGTAATTCGTGCATTTTAAATTATCCGGATTTCCCCCGTGCCAACGTGCATAGGAGGGGAGTTCACTATAACACTTTTGCGAGGTTTCCCATTCGTCGTGGGCACCCTTCATCTTTATTGTCTTAAGAACCGGCAATTTAACATTTAAATTGCAAAGTAGCGGATTCGAAGACCGAACGCTAAAGGTCTGAGAAAAGGCTGAATGCCAAGAACCGCCGATTAGCCCAACTACAATTATTCCAAATAAACTCAGGGGTATTTTCATCGAGTGATCTCCTTGATCTTGTTTCAAGATTTGATTCCATAGGGACTGCAACCCGCAGGCCAAGCTATTTGACATCAGCTTTTCTTAATTGCAAAGGTGCCGCTCATTTTTTAATCAAAGAGTATAATATGTTCAATTAAATGACCCTCTACTTTGGTCGGAGTTAAAGCCCCGAGGCCTTGAAATTTAGAGGCTTCTGCATGATCATCTCTTTATGAAATATCTGATCCTACTTTTGGTCCTTCTCGCCTGCCTTCCATTTGCATCTTTTGCGAGAGATGACAGTGAAACGGGAATCACCGTTCAGATTCCTTTGAGCTATTTATCTTTCAGCACGACCGATGCTTCTAGCACTGTGAACGCCACGACAATTATCGGAGCCGCTCCCATTGTAGGCTATCGGTTTTCAATGGGACTTGTCATCGGAGGTACCTACGACTACTGGGACAACGATGTGAAGATGACAACAGCGACAGGAGCGACCTCCGAAACTGACTCGACGGCCACTGGATACGGTGCAACTGTAGGGCTCATGTCGGGAGGTTTTGGAATTTTCGGAAGCTATCTTTTTAGTGACAACTATCAAACTGGAACCAAAGCTCCCACTGATACAAGATTCACTTATACCGGCGGGACAGGGATGAGGTTCGATGCCTCCTACTGCTTTATGGTTTTCTCCCATTTTAGTCTTGGCCCGGCCGTCTCTTATTACACCTTCACTTACACCAAAGAGCAGGACGTCAAGGGCAACCCCATTGTTCTTGCCAGTAATTATCAGCGTTCGGGAATCAATCCATACATTAAATTGGATTTTACCTTTTAATCATCGTTGCGTCGTCGTAGTCTCGCCTTCATGAATGGCCTTTCTCGCGGAGTCCTCGCTAAAAAATATAATTTTCCTTTTTGCCTCGCCCCGATGGTTGGGCTCAGTCATGTGCATCTTCGAACTTTGGTTCGCAGTTATCTCCCCGAAGATGCCACAACTATTTGGCCCACCGAAATGCTCAACAGTCGAAAATTGCCAAAAGAAGATTTAAGCCAAACCGCCGAGACGAGACGTTTGGATTCCGAGGTTGGGCTTTGTCCCCAGATACTTGGCAATGAAGAGACCGAAATTTCTGAATCTGTTAAAAAATTATTGGATTGGGGAGCCGAGGGCATTGATATCAATATGGGTTGCCCGGTGAAAAAAGCGCTGAGACACAATTACGGTGTCGCACTTATGGGGGACGCGAATTACGCAGCCGAAGTGGTGGCCATGACCGTTCGTCACTCAAGCCTTCCTGTGTCTGTGAAACTGAGATCAGGGCTTACTGAAAATGAGGATTATCTTTTATCTTTTATTAAGGGACTTGAAAGTGCAGGAGCTTCTTGGATCACCCTCCATCCGAGAATTGCGAGTCAAAAGCGAAGAGGAGAGGCCAAGTGGGACCAAATAAAAACTGTTCGAGATCAAATTGAAATTCCTGTGATTGGCAACGGCGACATCCAGACAAGCGATGACGCTCTCGATATGCTGAGTGAAACGGGCTGTGACATGGCCATGATTGGTCGAGCGATGACAGCGAGACCTTGGATATTTTGGCAGTTGGGTGAACGGCTTGGACTCAAGAGTCCACTTGGGCGCACAGGGCCTGCGCCGAAGACAAGTGAAGAAGAGGGTGCCGAGTATGGGCGATCTGTTTTGATGATGCTCGAACTCATGAGGCAGGAGGCAAGATCTGATCTTGCACTTCGACAATTCAGATTTTTTGTGAAAACAGGGTCACCTTGGCTCCTATTTGGACACAGTCTTTATGCAATCACCACTCAGGCCAAAGATTTTGATGAAATGGAAATCTTGGTGAAGAAGTTCTTTTCTTGTCCCCAGCCGATGTCGCTGCGAACGGAACTGCGATGTTAGCCTGAAATGTTGGAGCTCGATCCACCGCTTTTCCTTCAACTTTCCTCCACCAGAAAAAACCTGGGACGAATATATCGAATACCTAGAGCAAGTCTTGGGCCATAGGTCCATTAAGAATCACGATTCCAAGCGCATTAAAAAACTTAAACAAAGGAAGTTATTACGGAAGAAAAGTCTAAGCGAGCCATATTCGCTTGGTAATTAAGGAGACAGAATCGCTCGGCCCTGGAATATGTTCTGCTGAACGAGGCAAAGCATCAAAAACTGATTGAATATATTGACCCTTTTTCTTCTGCCTATTCATTTAAAGATTGGCCGACACTTTTAGGAAAACGATTTAAGTTTATCGTGAAAGATCAAATTGAATTCTATCAAGAGAAAAATGATGATCGTTTTGATCCAATTCTAACTTCACCGAGCTCTTGGCTGGCGCGCGAAGGTTGGAAGCGAGCCTGTTAAACTTAATGTCATAACTTCGAATTAGATTGTAAGTATAGAATTCTCGTTGGTAAAAATAAGGATCTACGGGGGTGGATCTTGAAATTTTTTATTTTTTTAGTTCTTATTGTCGCGCAAGTTCAAAATCAAGTTCAGGCTGCAAGAATTCCTGAACATGTTCTCAACTTTAAAAATTACAGACATCATCTCAACACGTTTGCCACTTCGGATTACGTCAGTAACTACAGCAATGCTTCTCTGACAGTTGAAGCCATGAAATACCAACTTTATTTTAATGTCGATGCTGTGGTTGGAACGGCCGATGTGATCGAAGTGCTCCACCTGAGGCAATCTGCTCCCACGCTGAATCTTCAGCTTGATGCCAACTACAATCTCGCGATCAGTGAACTGGCAGTGAATGGTGAAGTGAGACCTTTCACTCAAAAATTTGATATGTTGTCGATCCCGCTTTCAGGCCCACAGCAAGCAGCTCCCTATCTCGATATCGAAATTCATTTTCATGTGAACACTTTTTCTGGAATGGAATTTAGTCGGGATGACTTTGGCAAAGTTCTCACCATGCAGACAACCTCAGAACCCATGGAAGCAAGAACCTGGTTTGTCGGCGTCGATCGTCCAGGCAACAAGGCTCTTTTTGAAACTTCGGTCGAAGCACCCGCTGATTGGAAAACCCTCAGCAACGGAAGGCTCACTGAAACTCGAATTGAAAATGGCAGGAGTCATTACTCTTGGCAAATGGAAGCCCCTATGTCGACCTACCTATTTAGTTTGGTTTCGGGTCCTCTTGAGATCTTTAATGCTGTTAGTAAACGGGTGCCCATTGCTTTTTGGTATTTGCCGGTCAAAAGACAAAATGCTCTGAATGTTTTAAGAAAAACTCCAAAAATGGTGGATCTACTATCTCGAACTCTGATTCCTTACCCTTACAATAAATATCATGTGAGTCTGGTGGACTTTCCTGGAGCTATGGAGCATCTGACGGCCACAACTTTGGGCGAAGAGTTTGCGGAAGGGGATGCTGATGACAGTCGCTCTGGGGAGAGTGTTGCTTTCCATGAACTTTCTCATCAATGGTTCGGAGATACAGTCACGTGCCGAAACTGGGATGATCTCTGGCTCCACGAGGGTTTTGCCAACTTTTTTGAATTTTTCTGGCAGCGAGAAGAATATGGAATGGATAGTTATAACCAAGCCATTTCTGACCAGATGAATGAGTATTTTACCGACGAGACTTCAAACTTTTCTCTCGGACCCGTGGTCAATTCTCAAACTTTACCCAATGATAAATTCACTTCGGCAAGTTACGACAAGCCGGCTCTTGTTCTCAATATGTTGATGAATCAAATAGGGGATCAAAAGTTTTTTACGAGTCTAAGAACATACTTGAAGGCTCACTTTATGGGCAATGCTGAAACCGCTGACTTTCAAAAAGCTGTTGAGTCGGTCGTAGGAAGAAGTTTTGAGGAGTTTTTTCAGCAGTGGATTTATCGGGCAGGCTTTCCCGACGTTCGAGTGACAGTGACTGAAAATGCAACAGCATTAACGGTGACAGTTGATCAAAAACAACCAGATAGGATTGGGACCTTTAGTTTTTCTTTGCCAGTGGATATGAAATTTAAAGACGGTAGCCATTCTTTAAATTCGGTATGGGTGTCTCAGAAGTCTCAAAGTTTTGACATTCCAAAAAACAAAGATGTGAATTTCGTAGTTATTGATCCGAGCTACAGTCTTCTTATGCGCCGAGAAATTCAAATGCCAGATAGTTATTGGAGGAGTTTGCTATCGGCTGGGGCTGGCACGATCAACCATCGCGCTGAAGCTATGGACGCTCTTTCAAAGTCTCTGGATCAAGTGACTCTTTTGTCGATGGTACGGGATGAAAAACTATTTGTGAAACTTCGGGCCAAAGCACTTTTGATATGCGCGAGCCAGTTTCCTGCGGCAATGCCTGAGATTAAAACTTTTCTGAGTTCTCCGATTTTCGAATTGAGAAAGGCTGCAGTCACAGCTCTTGTCTATGATAGAAATTCGATAAGGACCTTCGGTGTGGCTTCGAGCAAACTTCGAGACCCTTCGGAACTTATCGCGGCGGAAGCAGCGGTGGTTTTAGCAAAAAGCAATCAGCCTGGGGCTCTTGATCTTTTGGCTGCAGAACTTAAGAAAAATCGGGGCGGTCATTTAATAAGTACTATTTTGATGAATATGGCCTCAATTCACGATCCCAGATCAGTTGATCTTATTTCAAATATGCTAAGTTCAAACAAGTCTGCGGTGAGATCGGCAGCGGCCATGAGCTTGTCGTTGACGGCTGACCCACGAATCAGTGAAATTTTAGGCGAAGATTTGCTCAAGGAAATTGTGAGACCCGACGTCAACTCCTGGGAATTTGCCGCACTTATCGCAAAAACGGGTTGGCTCATTAGTCTTCACAACGACACCACCAAAAAATATTTGGAAGAGGCATTGAAAATGAATATTCCGATTCAAGTAAGCGACAAGATCAATTCTGCGTTGGCGGGGTGGTGAGGTTGAGAGTGTAAGGGGAAGAAACACGATCTGACTAACTGAAACGACATCGGGAGACAGAGATATCGCTTCTAAAATGATGATGTATATTTTAGCTCACGAAATATCTCATTGGATTTTTGACAGATTTCCTGACGAAGTTTTTATGTCAATAAAATCAAACACGTTTCGTGAAAGGCTCAAACAGTTCGACTCAGATGCACCGCATGATATGAGCACTATGAAGACGCCGCTCTGTCACCTTCAGCCTTAGAAGCGATGGAGGTCGTTGAAAAACGACTTTATCCAGTTCCTGGCATTTCGAACTTTGCGATAGAAGGTCTGCACTATCGAATAACGTCAATTAAATTGACGCTAAGAAAGCTTGATCAAGAAAAATAGTATTTATTTAGCTTTCGCCTGACCTTTCGCGAAATGCA
>Ga0206905_10200_pt1 | contig 15063 bp, 14 predicted proteins | sample Alteio_BWOrgHeat_43_FD_152940 | JGI IMG/M metagenome (GOLD analysis project Ga0206905, IMG submission 152940) | Enriched cells from forest soil in Barre Woods Harvard Forest LTER site, Petersham, Massachusetts, United States -... | ecosystem: Environmental > Terrestrial > Soil > Temperate forest >...
CTTGTTTCCATTTTCGTATTTTGCTTCAGAGATGTTGCCATGATCATCGAAGGTTTTTTTAATTCCTTCTAGTTTATCATTCACATAGGTTTGCAGAAGCTTAGGATTGCCATTATCATAGTATTTGTTTAGTTTACCATGACGAAGCCCTTCTTTGTATTCTGCTTCAAAGACAAGAACCCCTTCTCGATTCCATTCTTTGCTCTCGCCATGAAGCTTTCCTTGGGCATAGTGAACAACAGTGGCTAGTTTTTCATCGTTAAACCAAGTCTTCTCTTCTCCTTCGACTAGATCATTGCAATAGGGAGTTTCTCTAAAGATTTTCCCATCAGGATAATATTGGATAGAAATGCCGTCTTTCTTATCTTTTTTAAAGGATATTTTTGTAACTACGTGGCCTTTTGGATCATAAACTACAGCATCTCCCTCTTTTAATCCTTGGACATACGGCGTTGTAGAAAGTTTATTACCAGCAGGATTGAATTCTGTTGCAATTCCGTGAGGTTGATCGTCTACAAAGTTTACCTCTAAAGATTTGACCTTACCAAATACTTCATGGGGAGGATAGTACGCCTCATGCAATCCAGAGCGTTGATTATTCTCATAATGGAAAATAAATTCCCTTCCATCTTGTATTTTTTGAAAATAACGTCCTGTCAGAAGATCCTTATCATACATAGCTTCTTCGATGATATTTCCCTGCTCATCCCAAAGAGCTTTCCTTCCTTGGATTTTTCCGTTTTTGTAAGAAAGAATAGATTGCATTGTTCCGTTTACATGATAAGTCTTTTGCTCTCCTTCAAGAGCACCTGTCTTATCATAAAAAATCTGTCTTGCAATCTGTCCATTAGGATAGTACTCAACTTCTTTTCCCTCTTTTTTTCCATGAGAAAAAGAAACTTCTTCTTTAAGGTGGTCTTTACTGTACCAAACTTTTGCAACGCCATGAGGCAAGTCATTTTCATAAAATACTTCATAAACAGGAGAGCCATTTTCATCAAACTGCTTATGCCATCCCTCTTTTTTCCCAGATGTAAAAGAGCCGCTGAATTTCACATTCCCGTTTGCATACCATTCACTTCTTGTAAGATCTGGGATTTCTCCTTCGACAAAAAAACCTTGGACTTTGGAAACACCTGATTCATACCACTCTTCAAGTTTGCCAAAGCGCTTATTGTCTTTAAATTCTGCTTTTATAGAAAGTTGTCCATTGTCATACCACTCTTGTAGAGGACCTTCTTTTTTATTTTCATGATAAAAAGCATCTACTTTCATTTGTCCAGAGGGGAAATACTCTTTTTGTTCCCCTTCTAAACGTCCATTTACGAAATGGTATTCCACTTTTATTTTTCCATTTGCATACCATTCAAAATAGTCTCCATCACGTAGATCATCTTTTAAGGAAAATTGAGCAGTTTTTTGTCCCTGATCATTGAATTCAACAATCGGTTCTATAAGAGCTCCACTCGTATCAAAGTTTGCTATATAGGCATCTTGACCATTCTCAAATTTTCTCCAATGTTTGCCTATTTTTTTCCCATTTTCATAAGAGCCTTCTCCAATCGTTTTTCCATCAGTTGCAAAAAAGACTTCTTTCCCTTGCTTTTTCCCATTTTTGTAACCCACTTTTGTGCCAATTTTGCCGTTGGGATGGTATTGTGTATGTGTACCAATGGGTTCTCCCATTTTGTAATCTTGCACTTCTTTTACACTACTATCTTCATGATACACAATCACCGCTGGATTAGAGCCTTTGCTATGTAATTTTCCCTGTTCATAATTAAGCGCAGCTTTAAGAGATCCCCCTTCATACCACTCAAAAGCGTTTCCCTGTGGCAATCCTTCTTTGTAAGAAACGGAAGATCGTTTTTTTTCTTTTGCATAGTTGCGAAGAGATTCTCCTGAAAGAACATCTTGATCATAGGAAATTTCTTCAGCTTTTTCTCCATTTTCAAAATATCCAATCATTTTTCCTTGCTTCTTTCCTCCTACAAAATTGCATACTGCTTTTACGTTTCCATTGGGGTGGTAAAGAGTTACATCTCCTTCTAAAAATCCTCTCTCATAAGCAGCTATTTTCTCCACTTTGCCATCTTGATAAAACGAAATGCTTGCACCATGAGGAACAAAATTATTTTTCCAGGTTTGAGCTGCAAGAGAATCTTCGGCTGCTTCAATTAGGTCTAACTCTTCTTTTGGCTGTCCATTTGGATAAAAATTGATCTGTTTGACAGCAACTTCTTTTTCTCCAACTTTTTCATAAAAGACCACTTTCTCAGGAGATCCATGGCTATTACTTTCTAGAATTTTTGGTTTCCAATGAGGGAGGCGCGGCTTCAAGCTAGGAGGTTCAGCTGCATTCGAATGTACTGCATAGAGAACCAAAGAGAGAAAAGACAGTTTTTTCAAAAATTTCATAAATAGCCCCTTTTTGATCGAGGATATCTTCTGCAAGGCTTTTAAACAAGAAATTAGAAAGGAGAAAAAGCAGGGCCTTAGAAAACCTAAGGCCGCTACAATATTACATGAAAAAGGCAACCCAAATGAGACCAAGACCCCAAAGCAATGGAATGAATCCCATTGATTTAAGGAAATTGTAATTGTTCATGGAAATGATGATCAGTGATTTTGGCACAAAAAACGAGCAAAGTCCTCTGATAATCATAAACCATCCTAGCAATGTCACCAATAAGGTTCCATTCCAAACCCATCTGTTATATAGACTTACAATTACCAATCCTAAGAGCAAATTGACAAATCCTATTAACCAAAAAGAAGCCAAAGAGTTCTTGATCGACGCTGTAATCTTCATTAAGTTATGCGTAAACATAAGCATCCAGAGCCCAATAATAAATAATAAAGGCCCAAAAATCATTCCTAGCCATACTGCATTCGCCATTGCAAACCTCCATTGAATAGCTAATTTGCAAATTAACGAATGAATTATTTGTTTGTCAAGCAGTGTTGATTTTTTTTTAAGCGATCACTCAATCGTCCCATCTGAATAGATGTGATATTTACGAGAAACACTCCCCTCACACCTATCTGAAAGGAGGTTTTCCCGTCCTGTTAGATGTTTGATGGGCTCATCGGTAATATCTTTATAATAGATTTTATTCCCTCTGACGATCAGCTCTAATTCAATATCTGCCTGATGGGTAAGAGCCATTATTTTAAGCTCTTCTAGATGATTGCGCAGCCTTTCTTTTGCGTGCTGAGTTTTCGAACGATGCAGAAGCCCCTGGATATTCCATCCAACAGCTCCTGCAATTAAACCAAGAATTGCAATGCAAACCATGATCTCTAGTAAAGTAAACGGAAATTTACTGCACTTCATCAGGTTTTTTGTGTTCTTTGTTATAATCATCTAACCTCTTGGAGATGACTAGAATGTCGAATTTATCTTTTTCAATTTTAAAATTTCCATTCCAACCATCTTTTAGTAATTTTTGAGGTTTATCACAGAGTCCTGAGTTCATAAGATAATATTCAGGCTTCGCAACAACTTCATCAATGGAATGACCATCCGCCACTTGTAAAAGGAGAATTTCCCTTACGCGAGAAGCTGCCTGTTCTGATTTAAAAGCTCTCCCTTTATCAAGGCTTCCCTTCATATTATACCCAATGACTCCGCCTATAAGACCTATAAGGAAGATCACAATCATAATCTCTAAAAGAGTAATCGGACGTTTTTTCTTTTTTTTCATAATATATATACTCCTGTTCAAGTTGAAACAAATGAGCTAACGTCAGTAAGCGGTAGAAGAATAGAGAGAACTACCAGGCCCACGACAGCCCCTAAAACAATTAATAAAGCGGGCTGCAACATCGCTGTAAGCTGTGAAAGATCTTTTTCCAAGTTTTCGTCGTAGATCTCTGAAATATTTTGAAGCATATTGGACATTTTTCCCGTTTCCTCTGCAATAGAGAGCATCCTAATCATGAGCTGAGGAATGTGGGGAGATTTTTTAAGCTCTTCACTGAGTTTTTTTCCTTCAATCACACCTTTTTCAGCAGACTCTACAGCCTCCTCTAAAAGAGGATTTTTCATGAGCTTTCTGGAGAGCATCAGCGTTTCCATTAAAGGAACTCCCGACTCAAGAAGCACCGAGGCAGATCTACAAAATTTGATGAGAGCAGATTGTAAAATAAGATCCTTAATGAACGGAACTTTCAAAAGATTTTTTTGCATAAGAATCTTTGTTTTCCTTCTTTTAAAGAGAAAAAAGGCAATGATACCTAAAGTTAGAAATGAAGAAAAAAGAAAAAATCCATATTCGATAAGGAAATTACTCACTCCAAGTACACAATAGGTCATGGGATGTAATTCTCTTCCTTCAAATAGCTCTTTCATGGAAGGGATCACAAAAATAAGAAGAGAAATGAGCACGATGAAGCAAAACGTCGCGAGAAAAGAAGGGTAGGCTAATGCAGAAAAAAGCTGCTTTTTAAGTTTCTGTTGCCGGGTAATGAGCTCTTTAAGTTCGTCTAAAGCATGTACAAGAGAGCCGCTTTGCTCAGCTGCTTGAATCATGGAAAGATAGACCTGATCAAAAGTTTTAGGATATCTTGCAAAAGCAGCTGCAAGAGAAGATCCCCCTTTTAACCTATCGCAAAGGTCCAAAAACAGAGAATGAGCTTTATGTTTTTGATATTTTTCTTCGATTGTAAGAAGGCTTTCATAAAGAGGAAGACCGGCATGAAGAAGTTGTCCTAATTCACGTGTAAAAGATAGAAGAAGAGAGGGCTCTAAAAAAATCTCCTTACTTTTCTTTTCGAATTCAGAAATCTGGGTGATTAAAACCTGTTTTTTATGGAGTTTTTCCTTCGCCATGAAATAGGAATCAGCGTCGATAACCCCGCTCATCGCCTTTCCTTCCTCCGTTAATGCCTTATATTTATAAAGAGGCATCGTCACACCCTCTAGATACTCGGAGCACTTCTGCGCTTGTTGTAATCCCCTGTTTTACCAAAAAGCCCCCTTCTTTGCGAAGGGTTAGCATTCCAGTCTCTAAAGCTATTTTCTGAAGAGCGGTAGCATCGGCGCTTTGAACAATCTGCCTTTTAATGCTGCCTGTAACATTCATAAGTTCATAGATCCCACATCTTCCTTTGTAACCTGTATGAAAACAATGCTCACAACCAGAGCCTTTAAAAAGCTCATCTGCTTCTATGCCAAGTTCTGTTAATTCTCTTTGTGTGGGAGCGTAAGAAATACGACAATGCAAACAAATTTTTCTCACAAGGCGTTGAGCTAAAACTCCCACAACCGATGAAGAGAGTAAATAAGGCTCAATTCCCATATCGACAAGACGAGTGATCGCAGAAGGGGCGTCATTTGTATGGAGTGTGCTTAAAACTAGATGGCCTGTAAGGGAAGCTTGTATAGCAATTTCAGCTGTTTCTCTATCTCGAATCTCTCCAATCATGATTACATCTGGGTCTTGGCGTAAAATATGACGAAGCCCCGTTGCAAACGTTAAATGAATTTTGGGATTTACTCCAATTTGCGCCATTCCCTGTAATTTATATTCTACTGGATCCTCAATCGTCATAATATTGATCTCAGCAGAATTAATCTCAGAAAGAGCGCTATAGAGCGTTGTAGTTTTTCCGCTTCCTGTGGGACCTGTGACTAAAAATATCCCCTCACTTAGTCGAATTTGACTATTAAAAGAGGCGAGAACCTCTGGTCGTATTCCTAATTTATTTAAGCCCACAAGAACATTACTTTTATCCAAAATCCTAAGCACTATCCTTTCCCCAAAAACAGTAGGAACTGTGCTCACACGAAAATCGATCTGTTTTTTTCCCATTTTAAGCTTGATCCGCCCATCTTGAGGGAGACGATGCTCTGCAATGTCGAGCTTTGACATCACTTTAATCCGAGTGATTAACTGCGTTTGATATTCTTTTGGAGGAGCATGGCGCATCTGAAGGACCCCATCAATTCTGTAACGGACCCCCATCCCTTGCTCTAGAGGCTCAAAATGGACATCAGACGCTCCCTGTCCAATTGCCTCCATAAGCATCATATTGAGCATTCGTATTACTGGAGAATCAGATACTTGTTCAAAAAGATCGTACCCATCTTCTTCTTCTTCAGAAGGCCTTCCCTTAGCCGCATCATTGAGGGTTTGCATTAAAATAGAAGCAGCATCCTCTTTTTGATGATAGCATTTGTCAATAGCACTTTCGATCGCCTCTTTTGGGCAAAGAATTTCTTGGATTTCTTGTTTGGTTTGGAGTCTTACCTCTTCAAGAGCCTCCATCTCAAAAGGGGAAGAGATCGCTACAAGAAGTTTCCCTTCTTTTTCTCCAATGGGAAGGAGGTTATGCTGCTTTGCAAAAGCGTAGGTGACTTTCTGGACTTTTTCTAAGACAAATTCAGCCTCTGAAAGATCTTTAAGCACCGAGAGACCAAACTTCAAACCCAATTCTTCAGTATTATCTGTCATGGAAAAACATCTTCATGCTGTTGCGGAAAAATTTCTTTTCTTCCTTTTTTCTAGCTTCTACAAGCTTCTCTAAAAATTCAGGAATATCTCCAGGGCGCTTTTTGAGTTCTTCTGTACGGAAACAATCGAGTTGCTCTTGCGGGTCAAGGATAATGGTAGGGGTAATAAAGAAGAACATCTCTGTATTGTGATCGACCAGTTTTGTGCTTCCAAAAAACATTCCAATTCCAGGAAGTTCTCCTAAAAATGGCACCCTCTCTTCTGTGTCTTGAATCACTTTTTTCCTAAGACCTCCGATAATTACCGTCTGGCCATCGACAACTCTCACTTCATTCTGAATATGTCTTCTACTCACAACAGGTCTATCTTCTTTGTCGGTTTTAGGAGTATCAAAAGTAATGTCTGTTTGGAGAGTGATAAATCCATCGCATTCCTGTTCTTTATCGGGAAGATGAACTGTAGGAGTAAGTTCAATCGTAATCCCATATTGAGCCCGAGTAAACGATTTTTCAAAAGCGATCCCTTTATTCGTGTCTACAGGTGCGGCGCCATTATTGATCGACATCTCATCGACAATGGAGATCATGGCAGGAGTTTGATTTACAGTGATCACAGAAGGGGCAGCATTTAGTTGAATATCTTCCTGCGTCATCAAAAAGCTATAGATCACTTCATAAGCAGGAAAATGCTTACTCTTATGCCCTTTAAACATAAATTCGAGAAGACCTGAAAGAAGGTTGTGATGGTTCTCTTCTTTACGGACATTATTAAATCCATTGTGTGTCCCATTGCCATTTCTACTGCCGATTTTTAAGAAATCAAGGCCAAAGCTATTCTTTGTATTCAATTGTTTTTCAAATAAAAGAACTTCGATCTGCACCATCTTCTTAGGGACATCGAGCTTACGAAGAAGATCTTTGATTTTTACAAGAGAATCTCTTCTGACAACCATTAAAAGATTTCCCGTCTTAGGATCAGGAATAAAATGATCAGAATAATTCTCTTCCACTTTTACTATGCCAGACGCCGCAGGCTGAAGGGGGGTAGGTGTAACAACAAGAGGAGGAGTAGAGGCGTATCCGTCGGGAGGAACTCTTCCTGTTGGACTTTGCTGAGCATAATTCATTTCTAAATTTTCTCTTGGTCCTTCAGGATTGATCAAAAGTAACGAAGAATAAACTTTCTCTAAAACCTTTGCTAAATCAGAAGGGTCGCTATGCTTACAAGAATAGATGAAAACAGTCATCTCAGAAGGATCTTGGAGCTGCTCTTCTGTATCTTTAACAATTTTTTCTCCTCTATCTACAGCCTCTTCTTGCCCAATTAGTATCAAAGCATTTGTCTGTCCGAGAGCAAAAATCGAGAGCCCTTCTTGCTCTACTTTTCCAAAAGGCGCTCTCCCTTTTTCTATAGCCTCTCCAAAAAAAGTTGTGAGGATTTTTTCCATCTCCCTCACACCCATTTTTGTCACAGGAACAACTCTAGAAATTTTTCCTTTCGACTCTTCCCATACAGTGTTGTAAAGATTCAAAAGCTTAGTCACTTCTTCCTTCGAGGAGACAATCGCTATTTTACTCCCAATTTGATAAATGAACGTCTGTTTTACATCGGCAAATCTTTCGAAAAATTGAAAAACGCTTTTTACCTGTTCTAATGGTGGAGATAATAAGTAAAAAATTCTGAGACCATCAGGAATAAATGGCAAACTGTCAAATTTAGACGCTATAGCTCCAACGGAAGAAGGATCTTGCTTAAAGACATACAGTTGACGCGCATAGGTGTTGATCTTTTTGACCCCTATCCCGTTATGAGCTAAAACAATTTCTAAAACTTCGCTCCAAGATTCTCTAGGCACAGGAATCCCAGAATGAATATTTAGCTTAAGATGGATCATTTCTGGAGGAACAATATACACATAATCCATAGCTCCATATTCCATTACAAGCTGGGCTAAAGTCGTTTCTTCTTGGTCCCAAAAACCGTAGCCATCTTCCTCTTTTTTAGCTTCGGTTACAGAAAGATCCCTCCAACTATTCTCCAATTCTAAAATCTTTCCCTTCTTCTGATTGATTTCCCCTAAAAGGAACTGATACTCCTCTTCAGAAGCCTGTTTTTGAAAAAGGGCTGAACTATTTTTATAACAAATTTCCAGTTCTTTTCTAAGACTACACAGCTCTGTATTTACCCTTTCCAAAAGAGCATCTGCAGATTCTTTTGATCCTTCCCCTTTATCCTTTTTTCCAGCAATCGTTTGCGCAAAAAGACATTGAGAGAAAAGAATTACTGTAAGGAGAATTTTATTTTTTAGCATACCCAAGTGAATTCGAAAATTGGGAATTTGACAAGGCGGCGGCGTAAATTTTTTACTCTGGAGCGAGCGACCATTGCCGATCGGCAAGGCTCGAGTGAAGAGAAAAAATTTACTGCCTGCCAACGCAGTCAAAAACCAATTTGCGAGTTTACTTGGGTATATCAAAAGATGCTCTCTTTTTATTCTTTATTTTCTGTTCTTCATTAAGCGGTAGGGCAATATTTTGCATTTGACTTCTATTTTCATCAAAAATCTGCCCCTTTATTAACATTTTTCCCTGTTCTTTTTCAAGAGAATCAAAAACAAAAAGCTCCCCTTTCACTTTATGGCACAAAAAATCTTCAATTTCTGAAGGACGTCTTAGTTTGTGCCATCCACCCGCCGTTTTTAAAAGCCAGTCACCTGGTTTAAGCATCATTCTTTTTTTTCCAATGATACAAGAGACTTGATTGGAGGTTCTGAGGCGAATAGAGGTAATCGCTTCTTCCATTCTTAGCGTTAAACGAGGAGAGGCTGTTTTGTGAATTTTATGTTGCAATGCATTAAATCCTTGTTCATCCCAAGCAATAATCTCCATTTCACTTCCCGTAATCGATTTAATATATGCTAGCGGAGCCTCTTCAGGAGCGGAAATCTTCCATTCTCCCTCTTTCCAAACAAGATAATCTCCTACCTGAGCATAGCAAGCATAACAAGGAAAAAGGATTTTTTGCGCCTGAGCTTGAGATTTATACTCTTCTCCTCCATACGCCTCAATGAATTTATCATTTCCCGTCCACAGAGCTTCTTTTAATGCAGTAAAGGGTTCTTCAACGATATCAGAATGTCTTTCACAAGTTTGTGCGTAAAATCGCCCTTCTTCTACTCCCCCTACTTCAATCATAATTGAAACATCTGAAAGGGTTGGCTTTATCCACACAGGAGTTACTTTTTCAGAAAAATGGCACTCCCCATCCTTTAGATCTAAATAGATCACATTTCCTGCAGCAATAACTTTTTCTTCTCCGCCATTTTTCATTCCAAGCAAAAAATCAGATTTTCCAGGACGGGTATTTTTGGCTAAGACAACAACTTCTTTCCTAATCTGATGCACAAACTTAGATAATTGCCCTTCATTCAAAGATAATGGCCCAGTCCCGATGAGTTCATATAAACAATTGGATTTGGACGATTTAGATATAAAATCTTCCTTTTTTGGACTCCTTACAGCAGACAAATTACAAAACAAAAAAAGGATCGCAGCAAAGAGATATACAACAAAAAAAACACAGAGAATTTTCTCTGCCCATGAAAAGAATTTATCTAGCTTAAATGGACAATTCATAGCCAACATAGGAAACATATTCTAGGGTAACTACAAAAAAAACGATAGATAATAATTTCTTTAATCTTTAGAGTAAAGAAAAGAGAGGTAGAATATGGACAATCAGAAAAAAGAAGGGGTCTCCGTGAAAGAAATTGAAGAATTTACAAAAAAACATCGTTTTGAAGTTTTCTTCTGTTTAGAATTTATCTTCGCTTGTTTCTTCAGTTTTGTTTTCTTCGGTCCTGCATGGGCTGTTATTTTTGCCGCAATAGGTGGAATTCTTGGAGTTGTTTTTCATACAAAAGTAGAAGTGATGTGCAGAAAGGTCCTGAATTACATTTTCAGCCAAGAAGAGATGACTCAGTTAGTATTAGGGATCGTAGGAATCATTCTCGCAATCTTCCTTCCACCCCTTATCTTCTTAAAGCTAGGTCTACATGGCGGAAAAGACCTCCACAGAATGTCGATGGGAAGCTTTTCCAATAGAGAGAAATAGCCTATTTTAGAGCGATTTTTAGGAGTTTCTTTCTTTCTTGTAGGTACTCGGAGATAGAGATACTTTGATCTTTGAAGCTCTTCTCTAAAAAGGAATAGCTTTGAGCGCTGTTTTGCAAATCTTCGATAGCGCGCAACTCTTCCTGTGGCGATCCAACCTCTTTTTCTAAAGAAGCGATCCTTAACAAATTGTACGCGTAAAGAAAAGAGGCATGATTGGGGCCCAATGTTTGCTTCAGCTTTTTCGCGGCTTCTAATGCAGCCTGATAATCTTTATTTTTTATCAAAATAGACGTTTTAGAAAAGTCTTCGTAGTAACCGGTAAGGCCACCTACCCTTTTAAACACTCTAGAAATATAAGGATCAAGTTCTCTACTTGTTTTTCCCTCTATAAGCTGCTGAACAAATACAGCATCATTTTTAAAAGCTAGGTTTGAGTTAGACCCTTTAACTAAAAAATGGTAGCTCAAAAGAGCTATTCCCATAACAGCTGCAGCTCCATAAAACAAATTCGAAGAATTCTCTCTAGCCCAATCTATGTAGTGAAGTACTCTGTTATTTTCCATGGCCTGAATAGTATCAGGAAAGAACAGTTTTGTAAACTGATTCCATTTCCATAAGGGTTTTATCAAAGGTAAATTTTTCTAAAACATGCGCCCGAGCATTGCTTCCAAAGGTTGATCTAAGCTCTGGATTTTGAATCAAACGGAGCGCAGCATCTTTTACCTGTTCTGGAGAAAAAGGAGCTACATGTAAACCCGTTTTACAATTAAGGCACACTTCAGGAAGCCCACCAATAGTAGTAGTAATTAAGGGGCGTTTCAAAAACGCTGCCTGCAGACTTGCCTGGGAAACTCCTTCATGAGCGGTGCTTAAAAGGACAAAAATATCCATCGCTGCAATTGCGGTATATGGAAAATCCAGGTGTCTAGTGAATGTAAGAACGTCATTTAATCCAAGAGCTGCAGCCTTTTCAATGTATTTTTCCACATGTCCACCACCAACAATCACCCATTTTACATTCTTTACCTCTTTCATAAGAAGGGCTGCCTGCATTAAATCATCAATCCCTTTCCACGATCTCACAAAACAGGCAGTTCCAATAAGAATATCATCGAGTTTTAGCCCTAAACTATTTCTAAAAGCTAAGACCTCTTCATAACTAAAAGTCACTTTAGAAGGCTCTACCCCCGTAGGGATACATCTAATGGCAAAAGGAGAGAGTTTTGACTGGGAACAGATGACTGGAATAATTGAAGAAGAGGTCGTAACCACAAAATCTGCCAAAATATTGTATAAAAGACGGCTATTTAACCCTTTTTTAATTGCAGTCGATAAATGCCTCGTGCGCACAACTTTTTTTCCAGAAATTCTCGCTGCAAAACCCCCTGTCCATGCATCCAAAGATGAATGGGTGTTAATAATTTCAATGTCATGCTTTTTGATCATCTTGAGAAATTTCAACAAAGTAAATAGCAGAGCGTATCTTTTGAAGTTCACTTCATAAACAGTGAACCCTTCTTTTCTTGCTTGACTTACAAGGCCGCCGCCCTTTGCAACCGCAAAAATAACCTCATGACCCTTTTTTCTCATCCCTAAGGCCTCATTCAGTATTCTAATCTCTTGCCCTCCCCATCCGGATGAACTTTCTGTATGTAAAATTCTCATTACAACTCCAAAATATGTAAAATTTTCCGGTGCCCAGAAGAAAAAGGAAGCTTTTTTAACTCATCTGATAAAATCCATTCATACCCTTCTACATCCTCTCGGCTATGAACTTCCCAAACTGAAGGATAAAGGTGAGCTCTATATTTAGTGAACGTATGAGTAACTTTAGGAAGATCCCCCTGATAACTAACTTCTAAATCAAATAGCATTCCGCTATGGATCTGCTCCTCAAAATAAGGAAACTCATAAAGGTCCGCCATTACTTTCCCCGTTTTCTCTTTACGCACAAGCACGTACTTATCAAATCTTAATATCCCGATATGACGTAAAAGCACAATGGTTTTCTTTTTAACCTTGAGAACTGGAATACTTTCTGTCATCCCTTTTGCTCTAGCTAAACACCCCTCTTTTAACGGACAAATAAAACATTGAGGCTTCTTTGTACATACAAGCGCGCCAAGCTCAATTAAACCTTCCATAACAATATAAGGTTCATGATCTGGCAAAACCCTTTCCGTAAGCGCTGGAACATCTTTTTCCGATAAAAAATAGCGGGAGATCACTCTATAAACATTTCCATCTACAGCAGCCTTTTTTTGATAAAAAGCAAAACTGAGAATAGCCCCTATAGTATAAGGCCCTAGTCCTTTAATTTTTTTTAACTCCTCTTCCCTACTTGGCAACTCCCCTCCAAAATTTTCCATGATATATTTTGCCCCTTCATGCAGATTCCGCGCCCTCGAATAATACCCCAATCCTTCCCAAATCTTTATAATTTTCTCTAAAGGAGCTGCTGCTAAACTCTCAATGCTCGGAAACTCCTCCATCCAACGCAAAAAATAAGGAACAACAACAGAGGCCCGCGTCTGCTGAAGCATGATCTCCGAAACCCATACCTCATAGGGAGTAGGCGTATCTCTCCAAGGGAAATCCCTTTTAACCTCCAAAAACCAAGATTTAAATTCATCTACAGGAAAATTTTGCATAACTCCCAGCAATTATTGCCGACAAAGAGGATATAGTTTAACCGTTTAACCAGCTTTTTGGAAAGAGAAGAGGAAGATGAGCAATTCCAGATGTAGTAGTTTTTAGATTTTGTTCAAAACTATATTTTTGGTGTTTTAGCGATGAATAGACATGTCGGATGGTGTGCGCTTGAGGCCACACCTCCTGCGACCACCTTGAGCCTTGCCTCGCTGCGCCAAATCGTGTGCTCGAAAGCGGGGTGGGCAAAGCCCTACACCCGCACGCTTCGCTTTTCTGTGCTACGATTTTGCTTTGCGATCCAAGGCCGTCGGCTTCTCGTGCGTTCCTCCCCTGCTGCGCGGGGACCCCTCCACGTCATCTCGCAGTACCATCTTTTTCTCTCATGTAGAGTCTTAATAAGTTTTCAGGCAGTTCCCAAGAATGGCTCTGCGATGCGACGTGAGAGGGGCCCCGCAACCGAGACGAAGTCCGGCGGGGAACGAACGCTCATCGCAGCCAATGGCCCCAGATCGCAAAGCAAAATCGTAGCACAGGAGAGGCTCCAGCCGTGCGGGTGTAGGGCCTTGCCCACCCCGCCTCCGAGCACACGATTTGGCAAAGCGAGGTGGGGCTCAAGGGGGCAAGCGGGGGACTAGCCGCAGGACTTGTCCCCGACATGTGTATGGGAGGCCTCACTAAGTTTTGCCTTACAATATATTCTATTCTTAAGTGGGCACGGTTCTTGCAGATCTCTTAATTACGAGGTAAACCATGAACGATATTAAAACATTGATGCAAAAAGAAATTATCCTTATGCGAGAAGTTTTGGCCAATATGCACCAGGAAGAAGAATCCCTTAGAAGGAACGATCGCCCCCTATGGGCGAATATCATTTCTCAAAGATGTGAAATTTTGACCATTTTAAGCCCTGTCCGAGAAGAAAGAATTCTTGCCAGCAAAAACGTTGTATACTCAGAAGACTGCGATATTCTCTCTATGAGAGACCAGATCATGGCTTTAATTGAAAAAATCAATCAACAAAACCATTCCAATGAACAGCTTTATAAAGTGGCTTTTCGGCCCCAAAGTGCGCTGCAGCCCGAACTTATAAAAAAGAAAAAGTCGGCTATTGCGACTTATACTCAAGAGCCTTAAGATTCAGGAATGAAAGTTGCCGGTCTTATTTATGGTCCTCAAGCCCATTATCTCGATCATTTGGCCCCGATTTGCCATTTGCTCGAGATCCCTCTTATCGTTACAGAAGAGAGGCTAAAAATCTCTGCGCAAAAGTTTTACCCAAAACTCAGGGTAGAACTTTCCAATTATATCAATGGCCCACAGGAAATTGTTCAACATTTCGATCTTATTGTATCCTCAATGCCAAGACCCTTATTTGATGAGATCTTTTTCTTTGCAGAGCAATTTCTCCGAAAAAAGCTCCATACCATTTGGTGCCCACACGGAAATTCAGACAAAGGGCGCCATTCTGTATTCATGGAAGCGCTTAAAAATGAAGAAGCAGCTCTTGTCTATGGAAAAAGAATCATCGATTTTCTCATTGAAAAAGAGGCCTTTCATCAGCTCAAAGGACATGTGATCACAGGAAACTATAGATCTGCTTTTTACAGGAAAGAAAAACGGTTTTTTGACTCCCTCCTCCCTTTTAAGCCAAGCATACGAAACATCCTATACACTCCTAAATGGTCGAGGTAGGTGTAAGGTCCTGTGATGATAGCAGCGGATTTCATAGAAATGTTAAATCGTCTGAAAATGAGTCGTAGAGTTTTAGGATTTCTTGTTTTACTAAGTCCAAAGATTTTTCTTTTCCGAAAGTTTCTTCGTAAACAGTTTTGCGCACT
>Ga0206905_10203_pt1 | contig 14930 bp, 9 predicted proteins | sample Alteio_BWOrgHeat_43_FD_152940 | JGI IMG/M metagenome (GOLD analysis project Ga0206905, IMG submission 152940) | Enriched cells from forest soil in Barre Woods Harvard Forest LTER site, Petersham, Massachusetts, United States -... | ecosystem: Environmental > Terrestrial > Soil > Temperate forest >...
GGGATCTCGTCGGGTGAGTGCTGGAGATCGCCGTCCATGGCGAGTATGCAGTCGCCCTGGGCGTGGTCGAACCCTGCGGCGAGCGCGGAGGTCTGGCCGAAGTTGCGGCGAAGTTTGATGACGAGGACGCGCGAATCTACGGCTGCAATCTCTTCAAGCAGGCGGTAGGTGCGGTCGCGGGAGCCGTCATCGACGAAGACCAGTTCGAAGGTCTCGCCAACATGCTCCATAACGGCCTTTAAGCGGTCATACAGAGTGGTGACGTTCTCTTCTTCGTTATGGAATGGAACGACGATGGAGTATTTCGGCACTTGTTTATGATACTCCTCGCGGGGCGACGGTGACGAGATAGTAACTGCTAGTCGAACAGATTCTCGTACCGGAATAGCATGATAGGGAGATGATGGAGGTAGGACGAATGGTTGTACCGACGTGACACTGGTGCAGGCTGTATGCCTTTCGTTATGATGGAGTTCCGGTGTGCCATCTTTCGTAATGGGACTCTGGCGGAAAAGGAACTATGGTAAAGCGCGTCGTCATAATCGTCGTGGTGCTGGCGGTAGCGATCTTCGCTTACTACCGCTACAACCGTTATGACGCCAGCCGAGCAGGATTGTCTGGACAGGTGTTTTCGAATGATCCTCTACCATCGAAGACGAAAGCAGCTACGACTTCTTCAGATAAAAAAGCCTCCGATTCGGACGTAGAGACAATTGTGTATCCGCCGTCAGTAACGGCCCAACCGGCTCCCGCGACCGCAACGACGCAGCCAACTTCTACAGCCGTCGCGGCGCCCACTCCAGCTTCGTCGGATTTACAAGTCACGCAAGTGGGAGGGCCAGCGCACGGGGGGGCTCCTGCGGAGGACACGATCAGCGCCAACCCTCCAAACGGAATGATGTTTGCTGGCCGGGGAAAGTACCAGGTCTATCGACAAGGGAATATTACCTGGCGCGTGAATACGGAGACCGGACAGACCTGCGTCCTATTTGCAACGGATGAGGAGTGGAAGAAGCCCCGGGTCTATCGTGCTGGATGTGGCAGTTCCAAGTAATTCAGTTACATCAGACAGTCTACTTTTTGTCCCCCGGAGATTGCATAGCTGCGGCCCATTTTGCGTGCTCCTGCGAGACCAACGATTCAATTCGTTCTGCCAAGAGAGCGTAGGCATCTGCGACGCCAGCATATGGCGCGGCTTTGGCAATATAAACATATTTCTCGTGTCTGAGCGCTTCGCAGGTTGAGCGGTAGGTTGTCCAATTTTGCTGGTACTGATTGAGGTGAAGCAAACCTTCAAGCACTGTTATTAACACGCCGAGTGAGCCAGTAATGATTGTTGCGTGTTTAAGGGACAAGGCCGCAATGAATGGAATAAGTGCCGCGGCCAGAATTTCGATTACTTTGATGATCTTGTAGGCCTTCTGGTTATAGGTACTTTTCCGGTCATACCATGCAATCTGTTGCTCCAGACGCTCCGTGATTGGATCAATTGAACCGATAGCTTCCTGGGTCATAAAGGATTGCTCCTGCGTCGTAGCGATCAGAATGAGTAACGGTATTCGGTTCGGAAGATATCGCTGTACCAGGTTTGCGAGGTCAGCCCTCGGCCGTAGCCAAAATAGACCGAATGATGAGCGCCGATTAAGAGCCGCGGACCTACTTTAATGTTAACAATGTTTACGCCGGCAGTGCTCGGATTTGCAGGACCAGTGACGTAACCACTGCGCACATTCCAACCTACGACCTCAACGACTCCTGCCAAACTGAACTTTTCATCTTTAATGAACTTGTAGCTCGGTCCTGCTCCGTAAAAGAAGACATCGCCTGCGAATCCATGAGAACCAGCAGTGGGAACGCCAGACGATGTTCCGAGAGGATGAGTGTCGCCAACCTCCGCCTCTATGGCTAAGCGGTCTGATAAGCGCTGGTAGTACAGAAGCGAAGGCTCAACACTGTAATGATGTGTGCCTAGGCCGAGATTGGCATCCCCCGAGGGGAGATAGGCCTTAAATTGCAGCGTGACATAGTGGTGAGTCGTAACGAGCGGAGCAAACTTCACCCCGAGCTGCACATCGCTGAATCCTCCGGCACTAGGAAATGCCTGCCCGGATCCAGGAAACGCTTGCGCCTGCACCCAGCGGAATGGAAGCTGCATGAACACGGAAAGATGAGGATGGGGAGCGTATTCGCCGTAGAAATAAAGCTGCTGGAAGTTAATATCCTTTGGAATACCCGGACCGGGACCCGGTGTTCTAGGGTCATATGCTGTGTTCGTAGAAGGAACAAACGCATAGCACCCACACTTCGCGTAGAAAAACTCGGCGCGGTCAGGAGTTGAGTCATTGAGGGCTGCGTCGAAGCGAACGCGAACTTCAGGGTGGATTATCGCGTTGTCGATGTATCCGACCATGCTTGGTTCTATGGGTGTTCTCTTCACTTTTTCAATCGGAGGCTTAGTGGGCTTAGCCGATGTTTTAGTCGACTGAGCGAAATAAAAACCTAGATTGCGGGGGTAACTAAGAGGATAGCTAATAGGACTTCGGGTATCGAAGATAGAAGGTGCTCGATACTCTGCGATAGATACGGGGCTGCTAACTGAAGTCGAATCAGAGATTTCGTTTGCGAGTAGTTGCGCAACTGCCATAGATGAGGTAGATGCGATACTCGTAACAACCAAAAGCAGGCGGATGCTCGAACACAATCGTTGCATTGGAAACCCCTCTGAAGATGGAATTCCTTATTAGTGTTTGGTCGGCCCGGTTTGTAGTCTTCTTCGTAAGTTCTGATAGTGCTCGGTGATCTCTTTTTGATCGTCCGCTGATAAGTGCGGCAATATTTCATCCAGATGAGAGAGCACAGCGGCTGCTCCCGCGCGGTCACCATTTTGAAGCTTGTACGAGGCAAGCTCAATATAGTTGGCCCCTATATTCATATAGAGTGTGCTACTCGCACTATTCGTATCAACTTTATTGAGAAGATCAAATGCCCGGTCTGTTAACGCTTTAGCTTCTCCTGGATCCTGAGATTGAACTAATTCGGCTCTTAGCTCAAGCGCTTCGGCCATCTTTGTTGATAGCGAAGGTGTTGGCACTGCCAATTGTTCGACAAGCTCAAGAGCACGCTGGCTTTGTATCTCCGCCGGGCGAAGCTGGCCGGCAAACGCTAACATTCTTGCCTCGGCGCTATAGTACTTTGCCAGCTCCATCTTGTACTCCCGATTCTCCGGTCTCTTTTTAACCAGTTGCTCGGCCAGAGTGATGGCTTTCTCGTATAAGGCTTGAGCTTCTTTAGTTTGGCCCATACTACTAACCATAATTGCGTAGTCATTGTAGACCCGGGCTAAATCCTGAGCGGGGTCGGGATTTGTGTCTGCATCAGCCGCAGGGGAAGAACTCGATCCTAGAGGCTCAAGCAGAGTAATTGCTTTGCGAAAGTCCAACTGCGCGTTTTGAACATCCTTTAGGCGAAAGTGGATGATTCCCCGGTTGTAGTAAGTGCGGGCCAGCTCTTGCTGGTAGACAGCATTTTCTGGCTGCTCGTTGCGTAGATCCTCCTGCAGACGGATTGCTTCACTGTATTCTTTCTCTGCATCGGGAGGACCGTAAGCATCAACAGCAGAATTGTTCTCCCAAGCGCCGCGAATGGTTTCTCCCAGCCAGTTGTGAGCGTATCCAAGTGCCTGACGCAAGTCGTTTCGGTCTGGATGTTGCTTTGCCAAATCTGTAAGACGAATGATGGCTTCGTTGTATTCCTGAGCAGCTTCTTTATACCTTCCTGTTAGACGGTTGATGTCTCCCAGTCGCGAATGTGCTTCGGCCTCCTGGATGCGTAGGTCCAGATCTGTTGAATTTTTTTGTGCAAGAAGGGAGTAAAACGTTTGAGCTTTGTCCAGTAGCTTTTTGCGAAACTCCTCCATACCCGGCACGTCACTCGCCTCGCGTGCTTGTTCGCTTCCGGCGGATGAGAGACTCTCATCGACAGCTTTTTGCGCCCATCGCAGATTTTCTTCCGCTCGGCGTGTCTGTCGCAAAGCGAAGTATGCAAGAAAGAGCGCAATTAGTAATAGAGAGCCAAGTATTCCTGCAGCCCATTGGGTCTGCCTGAGTTTCTTCTGGCGCTCTCGCTTGCTTTCGTCACTGAGTCGCTGACGCTCCGCTTCGCTGCGATCGAGGAAATTCATCACCTGAACGAAGTTGGAGTTGTAGCGTCGAGCCCAGGCTGCGGTTGGTCGATTTTCGCGGACCCATTTCTGCCCAACCTCCAACTCCGGATTGCGCCAGAGGCCGGCTCTGCCTTCTTCGCACCAAAGCGTCGCGTCAGAGAGGCGGTCGTAGATTTCGGCTGAAACCTTTTCCTGTGCTGTCCAGCCAACCAGTCGCGCCCAGCATCGCATAAGGCTTTCGTGGGATAAGTCGACTATCGATTGTTGCTCCAAAGAAGTATCGGCCGGCGGCATCAAAAAAGAACGGCCCGGCCTTCGGAAGATTTCGACGATGCGGATTACTTCAGTTTCGGATGTCTCACAGATGCCGGTCAGATCTTCGACAGAGGTGGGCCTGCGGATTCCGCGATTGTCCGAGAAGGTATCGGTCAGGGCTTTGAAGATTCGTTCGGTGATCCGCTTTGCGTCATCCGAACCGGTTTCCTCGTAGGCTTCTTCGGCGTGAATGGATAATGCGTGGCGAAAGGTTCCGATGGCTTCGTAATCTTCAATATCAATGGCATCGGTCGATGGCGACCTTTGCGCCCAGTGGTCCCACGTTCGCATGAGAGCGTGCTGCAGGATGGGCAACTGATCGTAATCGTCGCCGAGATCATTGAGCAGGCGAAGCACCAGGCGTTGGGCGATGTTTCCGCCTCCGACGGCTACAGGACCGGTGATTGCTGAACGTAGCTCGTCGCGCGACATGCGAGGCACAAGGTAGGAACCGCTGTTTACCGCCTCGGGTAGGCCGACGAAGTCCATGCAATCTCCGATGAAGTCGGAACGCATGGTGATGACGACGTATATGGGAATCTCTTCCTGGCGGGTCGCCTCAAGAAGAAGTTTTACGAAGGCAGCTGCTTCGTTTCTGGAGTTCTCGAGTTGGGCGTTTCTGCGGAAACGAAACAACTCTTCGAACTGATCCACTACGATCAACAGATTGTCGCCGGAGAGCGCACGGGCTTGTCGGACTGCTTCGACGAGGCCGCGGGTGCCTCGCTGCAGTGTCGCTTCGAGCAGGACGCTGTTGGTTCCTTCAAGTTCGCCGGTTGTTCCGATGACGTCAGGTGAGTTCAGGGCTGCGGCCAGATGGCGGACGGGATCTTCTCCGGGGCGCATGATCGCAATGCGCCAACTCGGGCTGGTGTTGACCATGAATCCCCCGTAAAGAGAGGGGATGAGGCCTGAGCGCACGAGAGATGACTTGCCACTACCTGACGTTCCTATGATCGATAGAAACCGGCAAAGACGTAGCCGGCGGAGTAACTCATCTATCTCCTTTTCGCGCCCAAAGAAGAGATGATCTTCATCAGCTTCGAAGGGACGCAAACCCGGAAAGGGATTGAACATAGTTCTCAATTCCCTCCTGGATGCTGCATGCGTGAGATAAAGGGCAGCAGGCTGTCAGGAGAGAATTCTTCCATTTGAAGGATTACCGGAGCTTCATGCGTGCGAAAACGCTCTTTCTCGCTGGTCTTTGCGCCGATGCATGGGATCGTGACAACGGGCAGCGGACCGGTACGGCCATAGCCGACACTCTTCTGCACTTCTCTGAGCTTTCGACGGACCCATCCTTCATTCGCGGAACCGAAGAAGATCAGAACACCATGGCAGATACGCAGATTTTCTTCATGGCATTGACGGACATCAGCTTCATCTCCTTCGAAGGTGGGATGAAGCACTTCGAAACCTTTGTTGAAGAGAGCGTCTGCATACTGCGACACAATCGTAGAGTCGCGCTGATCGTAGATCAGATAAACCTGCCCGAGGCTCTCAGGTGTTTCCCCCGCCTCGCACTTCTGCTGCGGTACTTGAGGATCGTCTCTGAGGCGATCGTGAATAACGGTGCGGAGATCTTCGAATAGCGTTTCCAAGAGATCTGCTCCCGTTTGCATCCTCGGATCCATTCGCAGTTGATTGACAACTTTGTGTTGCCGCTCGTCTTCGATCACCAAGCCTGGGGGAATCCAGAGAAGGCGCTCAAATCCGCCTCGCTTCCCTCTTTCGATCGCGAGTTCATTCTGAATCTCCAAGAGAGATTCGTTACTACCTTCGGGGATGATGCCGTAGTTTTTTCCGATGAGATGAATGGACATTCTGCACTGAACGAGGTCCTCTTCGAGCGAGGTTCTCATTTCGGAGGCGATCAAGGGAAGACCTCGCGCAGGCAGGACGGTGTACCCGTGCTGCTGAAGATCACGGCGGATTGCTTCGCGCTGATCTTTGAGGTCGGTGGTGGTTTCCGCCAGGAATACAGCCTCCTTTCGAATGCCTTGAACGCCCGATACAGTATTCTGCGATTCATCCTGCAATATTTCGAGCAGTGCGGCTATATCGTGTGCCAGATCGTCCAATTTCATCCAGAAATCTCGCTGCGCCTCGGCACCAAAGATCTCGTCGAGTTCGCGCACGCGGCCCGATTTCGAATCGACCTGAAAGAATTCATATCCGAGAAGTGGTTGTAGCTCTGGAGGGTCCATTTCGCGAGGGATGGGCGTCTTCAATACTTTGAAGATGCGAGCTTTGTCGTGAAAGGTAACTCCACCCTGAGCTTCTGCAGCTTTCCAAAATTCGACCAGCTCGCGTCGCGTCCACTCTGACTTTACATATCTAGGAGACAGGATTGTTACGAGAACGGCTACCCGTTTGAGCTGGTCAACGATAGTGTTTTCAAAGATATCGTTGCCTGTAAGTTTGGGGTCGCGCCATATCTCCGGCTTTTCGCCTAGTAGCTGACCTACGCGAATTTCAAGCGCGCGATGTAGGTTGGTGATCCAACCTTTACTGCCATCGACCAGACCTACATTGTCGATGTGGCAATAGCTGATGAAGGCATCGCAATCGAAGCTCATACCGTTTGGCTCCAAACCAGCTATTTACTGGTCGTTGCGCAAGGCCCGGCGCTCACAGATGAACTATAGAGTTTAGTCCGTGGGGAGTCTATTGGTAATTCGATTGGCGTAGATGGCTGACTACGCTTTGTGATGACACACGGAGGTTATTCAGCCCAGTTTGCTCAAAATTTGGGGTGCTAAACCTCTACCAACTGGCGGCCATAACGTTTTTCGACGTACTCATCGAGAATTACCTGGAACTCCTCGACGATCCTGTCGCCCTTCAGCGTGGTGAATAGCTTCCCGTCTACATAGACAGGGGCTTTTGGCTCTTCGAAGGTTCCAGGAAGGGAGATGCCGATGTTGGCATGTTTCGACTCCCCAGGACCGTTGACGATGCAGCCCATGACGGCCAGCTTGAGCTCTTCGACACCTGCGTATTGCTTCTTCCACTCGGGCATCTGTTCGACGAGATAGCCTTGGATTCGCTCAGCGAGCTCCTGGAAGTAAGTTGACGTCGTGCGGCCGCACCCTGGGCAACTCGTCACCTGAGGCATAAAGCTGCGAATTCCCAACGACTGAAGGATTTGCTGGCCGCAACGGACTTCTTCGCTGCGATCTCCTCCGGGGGTGGGGGTGAGGCTGACGCGAATTGTGTCGCCGATGCCGGAGAGAAGCAACGGAGCGAGACCGGCGGCGGAGGCGACGATTCCCTTCATGCCCATGCCAGCTTCGGTGAGGCCGAGATGCAGCGCGTAGTCGCAGCGCTGAGAGAGTTCTTTATAGACGTCGATGAGATCGCGGACACCGGAGACCTTTGCACTGAGGACGATCTGATCGCGGCGGAGGCCATATCTTTCGGCGGCGGCGGCGTTGTCGAGAGCCGATACGACCATTGCTTCCATCATGACGTCGCGGGCAGGCAGAGGGTCGGCGGACTTGGAGTTTTCATCCATCATTTTGGTTAGGAGGGCCTGATCGAGCGAGCCCCAGTTGACGCCAATACGGACGGGCTTCTGATGCTCGACGGCGACCTCGACCATGGTTCGGAAGTTGTCGTCGTCCTTGCGCCCGATGGAGACGTTCCCGGGATTAATCCTGTACTTCGCCAACGCTCGGGCCGCTTCGGGGTATTTCTTCAGGAGCAAGTGGCCGTTGTAGTGAAAGTCGCCGATGATCGGCGTGTTCCAGCCTTTTGCTGCAATGCCTTCGACGATGGCGGGAATGGCCTTTGCTGCATCGTCGTTGTTGACTGTGACGCGAACCATCTCGGAGCCTGCACGGGCGAGTGCGGCGATCTGCTGGATGGTGCCTTCGACATCGGCTGTATCTGTGTTCGTCATCGACTGTACGACGACGGGCGCGTCGGACCCAACCCGAACGCCTCCAATGTTGACGGTTACCGCACGACGACGCTGTATCTCAGGCATAAACTCTCCACCCTCAAGTTTATCATCGGGATGTCTGCAAGCCTCGCGATACACTAGGGTTAATGGCCCGGTAGCTCAGTTGCATAGAGCAGCGCACTCCTAACGCGAAGGTCGGCAGTTGGACTCTGCCCCGGGCCACCACTAAACCACAATAAAATCAACAGTTTGACTGGAGCGCTCATTCGGTCCAGTCTTGCATGTGCAGAGACCATTGCAAGGCGAATGCACATAAGCATTGGCCCCGCAAATCTCAACTCGGCATTGCAGAGATGTTTAGAAGAACATCTGTTGCAGCGTGATTGCCTGCGAGGGTGTCGATAAGGATCACTTCGCCCACGGTGTTTTTGAGGCGTAGCGGAAGAATCTCTTGATAAGCCGGAGATGAATACCATGCATGTGCATGGTCCCGAGTCGGAAATTCGATAATGATCAAATCGCCGGTCCAATGCCCTTCAACTCGCTCGAACTCTCCGCCATGAACAAGAAAGCGACCCTGAAACGAAGCGAGTGTGGCATCGATGCCCTTCAGATAGGCAATGATATCGGGCCCAAAGTTGACCTCTAACACGCGAGCTATAGCCAAAGCTGACATTTATTTCCCCTTTTGCGGGCCGATCGCGGCATGCAATCAATCCCACTTGGTAAAGCGATTTGTAAGTTCGGTTTCGCTATTCCATGAAGCGAATCTAGCGCGCATCTGCACTCTTCACAATTACCTGAGAGGTAATGGAATTCCATATCGATTTGCCTGTATGGTGACCCTTATGGCGAGTGCTAAACCGGTGGGTGCGTTGCTTAGAGAATGGCGTCAGCATCGACGTCTAAGTCAGCTTGAACTGGCCTGTGAGGCGGAGGTTTCGACGCGACATATCAGCTTTATGGAAACAAGTCGATCACAACCGAGCCGCGAGATGATTCTTCTTCTTGCCGAACGACTGCATGTTCCACTGCGAGCAAGGAACACGCTTCTGACCGCAGGCGGGTACGCCCCGGTCTTTCCGGAGCGAAGGCTCGACGATCCTGATCTAGCGGCGGCGGACACCGTTATCCAACTCGTTCTGAGGAGCCATGAGCCCTATCCCGCAATCGCCATCGACCGCTATTGGAACCTGATTGCTGCCAATCAGGCGATCGCGCCGTTGCTGAAGGACGTAGATGAATCCCTACTCACGCCCCCGGTCAACGTGCTTCGGCTAAGTCTGCATGCGGCTGGATTGGCTCCGCGTATCCTTAACTTTAGCGAATGGAGATCGCATCTGTTGTTCAGGCTGCAGGAGCAAATCGAGGCTACGGCCGATCCTATTCTGAACAGTCTTTACGCAGAGCTTATGACATACCCAGCCCCTGGCAAAAAGGGATCGCATCGTACCGTTCAACGAAACGATCCGGCTTCGATTGCCGTGCCATTACGACTACAGATGCCTTCCGGTACCGTTTCGATGATCAGCACCACAATGGTCTTTGGCACGCCGCTCGATGTAACGTTGTCTGAGATTGCGATCGAGTGCTTTTTTCCAGCAGAGGAAGCATCGGCTGCCATACTGCGGTCTCTGAGTTCGTGAAGAAAAACCCATCACAAAGGATTTGTCTTAAAAACAGCCTTGGCAGACGCCGAATGTTCTGGAATCTGCCAAGGCAAGAAGATGGTTAGAAGTTGATATGGAGGCCGTACTGAATCTGTCGGGCGTTTCCGATTAGACCGCTCGATGTACCGAAGCCCGGCTGCAAGTCCTGCGCACTGACGACATTGTTCGTCGCACTACATGGAGCATAGAGGGCATGGCCCGTAGTTTCATCCGATCCAATCACCGATCCGCAATTGATCGCCGCGATTGGCGAACTCTGTGAGAGCTGTGACGGATCGAAGTTCGGATGGTTGAAGAGATTGAAGAAGTCCAGGCTGAACTTGACCGTGACTTTCTCATGCATGAGTGGCCAGTTTTTATCCAGAGACATATCAGTATTGTTGAAGTTTGGTCCACCGCAGATGCCTCGGGGAGCCATGTTGTTGGGGATCGTACCGAGCGCATACCCAATGAGGGTGAATGCTCCCGGATTGATGATCGTATTGCCGTGACGTCCGGAAACGCAGCTTTGCCCCGTCGCTAGTGGACGCAGCGACTGTGTAAAACCGGTCTGCACCAAGGCACTACTCTGATTCAACTGACTCGTATAAGCCGCACCAGTAGTCGGATCGATGCCGAGGTTGGCTTCGTTTGCATTCTGGAAGATGCCGAAGTTGTTGCCGTTCTGAGCTGACACGATTGTCGCCAGCTCCCATCCTCCTAACACTCCGCGGGTCATCGCATTGGATCCCAGCAGCTTTGGCAAAAACCAGATCGCATTTGCCACGAACATGTTTGGACGGTTCGCGTTCGAGTTGCCGCGATCAAGCCTTGGCATCGTGTAATAGGTCATCGATTGGTTGCCGATGCCTCCGTTGGAATCGTCGATGACGACGTTGGTTAAGGCATGCGACCACGTATATGCGGCTCCGAGCTGTAGCACCTCGCCAATATGACTCTTAACCGTGACCTGCAGACCGTTATAGTTTGAGTCTCCTCCATGCGCCCAGTAGGTCAGGGTTCCGTTGTTCCCTCCTGCTGGAAACGGGCGCAGATTATTGACGTCACTACTGTTGGCGAAGGTCGCAGCCATCCAATTGCCCGGGGCAATCGAGTTGATATCGTACGTGCTGGTCAGATGTATGCCACGATTTCCAACATAGGCTACCTGGAAGATCGTGTCCTTACTAAGCTGTTGTTCAATGGCCAGATTCCACTGCCACGAGTTAGGAAGAGTGGCGCTCGGGTCCTGTCCACCGGCCGGGCTAGCTGAACCGGAGAGATTCGACGGCGTCGCTCCGCCCAGAGTGCGGGCGTAGTTGTTCGTTGTTAGAGCAAAAGGAGCGTTGGACACCAGCGTGTAGCGCGACATGCGCTCCCGCTGAAAGAACTGGCCCACACCGGCGCGAACGACCGTCGTTGCTGTTCCGAACGCATCCCACGCCACGCCGATACGCGGTGCGAAATGGTTGTATCCATTCTTATTGAGCGAACGGTTTGGCCCAGGTGTGCCATGACTGAAGTTCGTTCCGAACTGTTTGTTGGCATCTCCACACGGATCTTTTCCAGGCGCAACCCATAGGCCGTTGCAGGCGTCGCTGGCAGGCTTAGACGGATCGTAAAGCTGTGGCTGGAAGCTGGTAAGCTGATCATTTGGCTGGAAAGCCGCCAACAGCAACGAGTAGCGGACACCATAGTTAACCGTTACTCGCGGTGTGGCTCTCCAGGTATCGCCTCCGTAGAACTCATAGTCGCGCCACCGAAGCTGAGCGCGAACGTTGGTCGATGTCTCGCTGATGTTGAAGACGTTTCCGGTGAGCTCCAGATTCGCCAGTGAGTCGTTGGTCTCAATACCTCCAGCGTCCGTAGCTACGCTCCCGATTGTCGGACGCTCTCCCGTACTGCTGTTGACGTCCTCGTCCTTACCGTTGAATCCGAAGAGCGCTCCGAACTTGAAGGCATGCTGGCCTTTTACCCACGAAAGATCATCACGGAAGGCATAGATATCGAGTTGATTCTGCCAGGGCGCTTGCAGCGACGTGGTGCCGCCATAGGGGCCGAAGTTGACCGAAGAGACTCCAAGCTGATTATGCTTCAGCGAAGCGGGGTACAACGTAGGAATAGCCGCCGTCACCTTTGGCAGAAGCCCGGGATCCGTACCTCCGGGCGTAATCGTAATGCGGTTGTTGGAGTAGTTGAACGCCGCATCATTGACCAGTGTGCTTCGAATCGTCGAAGTCCAGTGCGCAGTAATGGACTTCGACGGCTGAGCCCAGTTGCTGTTCAGAGCTGGAAACACCGTATCGCCCCAATAGCCTGCGTTGAACGCCGGATTGGTCCATGTGTCCTGCGTATAACGGCCCATGATGCGATTGGAGTGGTTCAGGTCATAGTCCGCACGGATGTTTTCCTGTCTCCAATTAAGCGCCGTCGGAAGCGACGTCGACCAATTCTGTCCGTTCGAATTCAGGGCACCATTCGGCGTGCTCGGCATTGGAAGCATCTCCATCATCGTCGCGGCCGAAGGATCGACTGCTGCCAGTTTTGATGGCCCCGCCAACTCTGCCGCCGGAACGCTGCTGAAGTCCGGCAGGCCTGTGGTGTTGCATCCCAGGAGAGAGAAATCTCCTGTGCGTTCGGCCGCCGTAGGTACGCAGGCGCTCACTTGCCGTCCCTTAATCTCGTGGTTCCACTCCTGGCTCCAGAAGAAGAACAGCTTGTCCTTGAGGATGGGGCCGCCGAGTGAATAGCCCCAGTCGTTGCGCCGCTGCTTGTCCTTGCCGTTCAGCGGCAGTCCCTGGCCCGCATTTGGCGCCGAGAAGTACGTATACGTGTTCAGCGCATCATTGCGTCCGTTGTAGAACGCGCTGCCGTGGAAGGTGTTGCTGCCGCTACGCGTGATGATGCTGATTACCGAACCCGACGCTTGTCCGTACTCCGGACCATAACTGTTCAACAGCATCTTGAATTCAGCGATTGCCTCGTTCGACGGATAGATCAGGATCGTGCGGTTCGATCCCACATCATTGTTGTTCACTCCATCAACCATGAATAGATTGTTCGTCGTTGGATTGCCATTGACCGACATGTCCACGCCGCCGTTCAGTCCTTTGCCAGTATTCTGGAAGCCGTTCGCGGCTGAGACACCAGGCTGAAGCTGCGTGAGTTGCACGAAGTTACGACCGTTCAGTGGAAGCTCCTTCACCTGAGTTCCATCTACAGTCGCGCCGAGAGCGGCGCTGTCGGTCTGCACCTGCAACGCATTCGCCTGGACAGTCACCGTTTCAGCTACACTCCCAACTTGCAACTGAGCGTCGATGGTGGTCGTTGTGTCGACGTGAACAACCGCTCTCTGAACCCTGAATTCTTTGAAATTGGCAGCCGAAATATTGACGTCGTATATCGAATCCGGCAGTTCTGCTACGGTGTAGTTGCCGCGAGCATCCGTCTTGGCGTTGAAAGCCTTCGACGTTGTGGTGTTCGTAGCCGTTATGGTTGCACCCGAAACCGCGGCACCCGAGGAATCCGTTACTGTACCGCTGATTGTGCCGGTAAGTTTTTGCGCATGCGCTGAAAGTGGCTCCAACGATAGAGCTGTAATCAACGCGATAAGAAGCGACCAACCTGCTGACCTCTTCATCGATGCATCTCCAGGAAAAGTTGAATTTCAATCTGTAAGGGTCACCCTGGGCTTGCCAATAGCTTTGCAGGCAGCTCCATTTGTTTTCTTTTGTCTTGCGCGTGCGTGCCGAGGTGCGCCTGACTTGTTTCTTCAACAGACACACAACTGCTACTAAACAGCTTGAACAATTTTTTGAACGGTTACGAAAACTGCGAGCAGTAGATGCTTGGACTTTTCGTTTGTCAAGAACTAATGCGTTGCTTGTTTTTCCGATTGCGGCAGTCGAATCTTGCATCTCATCGACTCGCATCTCCTGCATTGCCTGATACCGCTTCCGTCGCAGAACGCTAATCTCCCACAGTCTCAAACCTGCGTCGAGCGATCGATCGAGCCTATTGAGAGAGAGGTCGCAGGCCGGACTCCCGTCTCCTCCACCACTTAGCTTTATGGGATTGAATCACTTAGAGACGTTCGCTATCCGTTGTGCACGTTCTATTAACTTGTTACGAATTCGGCTTGAGCCAAGCAGCCAGTTTGGCTTCTTTTGCCATCTGATTGCCAGATACTATAGCGCCTATAATTTCCTCGATTATTTGTCCGTCAAAAGTGACAAACAGAGAGGAATATACTATCTCCGGCTGCATGATTGTGTTGTTCTCGTGCCCGACCACCGAACGATTTATCGCAAGACCAGCTATTTAGAAGATCGCCGCCAAGCTTATTGTTGCCAACGCAGTTATGAAGTTTGCACGCAGCTTACTCTTCATTCGAAGTGATTTGTCCTCATTTTTTATTTCTGCTATGCTTGCGGACCCAGGCCCCCTTTTGTCATAAACAGGAGGAAACGGAATGGCTTCAACTGAGCAAAAGATGTCTGTAACGCAACTAACTGCAATGGTGGTAGGCGGGATGGTTGGGGCGGGCATCTTTTCCCTCCCCCGCACCTTCGCGGGCGCTACCGGACCATTTGGCGCTGTCATTGCATGGCTTATAGCTGGTACCGGCATGTACATGCTGGCCCGAGTGTTCCAATCACTTGCTGAACGCAAACCTGATCTGGATGCTGGCGTATTTGCATATGCCAAAGCTGGCTTCGGCGACTATCCCGGTTTCCTCTCCGCCTTCGGTTACTGGATCGGCAGTTGCATCGGCAACGTGTCGTACTGGGTACTGATCAAGGCAACCCTTGGCGCGTTCTTCCCGATCTTTGGTGACGGCAATACAGTTGTGGCGATCCTCGTTGCCTCGATTGGGATATGGTGCTTCCATTTCATG
>Ga0206905_10206_pt1 | contig 14799 bp, 11 predicted proteins | sample Alteio_BWOrgHeat_43_FD_152940 | JGI IMG/M metagenome (GOLD analysis project Ga0206905, IMG submission 152940) | Enriched cells from forest soil in Barre Woods Harvard Forest LTER site, Petersham, Massachusetts, United States -... | ecosystem: Environmental > Terrestrial > Soil > Temperate forest >...
AGATTTTTCTTATCCTCTTCCTGATAAAGAATTTGATGAGAATCAGCCGCGCGCCGTTTGGATTAATCATAGCACCTACCTCATCGAAATCAATGGGGTAAGCATATTAACCGATCCTATTTGGAGTAAAAGGTGCTCTCCTCTGAGTTTCTATGGTCCAAAAAGACGCCACCGGGCTCCTCTTGAGATAGGAGACTTGCCTGAGATCGATATTGTCCTCATAAGCCATAACCATTACGACCATCTAGATAAAGGGACTGTTTTAGAGCTTCACAGACGTTTTAACGATATTTTATGGCTCGTTCCAAAGGGAGTGAAAAAATGGTTTCTTAAATTAGGGATCACCCATGTTCAGGAACTTGGATGGTGGGAAGATATTGACGTGCCAGCCTTTAATTTAAGAGCCACAGCTGTACCCACACAACACTTTTCTGGAAGGCATCCTTTTGATGTGAATAGAACATTATGGGTGGGTTGGGTTGTAGAGTTTTTCACAGACAGAAAACACCATAAACGTCTCTACTTTGTAGGCGATACTGGATACAATCCATTTGATTTTAAGAAAATTGGTGAGCGGTTTGGCCACATGGATTTGAGCCTCATTCCAATTGGAACCTATGTGCCACGGAAATTTATGTCTCCTGTGCATATTGAACCCAAAAATGCTGTGCGGATCCATAAAGAAGTAGGGTCTAAACTCAGTCTTGGGATGCACTGGAAAACGTTCAACCTCTCTGATGAACCATTCCATCAGCCCCCTTGGGACCTTTTCCATTGCCTCGAGCATGACGGGATCGATCCTTTAACTTTCCTCGCTGTAGAACCTGGGTACGAAGTCAATTGGTAACTATTTTAAGCTAAAGATTTTCAGGTTTAAAAGGGAATAATTTCTAGGGGTGTATAGTAAAACAGTTAGAAGCGCTCATCGATCTTCGAGCTTGTCTAGCTTTTATTCAACGCAGAGCGAAAAAAAGGTGCAAAAGACGCAAAGGACAAAATCCGCTGACTATCTTCAGACGGCAGAGCTCAGAACTTACGTTCCATTGCTCTTTTGCCGCCTGAAAATAGTCAGCGGATTTTGTCCTTCTGTTGAAGAAAGAAAAAAGAACACTCATAACCTGAGTTTTGAGTTAAACTAAGATTCTAGTTTGCGAGCGCAGGCGAGCTTTGGAGTGCGCAAATTTATTTGCGCTTTTTTTCAAGGCGATTTATCGCCGCGGGCTTGTACATCGATAAATCGATGTAGAGAAAAGCGCAAATAAATTTGCGCACTCCAAAAAGCTCGCTTACGCTCGCTTCATTAAAACCCAAAACTCAGGTTCATAAGTTTATCTAGGAACAACTTGAAAGCAACCTTTTGCATTCCTTCCAATAAACAAACAAAATATTGCTCTGAGCAAAGCGAAGAGCAATATTTTGCTTTGCGTCTTTGCACCTTTTCTTCGCTCTGCGTTGAATAAAAGCTAGACAGGTTTGCGCGTAAATAAGCTTCCAACTGTATCTTAATCGCGAAGCGGTAATTAAATCGCGTAAGCGATGACAGTTGTTAGCCGTGGTGTGACGAACGAATGTGAGGAACCTACGGAGAAGATCCACCCATCTCATCCGAGCCAGGAACTGGCGCCGCTATTTTGGATAATTCTTCCTTAACCCACGTTTTGTATTCATCTATAAGTATATCCTTGAAGCCGGTTAGTTCGTCCTTATGTTTGTCCCGAGCAATTTCTTTGTTCACTCTTCTGAAGTCTCTCTCAAGGCGTGGAAGTGTACCGAAATTTATCTTATTGCGCTGGTCTGTTAGCCTCATGCGAACTTGCTGGGCTTGTCCAAGTTTTTCTCGAAGAGTCCGCTCATCTTTAGGAATTTCAAGAGTTTCTCTTAGAGGGTCGGATCCTCCTTGTAGCGCTGCATATGCGTCTTGGTACTCGCATTCTGCTTCCTGGAGTGGCTGGCTTAGTTCGGCTCTTCGTGTGATTGCGGCATTGTATTCCTGTTGAATTTGAATGAGTCGTGGTTCAGTTGGTACTTTGGTCGCCTCTGGGCCTAAAAAATCAGAGACGTTAAACGTATCATCTTTAGTCAGAAGTTGTGCACGACGCTCATATTCATTATGAAGTGTTATTATTTTAGCTTTTTCTTTATTGGTGATTACCCCAAGGTTCACTAACTCATTAAGATCATATTGTTTCCTAAGAACGACAAAATCGTATCGATCTGTATAAACGTTAAATGCAGGGATGAGAACCTCTTTTCCGGGAGGCCCCCCGAGCTTCGCATAAAGGGTGCTAAAAGAGTACTCAGAGAAAGTCTGTTCAGCCGTTGCTGGTTGAGAAGCAGCTGGAGTTACCTGTGGAATAGAAGCGGCTGGGGAAGCAGCTTGAGTTGCCTTAGGAGTAGAAGCAGCTGGGGAAGCAGCTTGAGTTGCCTTAGGAGTAGAAGCAGCTGGGGAAGCAGGTGTTGTAGTGGGAACGGCAACAGGGGAGCGGTAGCCCCAAATGAGGGAGGCGATGGAAAGGGCGAGGGGAGCGATGGCCACCAGGCCTACGGTCCAGGGGGTGATGATTTTTATGCCGGCAAGGGTAGCAACGGTTGCTGCACTGGCAAGAAAAAAGAAGGCAAGAGCGTACTTGAGGGTCTTTTTCGTGCTATCGCTAAGACATGGGGTCTCAGAAATGTTTGTGTGGCTTTGTGCTTGAACTGGACTTAATGGGTTTGCTCCTGACATGAATTCTCCTCAATTTTTTAATCAATAATAGCATTTTTTATTATTAATGCAAATGAAAGAGAAAATGTTAATGGCGTAATTAAATATTTAATTGGTGGGTTCGGCGCCAAGGACTTGGGAGTAGATTTTGGCGGTTCTGGGAGGGGTTTTGTTTTTAATGGGAACAGTCATGCTAGAGCCTCCAGAGATTTTTTGAGAGATGAAAACCCGCTGTTTGTCTATGACGGCGTGTTTGGAGTCGACGAAGGTGAGGAGGATTTCGATGTTGCGGATGGGGATGTTGCTGAGATTATCGATGTTAAGATAGATCTCCCCACGGCTATTTTGTGAGGTGCGTATTTTAATGAATTTATCGTAGTTAATCTCTTGTTTTGCAGAGCCTGCTTGGCTAGCAATTTGGAAGTGCTTTTGCGCAGCAGCTCCGTTGCCTAGTTTCATTTCTATTTGTCCGAGCGCATTTTCAGCTTCTTGAGAAGGGAGAAGGGCAGTACTTTTTTCTAAATCTTGTTTTGCAGCCTGAATTTGTCCAAGTTTTTGTTCTGCAAGTCCTTTTTGGAGGTAGAAGTCAAAGTAATTGCCATCGAGCTGAACTGCTTTAGTAAAATTCACAAGTGCTTCCTCGAAATTTCTGTCTTTAGCAAGCGCTTTCCCTTTTAAGTTGTAGAGCTGAGGCTCTCCGGGCTCTATGGCAATCCCTTTGTCTGCGTAGCTTATAGCGCTTGTTACGTTGCCATTCATAAGAGCTTGATACCCTTGATCGAGGTCTTTATAGGCATCGACAGAGTTTTTTAAGGGTGCCATGGCGATTTGGTATTCTGTAACGCCCATAAAACCACCTGATGGATATCCAGCGACTGTTTTTTCATTTGCTTGGATCCGCTCTTCAGAAGGGGGGTGAGTAGAAAACAGAGCAGAGAACCAACTAGCTCTTCCTCCTTTAGATAATTTCAGAAACAGTTTTTGCAATTCTACGGCAGCCTGTGGATCATAGCCGGCTGCAACCATATATTTAATTCCGTACTTGTCTGCTTCTAGCTCTGCATTTCTACTAAATTTCAAGGTTCCAAGGGTGGCTCCAACGGCTGCTCCTGCAAGTGCCACATCTTCATATTTTTTCCCTTTTAAAATTTGGGATAGGCCAATGAGTCCTGCGCTCATCAATACAGAGCGCTCCATTGCCTGGGCACTGTGTCTAGCTGCACTATGGACAATCTCATGAGAGAGTACCGCTGCAAGTTCTGCTTCACTATTGAGTTCTAAAAGGAGTCCTCTGTAGATGGCGATTTTTCCTCCTGGAAGAGCCCATGCATTTGGCACCGAGTTATTGAGAACAACAAATTCGAAAGGAAGGTTTGGTCTATCGCTTACGGCAGCCAGTTTTTCACCCACTTTTTCCACATACTCTTGGATGCTTTTTTCTGCTGTGTAAGTTCCTCCTTGTGCTTGCTGCATGAGTGCGTAGTGGCTCTCTCCAAGGTTGATCTCTGTGGATTCAGAAATAAAATGGATCTCCTTTTTCCCTGTCACAGGATTTCTCGAACATGCTGTGAGAATCAAAAAGCAGAAGATAAACGCAAAGACGCAAAAGCGCGAAGACGCAAAAAGAATCAATAATTTATAAGAATTTTTGCGTTTATCCATTTTATTTCTTTTGTTTTGCAATTTTTGTTTTGCGTTTTGCATTTCCTAATCTTTGGATGACGCCGACGACGCTATCGGGATTCAGGGAGATCGAGTCTATACCGCAATCTACTAAAAACTCGGCAAATCCCTCGTAGTCGCTTGGCGCCTGGCCGCAGATCCCTACTTTTCGTTTATGCTTATGCGCTTTTTTGATCAGATCTGCAATGAGTATTTTAACGGCATTATTTCTTTCATCAAAGAGGTGAGCAAGGGTGCCTGAATCTCTATCAACACCTAATGTCAGCTGGGTCAGGTCATTTGAGCCAATCGAAAACCCATCGAAGATTTTACTAAATTGTTCGGCCAAAATGATGTTTGAGGGGATTTCTGCCATCATATAAATTTGAAGCCCATTTTGCCCCCGTTTAAGACCATTTTCTGCGCAAACTTCGAGAACTCGTTCCCCTTCTTCGACTGTTCTACAAAAAGGGATCATCATGATGATGTTTTTCATCCCCATCTCTTTACGTGCGCGTTTAATAGCCTGACATTCTAAGGCAAACCCTTCTTCATAACGGGGATCGTAATATCTTGAGGCTCCTCTAAATCCGAGCATTGGGTTTTCTTCTTTTGGCTCAAACTGGGCGCCTCCAATGAGCTCTGCGTATTCATTTGTTTTAAAGTCGCTCATACGCACAATCACGGGGTGAGGGTATTGAGCGGCAGCGATTTTTGCGATCCCAATGCTGAGTTTTTCGATAAAATACTCTTTTTTATCTTTATATCCTTTTGTGAGTTCCGCGATCTTTTTTTTGTCGTTTTTTACTTTATCGAAGTGAACCAACGCCATAGGATGGATCTTGATGATGTTGTTAATGATGAATTCCATTCTTGCAAGGCCGATCCCTTGGCAGGGAAGCCTCCACCAGCGGAAAGCTTCATCGGGGCCAGAAATATTCATCATGATCTGCGTTTTGATCTTGGGAAGTTTTGTCAGGTCGATCTTTTTTTGGACAAAGGGGATTTTCCCTTCATAAACAAACCCTTTATCTCCCTCTGCACAAGATAGAGTCACTTCTTGGTGGGGTTTTAGGATTTTTGTTCCTTGTTCTGTTCCAACGATTGCTGGAATTCCCAGTTCTCTGCTTACAATTGCCGCGTGAGAGGTTCTCCCTCCATGGTCGGTGACAATTCCAGCAGCTCTTTTCATGATAGGAACCCAATCAGGTGAGGTGATGCTGGTTACAAGAATAGAGCCATCCTCAAATTTTCCAATCTCATGAACGTCTTTGATCACCTGGACTTTTGCTGTGACAATCTGCTCTCCAATGGCAAGTCCATCTAGGAGCTTTTTCCCTTTTTCCTTGAGCTCATAAGTAGTAAATTTTTGTTCTGTTTTTCTTGATTGGACTGTTTCAGGTCTTGCTTGAACGATAGATAGCTTGCCTGTCTTCCCATCTTTTGCCCACTCGATGTCCATAGGCTTTTTGTAGTGTTTTTCAATTTTTACTGCCCAAGAAGCAAGAAGTTTGATCTCTTTTTCATTTAGGACATAGGAACTACGTTCTTTTTCTGTAGTAGGGATGTTTTTGGTCCCTTCTTTTGCGTAAATCATTTTTCTTGATTTATTGCCAAGGGTCTTTCCTACAATGGTCATTAAGGGTTTAAAAACGATATATTCATCGGGGGTCACAGCTCCTTGGACGACATTTTCTCCAAGGCCCCAAGCTCCATTGATCACCACAACATTTGGAAAGCCTGTTTCAGTGTCGATTGTGAACATCACTCCAGCACAAGCTAAATCTGAGCGGACCATTTTCTGTACCCCAATAGAAAGGGCGATTTTTAGATGGTCGAATTTTTTTGTTTCTCGGTAGTAGATCGCTCTGTCTGTAAAGAGGGAAGCAAAACATTTGAGACACGCATGAAGTACATTTTTTTCTCCGTGCACGTTGAGATAGGTCTCTTGTTGTCCCGCAAAGCTGGCATCTGGCAAATCTTCAGCAGTAGCGCTGCTTCTTACAGCTACATCTCCACCAAGCGTTTTATAAGCCTGATTAATTGCTTGCCTAAAAGCCTCAGAAAATTTTGCAGATAAAATGGCTTTTCGAATGGCTTTTCCAACTTCAGCAAGAGGTTTATTTTTTCTATATAGAGCAATTTCCTCTTTGATAAGTTTATGGAGATCATTTGTTTTGATAAACTCTTGATAGGCAAAAGAGGTGGTAGCAAAGCCGTTTGGAACATTGATTCTTACAGCGATCATTTCTCCAAGCGAAGCATTCTTTCCCCCAACCGAGGGAATATCTTTGATCCTAAGATCTTCAAACCATCGGATGTATTCACTTTGCCATTTCATCTATGATTGCTATAATTTTTTCGTGAAATTGATTAGGTGGTATAAGCGCATAGGCGTTTGCAACCCTCTCTTTGGTTTCGGGATCAGTAAGATACCGTCTTAACAGCCTGGGAAGTTCATTAAATCCTCTTATACGATCTCCAATTTGCAAACTTTGCAGCATGGCGATGTTTGCTTTTTCCCAATAAAGGATGGAAGAGGTGGCATCGGCAAGGATAGGGAGGCGCATAGAAATCGCCTCATTAATCGTTCCAGGTCCTGGCTTGGAAATAAGAAGATCAGAAAGAGACATCAAATCTGCAACTTTATCTGTAAAACCCATGATGGTCACAGATTTTAGAGGAACTTTTGCCACTTCTTCTTTGAGAGCTTCATTCCTTCCACAGCAAACAATCAGGTGAATAGGCAGATCTCTAATACCTGCAATTTTTCTTGCATACTGAAGGGCATTTTTTCCGCCGGCGCCACCCATCATGAGAAGGACTACATATTTATCAAGAGGGATGTTGTAGGCTTTTTTTAGTTCTTCTTTATCTTTTGCCTCTAAAAAATCCTGTCTTAGGGGAAGGCCAATAGGTTCAATGTGATGTTCAGAAATTCCCTTTGAAAGAAGCCTCCCTTTTCCGTGAAATTCCTCTGATCCAACTGTGACCCTAAAGTTAGGATGGTTCATATTTTCCATTCCTAAAACGTAGTTTTTTAGATCGAAATCTACAGGAACAAGGAGATAGGGGATGTCGTTTTTCTTAGCAACCTTACTTGCGGGGAGATTAATATAAGGGATAAGGGAAAGAATGAGATCCGGTTTATCTTCATCGATATGTTTTTGGATAATTCTCTCGGCTTTTCCAAATTTTGTTTTTACAACAGTAGGAGCTAGATAATGGACAGCAAAGTTCATCGAACGGATCCATCCGTTTCCAAGAACAGAGTTATACATATCTTCTACAGCCATGAGTCCAAAGAATCGAATTTCATTGATTGGATGTACAACCTTTAAGGTATAATCTTTTTCAAGTAGTGTCTGCATAGTTTTTGCAGCTGCAGTGTGTGCGTACCCTCCCTGACAGGAAAGAACGAGGATTTTTGTTTTTTCTTCTGCGAGCAAAGGCAGAATACCACATAAGAGTAGAAAAAATAATCGGTGCATATTCCGGATTTAACAACATTTCTAAAATCGAGGCAAGATGAATTATCAAGCGCTTATTTTTGACTTAGACGATACCCTCATCGATTTTGGCAAAGGGATGGAGAATTGCTTAGGAAAACTTCATGCCCAGTTTTTTTTCACTCATCCTGTTAAAGAATATAAAGAGGTATTTAAAAAGATCAATGACGCTCTTTGGGAGCTTGTTGATAAAGAAAAAATTCGGCCTCAAGATGTAAAAATAGAGCGTTTCAGGCAATTGGTAGAGCATCTTTCTCTTGATCTGGATTATGCATTAATCGCAGAAGTTTATGAAGAGATGCTGGGGCAACAAGCCCACTGGTTTCCAGGCGTTAAAGAAACGCTGATCCATTTCAAAAAAACCCATAAGATAGGAGTGATCACCAACGGATTTGGAAGTGTGCAGAAAAAGAAATATCAGTTAATGGGGATCGAGAAAATTTGCTCTTCTTTTATCATTTCAGAGCATGCAGGTGTTGCCAAACCCAATAAAGTGATTTTTGATATGGCCCTCAAAGAATTAGACGTAGGCCCATCGCATGCCTTAATGGTAGGAGACAGATTAGAAAGCGATTACCAAGGAGCTCTGAATGCAGGCCTAGATTTTTGCTGGGTCAACCCTCAAAAAAAACCTCTTCCCGCTCAGTTCCCTGAACCTAAGTATATCGTCTCCTCCGTTGCCGATCTAAAAACGTTTTTTCTTTTTTGATTTTTCTTTCTTCATTGCGAAGCAATTTTGGAGTGCGCAAATTTATTTGCGCTTTTCTTCACATCGATTTATCGATGTGGGCTTGCAGACGAAAAGCTTGGTTCATCGATGAATCGATGAAGAGAAAAGCGCAAATAAATTTGCGCACTCCAAAAGCTCGCTACTGCTCGCTAGGGAAGGCTTTTTTCCTCTTCAGTTCAGCGTTCATCATTCATAGTTCATCGTTCAAAAGATTGCCCAAGATAGGACTCGAACCTACACACCTCGCGGCACCAGAACCTAAATCTGGCATGCGGGTAATTGCTGAAACTCGCTACGCTCGTAACAGAATTGTCGCACACCAGATTTGAACCATGAAAATTGCCCAAGATAGGACTCGAACCTACACACCTCGCGGCACCAGAACCTAAATCTGGCGTGTCTACCAATTTCACCACTTGGGCGGGACATGGCAGACACTGTATTAGGTTTAAAGATTAGAGTCAAGCGTTGGGGTAGGCGAAATGGGTGGAAACGAGGTTGTCGATGGCTTGTTTCATAGGGGGATTGACGTCGGGAAGGGTATGAGCGACTTTGGCTGCCCAGATAAAGTAGGTGTCTATTCGCTCTTGGCTCCACCCAGCTGGGGGTGTTTTTGATAAATCTCTGAGATTATAGAGGGTGTCAGAGAGTTTAATGAGGGCAGCTCCTTCTGATGCTTTGGGAGCGTTTGCAATCTGTAAGCGGTTTCTTTCTGCCTTAGGAAGAGAACTATCCTCTGTCATTTCTCGAACATAATTGTTTACTTTCTTGCCAAAAACTTGTGTGATTTCTTCCGAAGTGGTGTTTGTTCCTTCTAAAGTATCATGGAGAAGGGCGGCGATGATCACATCGGCATCTCGCACATTGCCAGTAGTTAAAAGGTTGTTAGCTACAGCAATTGGGTGGATAATATAAGGTGTTTTTTCTGGAATTTTACGAGTTTCAGAGGCGTGCTTTTTTGCTGCAAAGTCTACTGCTTGGAGGATCCTATCCATGTCACTTTTTGAGAATTTGGCCTTTTCTAATTCATGGGAAAAAGAGTCGTAAGTAGCGAGCACTTCAACGTTTTCTTGAGAGTTTTTAGCAACAACTTCGTGGGTCTCTGGAATGCTAACTGCGAATAATGAAAGACAAGAAGATAATAATAAAGAATAAATAATTTTTTTTGTTTTCATAAGATTCCCTCCAAGTTAATTACAGTATTATAATTAACTTGGATTATGAAATCAATATAAACAAAACTTTATTCCTGGGTGTATACCGGATTAATATGGTATCCCATTTCTTTTACGGCAAAAATAGCCTGGGCAATCGGTTCCCAATGTGCATTTTTATCGATATGTAAAAGAATTTTTACGTTTTGTTTGTCATTAGGAAGGATGCCGAGTTCTTGCTGCTTAATAAGTTCTTTTTGAATGGTTTCAAGATTATCCATGACGTATTCACGGGTATCTGAGATCCATTTGTATTGCCCTTTTTCATTGATGCTTAAGTTTACGATGTACTGTTGCTCTTTTCCAAATGCTTTGGTGTCTTCTTTTTGTTCGTGCGATACTGCAGCTAGATTGATATCAAAATCTGATATCGCAGTTCTTGTTACAGCAAGAACTGCGAATACAGCAACAACTAAGAATAGAAAATCGACCATAGGAGCTAAGTTTAAACTTGGCTTTTGTTGGAATTCTTCTTCAGGGATGATGCTCATAGGTCTACCCTAGTAAATTTGATAAACTTTTTGCTTCGTTTTCCACTGTCGCAAGAGATCTTACGAGGCGGTATTTTGTGGTTGATTGGAAAATCAATGCTAAGATAGCAACGACGAGTCCAGCAACGGTTGTTCCTATAGAAATTCCAAGGCCATCAAAAAGGGTTGAGATGCTCTCTAATGATCTATGAAGATCGTAGAAGGCATAAAACATACCAAGGACTGTTCCTAAGAGACCAAGCATGGGGGCAATGATGGCAACATCGTTTAAAAGTGCTGTGCGCTGCCAAAATGCTGCGGAAGCCCTTTTTCCTTCTGCTCTCATTGCATCTGTCATTAAAGCAATGCCATGTTTTCTAGATGTGATCCCTGCAGCGACCATTTTGCAAAGGAGGTTATCTCCCTGAAGGCAGATCCCGAGAGCTTCGTCATATTGGTTTGAAGTAAATTTTTCTCGAAGAGCTTTTACAAGATCTTGATTGATGGCTGTTGATTGGCGCAAGCTCAGGAAATTATAGATCCAAATTCCTGCAGAAAAGACTGACATTAGGAAAAGGACTGAATAAATGATGGGAGATCCAGAAAATACTTGAGCTGCGCTGATTTCAATGCTTTTTATTTTTTTAGGCGTTTGTACTGCGCCTACTTCTAATGTGTTAAAGGCCACCTCTTGTTTTTCCTCTATCTGTGCTTGGATAGGTTCAACGACAATTTTAGGCTGTTCCACTGCGACCTCTATAATTTCTTCTTGAATAGCAGGGGCTGTCTCTAAGGAGAAAAGGGGTTCTTCGGCAAGGGAGGACTCCTCTTCTAGAAGGCCTCTCGACTCAAGATCAAAAGGGTCGTTTCTCTCTTCAGAAAAGCCTGAAGTAAAGGGTAATAAGATCGCGCATACGATGATAAATGGATGTTTCATTGAGATACTCCTTGAAATAGAATAATTGTTTTTTACCATAGCAAGCTGGTTGGAATTGATCAAGAACTAATACTTGTGTTAGAATTTCTGCCCATGAAGGCAGCTGAATTAAAATATCCTTATTCATGGGAAGATCGGTATCCTATTTTGGAAAAAGGGGTCCTTTTTATCCCAAAGTACTATGAAGCCCATACCTCTTTTTCTCTTTTTGAAGAGGGGCGTAGGGTTTTTGTAGAGTATTGCAGCGGCAACGGAGCATGGATCCTTCAAAAGGCTTTAGAAAATCCCGATGTTTTGTGGATAGCTGTGGAAAGAAGGCTTGATAGGGTAAGAAAGATCTGGTCAAAGATGCATAACCAAAATATTTCGAATTTGCTCATTGTCTGTGGAGATGCGGTCACTTTTTCAGAGCACTATATCCCAGACCATTGTATCGAGGGGATTTACGTGAATTTTCCCGATCCATGGCCTAAGAAAAAACACGCAAAAAATCGCCTTTTTCAGTCTCCTTTTGTAAAGGCACTTGCTCGGGTTGTAAAGCGGGAGGGAAGTGCCACTTTAGTGACAGATGATTTGCCCTATTGCCTTCAGATGATTGAGACGATGAGAGTAGAATGGGATTCTGCCTTTGCAGAGCCTTACTATGTGACTGAGTGGCCCTCTTATGGAGATTCTTATTTTGATTCTCTTTGGCGCGCTAAAGAAAGAACGATTCACTACCTACATTTTAAAAACCGATGATACACATTAGGCTTCCTGCAGATTTAGATAATGATCTTTCGTGGAAAAAAGAAACCCTCTTAGCAGAAAGCGGAGAGATAATTTTTTGGCATATCGATTTTACTTGGGAAAAGATCTCTCTGTCTGATCGGCAAAGATTTTTAACCATGGCAACGGCGCTCGAGCATTTTAGTAAAACTCTTTGGAATGAAAAAGCAGTAGGATTGTGCATTTATAAGGGAGGGATTGATTTCTCTAAGCAATTTATATGGGATGATCTTGCTCAGGAGAATTTTCGTGAATGGATTGTCGATATGGGAAAAGAGAATACGCTGACCCCTTTGGATTTCCAGATTTTTTGCGCAAATGCTTTTGGAGAGTATTTACAAAGGCTCTCCTCGTTTTTACCAGACACCCTTCCTGTGCATGCAGAGTTTGACACCTATTCACCTATTTTGCTTTCTAAGGAGAGATTTTCTCATATACATATTCAGGAGTCTAAAAGTTCCATAGCTGTTTGTCTTCCTGCCGATCAGTATATTTCAAATGCATTTGTTTCCCAATTAGAAGAACTTTTGGAAAATGGAGATTATCGGGTCATTCCTGAGTCCCTCTTAACAGAAGAATGGAATCAGGTGGAAACAATTATGGTATTTCCTAAGTGCTTGAGTCCTTCAGGGAAGAGGAAGTTAGCAGGTTTTGAAGCTGCTGGAGGAAAAGTTGTTTGTCTTGATGAACATAATGTAGAAGCTGCTTTTTCATTTTTATTTCCGTAGACGCAAGAGCATCTTGAAACTTTACTTCGTGTACTACATCTTCAAATGGGTAATAGGGGAAGGTCTCATTTCCAAAAAACGAGGGTTCAAGTTTGTGCAATTCTTTTAAATGCTCGAACATTTCATCTTGCACTTCGTGCTCATTTAAATGAGCTAAAACTTCTCTTACATGAAAATGGATATCCTTGCTCTTCATTTCTTCAACATAATCACAATCTGGAAATAAAGCAAGAGTGGGAGAGAAAAGAAATCGGAGCAGAGGGATTCGAACCCCCGACCCACTGCTCCCAAAGCAGTTGCGCTAGCCAAACTGCGCTATGCTCCGATTCTGCCAGGATTATATTCAGTGTGTCTGTTTTGGACAAGAAAAAAGAAAAAGAGGAAGAATAAAGAGGAAGAGAAGGTCGGGCACGCACACGGGCACGGGCCCGGGCACGAAAGAGGGAAAAGGTTTAGGTTTCTTCTCTCTCCGGATTTCGTGCCCGGGCCCGTGCCCGTGTGCGTGCCCGATCTTCATCTTCTCCTTTCTCTTCTCCCTCCCATCTTAATAGACAAGAAAAATGTTGTGGGTATAATGAGTTCAAAGGAGAAAATAGATGAAATCATTTAACGATATGAAGGCATTTGCGAAGTTAAGGGAGCTTGCAAAGGATCCGATAGACTTGACTCAAGAGGGGATTCTTACTCCTAAGAGAGTAGATGCAATGGTTGCTAAAGCTGCTGATTTTACACTGTTTTACGGGACAGAAAGGGTAGATGAGGATGTGATGAGTGCTCTTTTTGAACTTGCCGAAGAAGCTAATTGCCATAAGAAAATGGAGTTGATGCAAGCAGGGGAAGTGCTGAATTTTATCGAAGGGGTGGAATGTGAAAATAGGGAAGTTCTCCATACTGCAATGCGAGACTTCTTTGATCATAGACAGACCTCTCCAAGCGCGCAAAAAGCTACAGAACTTGCCTATCAAGAACTGGAAAAATTAAAAAAATTTCTGCAAGAAGTTGATGCTAAGGGGAAATATACAGATATTGTACAAATTGGGATTGGGGGCTCTCAGCTAGGACCAGAAGCCATTTATTACGCTCTTGAAGCTTATAGAAAACCGGGGCGGAAAGCACATTTTCTCTCAAACGTAGACCCTGATGATGGGGCAAAAATTTTTCGGGAAGTGGATTTATCGAAAACTCTTTTCGTAGTGGTTTCTAAGTCAGGAACAACGTTGGAAACGCTTACAAATGAACAGTATGTCAAAGATCAACTGGCTAAGGCAGGGCTTTCTCTCAAAGAACATCTCCTTTCTGTTACTGGGAAAGATAGTCCCATGGATGATCCTTCTCAATACCTCGCTTCCTTTTATATTTGGGACTACATTGGAGGCAGGTACTCGGTAACTTCCATGGTAGGCGCAGTTCTTTTAGCATTTGTTCTCGGAATGGACCAAGTGATCGAATTTTTAAGAGGAGCGCACGCAATGGATAGGGTAGCCCTTCAAAAAGAGGAAAACCTCCCTTTGCTTGGAGCGCTTTTATCTATTTGGAACCGCAATTTCTTAAATCACCCGACATGTGCGGTGATTCCTTACTCTCAGGCTCTCTATCGCTTTCCTGCACACCTCCAGCAACTTTCTATGGAGTCAAATGGCAAGAGGATTGATAAAAATGCTCAGCCCGTAGATTTTGAAACAGGCCCTATTATTTGGGGAGAACCTGGTACGAATGGTCAACATTCTTTTTATCAGCTCATCCATCAGGGGACAACACCTGTTCCTCTCGATCTAATCTCTTTTCGGGAATGCCAGTATGGCAATGATGTAGACTATGAGGGCACAACGAGTCAAGAAAAGCTCTTGGCTAACATGTTTGCTCAGACAATTTCCCTTGCCATTGGGCAAAAAAGTGGAAATCCTAATAAGGTTTTCCCTGGGAATCGTCCTACGCGTGTGATTTTAGGCAATAAATTAACCCCTTATTCTGTAGGAGCTTTACTCTCTTACTATGAGCATCAAGTCGCTTTTGAGGGTTTTATCTGGAATATCAATTCTTTCGATCAGGAAGGGGTTCAATTAGGTAAAGTCCTGGC
>Ga0206905_10207_pt1 | contig 14789 bp, 13 predicted proteins | sample Alteio_BWOrgHeat_43_FD_152940 | JGI IMG/M metagenome (GOLD analysis project Ga0206905, IMG submission 152940) | Enriched cells from forest soil in Barre Woods Harvard Forest LTER site, Petersham, Massachusetts, United States -... | ecosystem: Environmental > Terrestrial > Soil > Temperate forest >...
AACTCAGCATGTTATAGGTAATATCCAACTATAAAGTTGCATAAAGTGGAGATCGCAAATGGAAAATACGATTGAGAAGCAGGTGGAGATTGCAGCTCCGATAGCAAAGGTTTGGGACGCGCTGACGAACTACGAGAAGTTTGGGGCGTGGTTCCGGGTGAAGCTGGAGGGGCCGTTCGTGGCGGGCAAGGTTTCAGAGGGGTACATCACGTGGCCGGGGTATGAGCACCTGAAGTGGACGGCGATGGTGAAGGAGGTCGTGCCGGAGAAGTTGTTCTCTTTTACATGGCATCCGTATGGGATCGATAAGGCGAAGGACTACTCCAAGGAGACGCCGACACTGGTGGAGTTCCGGTTGGAGCCTACGGCGACGGGTACGCGAGTGACGGTGACCGAGAGTGGCTTCGACAAGATCCCGGAGGCCCGACGTGCGGAGGCCTTCCGGATGAACGATGGCGGATGGACGCAGCAGATGAAGAATATTGAGGAATACGTCCTTGCAGCAAAATGAACCCCTGAGCGGAAGCGAGGCAGAGGCGTTCGCGGCGCTGGGCGATTGGACGCGACTGCTGCTGGTCGCGCGGCTGGCAACGGCCGGGCAGGAGGGCGAACTGTGTTCCATTGAGGAGCTGAGCGTCTATGTGCGGCAGCAGGGTGTGCGGCTTACGCGACAGGCCGTGACGAAGCACTTACGCACGCTGGAGCGTGGACGCCTGGTGCGCGGCGCGCGGCATGGGCGTGAGCGGCTGTATGAGCTCGACCCAACGGGGATCGGCTCGATGCGCGCATACCTGGAGATGGTGAGTGCGCACTGGGAACGCGCACTGGGGAGATTGAAGGAGTTTGTGGAGAGCAGTGAGTAGATCTTCCGAAGGCAGGACAAGCGGTTTAGCATAGGGTCATCGCTTGTCACTGCATGAGGAGAACGCATGAGCTGGGTGCGGAAGACCGGAGTGTCGCTGGTGGCGGGCGGAGCGATGCTGTGTGTGTCAGCGGTGGGAACGGTCGCATACGGGCGGGTGATGGCGCGGCTGGACGTGGCAAGATTTCGCGCGCAGGGTGGAGCTGCGGCGCTGTGGGATGCGAAAAGAATTCAGGCGTATGAAAAGACTCTGCATGTGAAGTTTGCGCCTCCGTTGGCGGTGTTGCGCGTGCCTGCATTGGGGATTGAGGCTCCACTGCTCGAAGGCACAAGCGATGTGGCGATGAACCGCGGCGTAGGACACATTGAAGGCAGCGCGCTGCCGGGTGAAGTCGGCAACATAGCGATTGCTGGGCATCGCGATGGATTTTTTCGTGCACTGAAAGATGTGAAGGTCGGCGAAGTGGTGGAGCTCGAACGGCAGACGAGTGCGGGGATGAAGCGCGATCTATATCAGGTAGAGCGAATTGCGGTTGTCGATCCGGCTGATGTGAGTGTGGTGGCACCGACTAACGATGCAATGCTGACGTTGGTGACGTGCTACCCGTTTTATTTTGTGGGGACGGCTCCGCAGAGATTTGTGGTGCAGGCGAAGTTGATTCGAGAGTGAAGGAGAGAGTGATGAAGAAGTTCGTGCTGGGCGCGGTGCTGATCTTGTGTGCATTGGGCGTGTGTGAGACGGCGTGGGCCGGGCCGGAGGCCGCGATTGGCGCGACCGTGGTGTATGTGAGCGGCAACGATCTGCTGATCAAAGCGACTGACGGCCGACTGCTTAATTTCAGCGTGCCGGCGGGGTATCAATTCACGATTGCGAGCGGGAAGGTTGCGCTGAAGGACTTGAAGGCTGGCGCGGTGCTGGCCGGACCAGTAGCGACAGGCAGCGAGCCGCTGATCATCGGACACATCGAGACGGTGAAGGCGAAGGTGTATGTGGCTCGTCCTCCGGATACGGTGACACTGATTCTGAGCGATGGCTCGCAGGATTTTGTTGTGCCTACGGGGACGATGTTTATGGTGAATGGCGCGGCTGTTCCGCTGTCGGGGCTGAAGCGCAATGATGAGATTGAGGCGACGCTGCTGATGGCGGGTAAGGGCGATGGGTCTACCCCGGCGCTGAAGGGCGCACTGCTGGTGGAGAAGAGCGAAGACCTGCCGCAGGCTGGGAGTTTATGGCCGACATTGGAATTGCTTGGGTTTGGAATGGTGTTCGTGGGGTTGGTGATGATGATTGTGGCTCGTCGTCGTCCGCAAATGCAAAAGCTTTGACGCAAGGTTCGCGAAGCTTAGAAACGCAAAGTTACGCAAAGGAAGCAAGAGCAAAGGCGGCAATCGTGTTGAAGCGTGTGATGTTGGTGATGAGTTTTGCAGTCCCCTTTTCTGCTGTGGCACAGCATGCGCGCACGACTCCCGTAACGCAGGCGGAGGTGGATGCAATTACGCGCGACGCGATTCTGATCGATACGCATAACGATGTGCCATCGCTGACGGTGGATGGGTACGATATTGCCACGCCGAACGTAAAGGGCATGACCGATCTCCCACGGATGCGCGGCTACCTGGGCGCGGAGTTTTTTGCGGTGTTTGTTGATGCTGAGTATGTGAAAGGCAATCACTCGGCGAACCGGACACTGCAGATGATCGACACAGTGCGGACGGATGTGACTGCGAAGCACCCCAATGATTTTGTGTTTGCGACGACGGCAGAGGAGATTGAACGCGCGCATCGTGAGCACAAGATTGCAGCGCTAATGGGCATCGAGGGTGGGCATGCGATTGAGGATTCGCTGCGACTGCTGCGCGATTACTATGCGCTGGGAATTCGCTACATGACGCTGACGCACTTCAACACCAACAACTGGGCCGATTCGCAGGGCGATATCGACAACCCAAAGGTGAAGCACCATAACGGGCTGACTCCGTTTGGAAAAGATGTGGTGCGGGAGATGAACCGGTTGGGGATGATGGTGGACATTTCACATGTGGCGGACAAGACGTTTTATGACGCGCTAGAGGTGAGTACGGCGCCAATGATCGCGTCGCACTCGTCATGCCGGGCGCTGACCAGCTTTACGCGCAACATGACGGACGACATGATTCACGCGCTGGCCGCGAAGGGCGGTGTGATCAACATCAACTTCGGGTGCGACTTTCTCTCGCAGAGATATTACGACGAGAGCAAGAGTGGATCGGCCGAATTGAGGGCCAAGCGCGCTGCGGCCGAAGCTCTGAAAGATCCGGCCGCGAAGCAAGCGGCACTCGACGCGTTGAAGAAAGAAACCGCACCGAAGATTGCGCCGGCAACGCTTGAGGACCTGGTGGCGCACATTGACCATGCAGTGAAGATCGCGGGGATCGACCACGTGGGAATTGGGACGGATTTCGATGGGCTGCACTGCGTGCCGCTGGCGGTGGATAGCTACAACAAGTTCCCGGTGCTGACGCGGGCGTTGCTGGAGAAGGGATATTCCGCCGAGGACATCAAGAAGATCTACGGCGGGAATATGCTGCGGGTGATGCGCGCGGTTGAGAAAGGTAAACAATAGAGTGGAATGTCTAGGTTGCGTGTTGGAACGATGCAAGCCTATGCTCGACTCACTTGTCCCTGGCACTGCTGAATCGAATTGGATGGAAACCGCATGACTGTGCGTTTGTATCGCTTGCTCGCCGCGCTCTGCGATCTTTTGATCGCAACGACGTTCTTCCTGTTGTGGGGGTGGATGAAGTCGACCGGCGGCGTGGGGTGGTGGTTTGTGGGCAGCGTGCTGTTTGTGGTGCTGTGGATGGAAGTCTGCTGGAGGCTACGCGGGAGTCCCGGCAAAGCGATGTTCAACCTGGGGGTGAGCTATCGTTCGCGCGGCACGGTGTACCTGCGCGAGCTGGTAGGCAAGGCTGCGACGTGGTGCACGATGGGGTTTGGGTTACTGCCGATTTTTTCGTCGCAGCAGCGCGCTCTGCATGACTACATTGCCAACACGGATGTGAGCAAGGTCCCGAACGCGAGCGGGTTGGTGGATGGGCTGCGCATTGGTTTTGCGGCGGTCATGGGCGGGTTTGTCGTGTTGGCAGTCGTAGGGGAGAAAAATTCGTCGAGCGATGCGTCTCAGGCGGCGACGACGAGCACACCTGCGAAGGCGAAGGTAAGCGACTTGTCGAAAGCAGTGATGACGATCCACGTGTTTCGCGGCAAGGATGAGTATGCGCAGGGTAGCGGATTCTTGATTGACGACAAGGGAACGGCTGTGAGCAACGTGCACGTGATTGGGTCGGGTGATCGTGCAGAGGTGGAGCTGGAGGATGGGCGCAAGTTCGCCGTGACGGACGTGCGCGCGTATGACATGACGCAGGATGTCGCGATCTTCAAAATTGGGGCAATTGGGAACACTGCTGCGGGAGCGCTTCCGACGGTGCCGCTGGGGTCGTCCGACAGCTTGAATCTGGGGGATAAGGTGGTAGTGATCGGCTCGCCGGAGGGACTGAGCAATACGGTGACGGAAGGGATCTTGAGCGCGCGGCGAGGTGGAGACCAGCCGGCGTTGCAGGTTTCAGCGGCGATCTCGCCGGGGTCTTCTGGCGGAGCGGTGTTTGATGATGCGGGGCGCGTGGTGGGTGTGGTGCAGAGCCAGTGGGAAGAAGGCGAGAATCTGAACTTCGCGATCCCGGTGGAGGTAGTCAACATGCTGCTGAAGAAGCCGGACATGAACGTGACAACGCAGCGGTTCTTTACCAACGTGCTGCATCGCGATGTGAACAGCGATAAAGATTACGATGAAGACGACAGCACCACCACTACCGCGAAGCAGTAGAGTTCGCAAGGCATGAGGACTTCAAGATGAGTGAAACGAAGAAAGCTGTTGTGACGAAGGATGCTCCGGGAGCAATTGGGCCTTACTCGCAGGCGATTCACGTGGGCGAGATGCTGTTTACTTCGGGGCAGATCCCGATCGATCCGGCAACAGGCGCGATGGTGGAAGGCGGAATCGCGGAACAGACGACACGCGTGTGCGAGAACTTGAAGGCGGTGCTGGTCGCGGCGGGTGTTGGATTCGCCGAGGTGGTGAAAACCACCGTGTTCCTGAAAGACATGAAGGATTTCGCGGCGATGAATGAGGTGTATGCGCGGTACTTTGCGGGCGAGGGCTTTGCCGCACCGGCGCGCTCGACCGTGCAGGTTGCGGCACTGCCGAAAGATGCGCTGGTGGAGATTGAGTGCGTCGCGGTAGGTGCGTCGAAATAACTCGCCACGAATTCCGTTGCGTTAACTTGGCGCTCTTTGCGTATTCCTTTACTGAATCACGCCGACTGATTGCAAAAATTTCAAGCTATCCAGTTGGACCTGCTGGTTCTGTTCAGGCGTCCATTTGCCGTGGACGCCACCAGGGATGGTGGTGAAGGCGTTCTTTACGCCGGCTTTGTCGAGATCCTTCTTGAGTTCGACGCTGGCCTGGTAGGGAACGGTGGGGTCGGCGTCGCCGTGAGCCTGGAAGACGGGCGGGATGCCGGCGCGGATGTAGGTGGAAGGCGACATCTTGTGCTCCATGGCTTCGAGCGAAGGCTTCGGGTCAGGGCCCATCCAGTGCGGGGTTGAGGAGCTTGTGAAGGCGCCCGGCTCTGCGGGTTCGAGGTGGTAGGGTCCGTAGAAATCGAGCACAGCGACTATCTTTGCCTGGTCGCGGCACTGGGGGAGATCGATGTCATTGTCTTTGGGCAGGACCGCGGCCATCAGCGCGAGGTGCCCGCCGGCTGAGGTGCCGTAGGTGACGACGCGGTTGGGGTCAAGGTGATACTGCGCGGCATTGTGCTTGATCCAGGCGAGGACGCAGCCGACATCCTGTACTGCGGCGGGAGCGACGGCGCTGGGGACAGTGTCGATTAGGCGGTACTCGACGTTCACGATGGAGAAGCCAGCAGCGAGCCAGGCGCGGAAGCCACCGTAGCTCTCTGGGCGCTTGCCGTTGCGCCATGCGCCTCCGTGCATGTAGACGAGCACGGGCGCGGCGTTGTCGGTAGGGAGCGCAGCGTTCTGGTAGACGTCAAGGAGCTGTGAGGTCGGCGTGTAGCCGGGAGCGTCTGCGGGGAAGTAGACGACGTCTTTTGTTTCCTTGGGCTTAGGAACGGTGGCCCAGGTGGTGGGATCTACCCAGGATTGAGCTTGCAGCGCGGAAGCAGAGAGCAGAAGAAGCAGAGCGAGCGTGGGGCGAGGGTGACGCGTCATGGGGATCATTCTCGCTCCGCAGGGAATACAAAAGCAAAGAAAATGGCCGGCGGCTCTTGAGGAGCGCGCCGGCCAAATTGTGGTTGCAGGTTGTTGGTTAGAACAAGATACGTCCGCCGACCTGGAGAACACGGTTACTGAAGTAGCCGCCCTGAATCGTGCCGTTGGCATGGCCGAAGGTGGCAGGACCGGAGCTGAGCGATCCGTTAGGAGCAGGAATGTTGGTGAGGTTGAAGACGTTCGTGGCTTCACCGCGGAGCTGGAACTTGATGCGCTCCGTGATGGGGAAGTCGCGGAAGATGGAAGCGTCGATGTCTCGGCGGCCAGGAGCGTCAAAGGTATTCTGACGAACCGTACCATCCGAGCCACCGGGGCCAGCGCCGAGGCAAGCCGCGTTGCTGGTGGCGACAGGGGTCGTTGCGGTTGATGTGGTTGCGTTGAACTGGCAGAACTGGTGAGGATCGATCCAGTTCGCCATCGCAGCGACACGCGACTTGCCGTTGTTGGTGAGACCGACAGCAGCGCCGGGTACGAGGTTAGGACGGTCGCTGGAGATACCATCGGCGTTGTTGTCGCCGCCGGTGGTGACGTTGAAGGGAAGGCCGCTCTGCAGCTGAACGATTGAGGTAATCGTCCAACCATTGGTCATATAGCGCGCCACCTTGCTGTGAAAGCCGAACATTGGCTTGTAAACGCCCGAGATGGCCACGGTCTCGCGCTGGTCAAAGTTCGAACGCTGGCGGTCAAGGAAGTGGTTGCGGTTGTCTTCCGGATCGTCAACGGCGGTGTTGCCGGTGTTGCCGGTTTCATCCATGTCAATGCTCTGCAGGTTCTTCGCCCAGATGTAATAACCCTGAAGCGACAAGCCGTGAGACAGCGTCTTCTGGACTGTGACCTGCAATGCGTTGTACTCGGAGCTTTCAGATGACTGAATCTGTCCGATGGTGGTGAAGAACGGGTTGGCTGCAGTGGTGGCGTTGGCGCCGGTTGTCGCCGCGTAGGAGATATCGTTGAACGGGCGGCGGTTGGTGGTGGTAGCGGTAGTGTTGGCGTAGGAGCAGTTCTGCGTGGTGTTGGTAGTTGCGCAGGATGCGCCCGATACTCCATTGTTCAGGTTGAAGACGGGGTAGTTCAGATCCCACTGGGTGGGCAGCTTGCGTCCGAGGGAACCAACGTAGCTGGCGGAGAGAACGACGCCGTGGCTGAACTGCTGCTGGACACCGAAGTTGATCTGGTAGATCTCAGGCCAGCGGAAGTTGGGATCGATGCTGATGAGAGCCGCCGGGACAACGACGAACGAGGGCGAGGCGGGGTTATAGATGAAGGGATACGGAGAGTGGCCTACGCCGCCCTGGATGCAGGCTGTGACGCCACCGCAGAAGTCGGTGGGGTCCGTTGCGTAAGGGTTGTTGACCGAGGTGACGTGGGTGAACTGCGGGCGGCCTGAAAAAGGCTCGCCGTTGGAAGGATAGTTCCACAGGTTGCCGCCGATGGAGCCGTAGAAGAGACCGACAGCACCGTGGACGACCGTTTTGCCATCGGCAAAGGGGGTCCAGGCAAAGCCGACACGGGGGGAGAAGTGGTTGAAGCGGGTATTGGCGCCGCCACGGGGAACACCAGCATCGCCCGGAATGAGGATGCCCTTGGGCAGACTCGGGGCGACAGTGGATTGTGCGCCGGGGACGAACTGCATGAGCATGTTCTGGGTGTTGGTTGGAGAGGTCTGGACGTCATACCGAATACCGAGGTTGACGGTGAGGTTGTTTCGAATGCGCCAATCATCCTGGAAGAATGCGCCAAAGTTTTTGTAATTTGCGTTGGCGTAGACGGGGACGTCCTGATTCATGGTATTGGGCGAGCCGAAGAGGAAATCGCTGATGGCCGCGGAGGAGTGGAGAGCGGTGTTGGTCTTTGCGGTGAAAGCGAAAGTGCCGTAATCATTCAGCGTGGTCTGCTGAGGATCGACCTCCTGGTTGGCTTCGCCACCGAAGTACAGGGTGTGCTTGCCGTGGGTGCTGCTGACTACATCGCGGAGAGCGTAGATCTGGCTGCCGGCGACTGGGCCTGAGATGGCGTTGCCTGCGGTGAACCAGCCACTGGGACTGAACTGCGGACGGGTGCAGCCTGCCGCGCCGGAGGGCGGGCAGATGCTGCCGTTGGGCAGCTGCTCGGCGAAGGCGGAGCCATAGTTGGCAAGGCTTTCGTTAGGCGACCCCACGCGACCACCGATGAGGCGGGTGTAATTCAGCATGAGCTGGTTGACGGTGCTATTGGTGAGCGTCCAGGTGTGAGCGACGTTGGCAACATGTTGAATGAACTTGTAGTCATCGATGACCCAGTTCAGGACGTTGTTGCCGGACGGGTTCAGGACATAATCACCCTTCTGATAGAACTCGCTGAAAGTGAGCCTCTGTTTTTGGGTCATCTGGTAGTCGACCTTGTACAGCTGCTCGTCGGTCTTCTGCTTGAAGGGGCTGAGGTCGCGGCGCGTGTAGATGGAATCGGAAGCGATAGAGGGGTTGGGAACGGGGAAGAGACCCTTTTGAACCATCTTGTAGATGGCGGGGTCAAGCTGGCTCGTATTGCAGATGTTGCCCGGGCACCAGGCAACGGCTTTTGAGGCAGCATGGGGATCGCAGGCCCAGAACTTGGTGGTGGATTGCGCCGCTACCGTGCACTTGAGGTTGTCCGCAGGTGCAGTGCCGGTGGGGATGTTCTCCGAGAAGTTGCCCTGCTGCATTGCGGCGCTGGGCGTGGTGGTGGTGAAGATGTTGTCCGAGATGAAGCGGAAGCCTGCATAGGAGGCAAAGAAGAACAGCTTGTCATGCAGGATGGGCCCACCGACGGTGGCGCCGAAACGGTGCTGATTATAGGGGGTCTTGCCGGTCGAAGGCGGAATGTTGTGTTCCGTGGCGTTGAAGTTTCTGTCGCGGTAGAACTCAAAGACCGAGCCGTGGAACTGGTTGGTGCCGGACTTGGTGATGATTGAGACGACGCCAGCGGAATTGCGTCCGTATTGCGCGGAGAAGTTGTTGGTATCGACGCGGAACTCGCGAGTGGCATCGGGATTGGGGGGAGGGTTGCCGGTGTTGCGGAGGCCAGTCATGTTGCTGCCGCCATCCAGGTAGTAGGCAACCTGGCCTACGCTGGAATCCGACGAGCCGTTGATCTTGACGTGCTGCTCAGGGAAGCCGACGGGATTGATGACGCCGCCGTTGCCGCCGGTACCAGCTGCATTGTTGTTCTGGACGCCGGGAGTCAGATCGAGGAGGCGATAGACGTTGCGGTCGACAAGTGGGAGGTTGTCGATTTCGACGTTGGTGACGGTGCGGCCAAGGGTAGAGTTGCCGGTGTTGAGCAGGGGTACTTCAGCGGTGACTTCGACGACTTCTGAAGCGCCGCCGGCCTGAAGACTGAGGTCGAGGTGATCATCGTCACCGATCTCGAGCGTGAGGCCTTCGCGATCCAGTTTCTTGAAGTTGGGCGCGGCTACGGTGACTTTATAGGGACCCACGGGGAGGAAATCCGCGCGATAGGAGCCGTTTGCCTCCGTGATGACAGTGCGGGTGAACTGCGTGTCAGTCTGGACAATAGTGACAGTGGCCTTGGGAATGGCGGCGCCGGTGGAATCCGTTATGGTGCCGAACATGGACGCGGTTGAAACCTGGGCCATGGCAGCGGCAGCGCAAAACAGAAACAACACAGCACAAAAGAGAGCGCGGAAAGACTTAGACACGGAAAACCTCCTCAAAATCAAACAGTTACACAAATATCGGACGCGATGAATTGCGGTAGTTCAGTTCTATAAAAGCGGTTGAATTATGCCGCAGAACACACTACGCCCATACTTATTCCTTTGGCAAGAAGAAATTGCTCGAAGCGCGAACTTTGTGTTGTGGCTTTAACCGGTTGGTTAACCCACGCTGCGAAAAGACTGGGAAATGGGCATCTCGACACGCGGCGGGGCGCGGCGTCTAATTGAAAGAACCGAGGAGAAAATGATCATGGCAGAGCAAGCAGGAGGCGGCGGCGATATGACGACAGGGACGGCGGAAAAAGTGGTTAAAAGTGAGGCAGAATGGCGGCAAAAGCTGACGCCGGAGCAGTACCACGTGCTGCGCGAGAAGGGCACGGAACGGCCCTTTACCGGCGCGCTGGTCAACAACCACGACGACGGCTTTTACCACTGCGCCGCGTGTGGAGCGCCGCTGTTCAAGAGCGATACCAAGTTCGAATCCGGCTCAGGCTGGCCGAGCTTTTTCGACCCGATCACGAAGGATGCTGTGGAACTCCACGAGGACAACACCTTCGGGATGCGCCGCGTGGAAGCGACTTGCGCAAAGTGCGGCGGACACCTGGGACACGTGTTTCCAGATGGGCCCGGCCCGACGGGGCAGAGGTACTGCATCAATTCGGCGTCGCTGGAGTTTGAGAAGAAGTAAATAAGTAGGCGTCAGTCTTTTGGGGTGAGGAGATCGGCGAGGGTTTCCTTGTACTTGGGCTTGCGTGACGCTTTCTGTTTTGGATCGGGGAGAGTTTGCGAGGGCGGTGGTGTTCCGAGGCGCTCGCGTGCGTTGGCCTTGACGGTCTTAGTGATGGAGAAGGTCTTCTTTTTGTGCTTTCTGGATTTGGGCATAGGCGCTCGCTGGAGATAAGAGTACAGCCATAGGTGGTTGGTATACTTCTGGCCATGCGAGCTGGCCCTAGCGGAGTTGAGGCGGCGATGGAAGCCGTGGAGACTCGGTGGGAGCGGATGTGGGCTTGGCTGCGTGGGGCGCAAGCGGAGCGCGTGCTGCGTGGGTTGGTGGTGGTGCTGGCTGCGTTTTTCGTCGCTCTGTTTGTGTATACGGTGGCCCGGCGGTTGCGCTACCCGTATGACCTGGAGTGGGTGGAGAGCGGCGTGTTGGCGGCGGTGGCGCGTGTGGCGCATGGGCAACCGCTCTATGCGAAGCCGACTCTGGATTACGTACCGTTCCTGTATGCGCCGCTGTATTTCTATGTGTGCGCATGGGTGACAAAGCTGACGGGCGTAAATTTTTTGGCGCTGCGGCTGGTTTCCGCGGTGAGCGCGCTGGCGACGCAGGGGCTGCTGATGCTCTATGTGTGGCGCGAGACGCGGAGCTGGCTGGCAGGAATTGCGTCGGCGGGAATTTTTGCTTCGCTGTATCTGTTTATTGAGGGATGGTTCGACATCGGGCGTGTGGACTCGCTGTTTCTGTTGCTGTTTCTGCTGGCGATTTATTGCACGCGGTTTCAGCATCCATTGGTGGCGGCGGTGGTGTGGGTGTTGGCGTTCCAGACCAAGCAAAGCGTGCTGCCGATCGCTGCGATTTTTCTGCTGACGTACTGGGATCGCAAGAAGCCGATGCGCGTGGTGATGGCGCTTGGCGCATATGCAGTGCTGGCGTGGGCGAGCATCGCGTGGATGAATCACGTGAGCAGCGGGTGGTACAGGTTTTATGTCTTCGGCACGGTGAAGGGACTGCCGGCGGCGGCGCGACTGGCTGTGCTGTATCCGGGAGAGACGCTGCTGCGGCCGCTGGCGATTGCGTTTGCGGTGATTGCGGCGGCGGCGCTGCTGACTTCGGTGAGTCTGCGGTCACGGAAGACTGCGTTTTACGCGGTGGGATCGGCGGTGCTGTATACGGCGTTCTGGTTTGTGCGTGCGCATCGCGGCTCAGGTAACACGATGGAGGCGATCTATCTCTGGACACTGCTGCTGTTCGGGATGGCGCTGGCGCGGCTAATTGCAGCGATGCGAAGCGGAGAACTCGGCGGCGCGGTGTGGGTGAATGTGCTGCTGCTGGCGGTAATATTTCAGATGGTGTCGCAGGTGTATGGGCCGGGAGTGTTTTTGATTTCGCCAGTGGAGCGCGCTGATCGCGATAATTTTCAAGAGCAGATACGCGCGATTCCGGGCGATGTGTACGTGGTGAACCACTCCTGGGACGCAGTGCTGGCGGGAAAGCAAGCGCACGCTGAAGGCGAGGCCGTGGGGGCAGTGGTGGATGCCGGCGGAGCAGAGAGTGCAGTGTTCAAAGCAGAGATGCGTCGCGCGATGATGGGGCGCCAATTTGCGGCGATTGCGATTGACGGTGGCTATCGCGACTACGAGAAGTGGCTCACGCCTGAAGAGCTGGCGGAGTATCCGGTGCATGTGGCGGCATGGGGATCGGAGAATCCGAGGGTGCTGACTTCGCAGCCGGTGGAGATATTGCTGCCGTGCTCGGCGATTGCGAATGGTCTGGCGGCGAAGATTGCGATGCCGGGAAGTACACCGGTTGCGGATGGGTGCGGGAAGTAAGCAGATGACAAAGGCAAGGAAAACGCAACGTCGCAACGAACGCAAAGACTTTGCAACGCAAAACGAAAGGCCCGCATGCGAGTGCGGGCCTTTGTGGCGAGTGAGCGAGAGGTTATTTGGCGCCGATAGCTTCTGGCTTGGGAAGATTGGCGAGGCGCTGTTCGAGCATCTTCTCGAGTTTCTCGAGATCTTCAGAAAACTTCTTGATGCCTTCGGAAAGCTTGTCGCTGGCCATCTTGTCGGCGGCATGCATTTTGTCGAAGGTGGCCTTGTCAACGGTGATCTTCTCGATGGGATCGTTCTTGGAAGATGCGGGATCGAGCTTGCGCTCGAGGGTGCCTTCGGTGGATTGCAGCTCCTGAAGGAACTGCGGCGAGATGGTGAGCAAGTCGCAGCCGGCGAGCTCGACGATCTCTGACATGCTGCGGAAGCTCGCGCCCATGACGACCGTTTTGTAGCCGAACTTTTTGTAGTAGTGGTAGATCTCGGTGACGGACTGTACGCCGGGGTCGTTGGCGCCGTCGTTGTTGCGGCTGGGCTCGTTTGACTTGTACCAATCAAGAATGCGACCGACGAAGGGCGAGATGAGCGTGACCTTGGCTTCGGCGGAGGCGACGGCTTGGTGAAGGCCGAAGAGCAGCGTCATGTTGCAGTGGATGCCTTCCTTCTCGAGGATCTCAGCAGCCTTGATGCCTTCCCAGGTGGAAGCGAGCTTGATGAGGACGCGGTCGTTGCCGATGCCGGCGGCGTTGTACTGCTTGATGAGGTCGCGCGCGGTGGCGAGGGAGCCTTCGATGTCATAGCTGAGGCGGGCGTCGACTTCGGTGGAGACGCGGCCGGGGACGATCTCAAGAATCTTGAGGCCGAAGGCGACGGCGAGCGACTTGAAGGCAGCCTTTGCGACATCGGCGTCAGAGGCGCTGGGGTTGGCTTCGCGGGCCTTCTGGAGGACGCTGTCGACGATGGGTGCGTATTCGGGCTTGTTGGCGGCGGTGGCGATGAGCGACGGGTTGGTGGTTGCGTCCGTAGGCTTATAGGCCTTGATGGAGTTGATATCGCCAGTATCGGAGACGACGGTGGTCATCGACTTGAGCTGATCGAGGAGATTGGCCATGGTGAGAACTCCTTGGAAGGGCAGCCGCAAGAAAAATGAAACTGTGGGGGCTAAAAACCCTTGATACATCCATTATAGATGCGTGAAGGCTAGCAGGCTATCCGAGGCATGTGGTTTGGGCTGGATGAATTTTCGGCGAGTTGATTGCGTGGCAATTGGCGTCGCGGTGCTAGGTTGAAAGCATGAGTTTCTCACGCAGAGAGTTTGTGGCAGGCGCTGCGGCTGCTGCGGCACTGGAACTGACTGGGTGCGGGCGCCAGCATGCGCCGGGGGTTCCGGCGACGCCGGAGAGTGAAACTCTGCGGGCTGCGGGAGCGAGGCACGGCATCCTGGCCGGATGCGCGGTGCAGGTGCAGCACCTACGCGACGATCCAATGTATGCGGCACTGGTGAGCCAGCAGGCAGGGATCATCGTGGATGAGAGCGCGCTGAAGATGGGGCCGCTGCGTCCCGCACCGACGGAATATTTTTTCGACAATGCGGATTATCTGTTTGAGTTTGCGAAGAAAAACAAGCAGAAGGTGCGGGGTCATGCTTTTGTATGGCACCGGCAGGTGCCGAATTGGTTCGAGAGCTACATGACGCAGGCCAATGCAGAGCGCGTACTGGTGGAGCACATTGAGCGAGTGGGTGGGCGCTACGCGGGACGTGTGCATAGCTGGGACGTAGTGAACGAGGCGATCGAAATACCGGACCACATGAAGGGTGGGTTTCGGAATTCATCGTGGCTCAAGCTGCTGCCCGGAGATGGAGTCGCCGTCCCGGGGTACATCGACATCGCGTTTTGTACGGCACGGCGCGTGGACCCGAAGGCAATGCTGGTTTACAACGACTACGGAATCGAGGCGGAGGATACGGCTTCGGTGAAGAAGCGCGCAGCGGTAATGGCACTCCTGCGCGGGATGCAGGCGCGCGGGATTCCTGTGGATGCGCTGGGTGTGCAGTCGCACCTTTCGGCTGGATCGCGTCAGGCGTTCAGTCCGGAGTATGCCTATGGGCCTGGATTACGAACCATGATTGCGGAAGTACGTGCGATGGGGCTGAAGGTGCTGTTGACGGAGATGGACGTAAACGACCGCAAGCTGCCGGGCCCGGTAGCGGAACGCGATGCTGCTGTGGCGGCGACATACGGCGGGTATTTGCGTGAGGTGCTGGCGGATGAGGCGGTGATCGCGCTGCTGACGTGGGGCATCACGGACAAGTACACGTGGCTTGACTATGGCTTCCAACAACGGGA
>Ga0206905_10208_pt1 | contig 14759 bp, 13 predicted proteins | sample Alteio_BWOrgHeat_43_FD_152940 | JGI IMG/M metagenome (GOLD analysis project Ga0206905, IMG submission 152940) | Enriched cells from forest soil in Barre Woods Harvard Forest LTER site, Petersham, Massachusetts, United States -... | ecosystem: Environmental > Terrestrial > Soil > Temperate forest >...
GGGACGCACGGTGGGGGTGGTGGCGAATCAACCGGCGGTGCTGGCCGGGGTGCTGGACATCAATGCGAGCGTGAAAGGCGCACGGTTTGTGCGGTTCTGCGATGCGTTCAATATTCCGCTGATTACGTTTGAGGATGTGCCGGGATTTATGCCAGGAATTCAGCAGGAACATGGCGGGATTATTCGGCACGGCGCGAAGCTGTTGTATGCGTATGCGGAGGCAACCGTGCCGAAGCTTACCGTGATTACACGGAAGGCCTATGGCGGCGCTTATTGCGTGATGAGCTCGAAGCATCTCCGGACGGATGTTAATTTGGCATGGCCTACCGCGGAGATTGCGGTGATGGGGCCGGAGGGTGCGGTGAATATCGTCTATAAGCGTGAGCTGGATGCCGTGGTGCGGCGCGCTGAGGCCATAATGCCGCAGGGTGTTTCGCTGAGCGAAGAACAAAAGATGGAGGTACTGGCCGAAGCGCGGAGCGAGAGGGTCGAGGAGTTTCGCGAACGGTTTGCGAATCCTTATGTGGCGGCAGAGCGTGGGTATGTCGATGCCGTGATCCGGCCAAGTGAGACGCGGCGGCGGTTGAATGCGGCTTTGGACATGCTGGCGACAAAGCGGGAGAAGAATCCTGCGAAAAAGCATGGAAATATTCCGCTGTAAGTGCGGAGTGCCTTTTGAGACTATTCCCGACCTTAGTGCGTCCTAGCCTGCATTACCTGAAAAGATAATGCGTCGGAACGGCTGCGTGCTACTATCGTCGCATTCCTTTTAGCTTGTTTGTTGAGGAGAGCGTCTCTGATGAGTCCTTCTATTCTCCGGCTTGCGCCTGCGTCTGCAATCGCTGGTGTGTTCCTGTTTTCTATGGATATGGCTGCTGCGCAGAATTCGACAGTGCCTGCAGATTTGGTGATTAAAAATGCGACGGTAATGACGGCATCGCATGGAACGATTCAGCACGGCAGCGTGTGGCTGCACAACGGCAAGATTGCCGGAGTGGGTGCAACGGTGAGTGCGCCTGCAGGTGCGACGGTGATCGATGCGACTGGAAAGTATGTAACGCCGGGGATAATCGATCCGCATTCGCATTCGGCTCTGGGCGATGACGTGAACGAGGCGACGAGTCCGGTTACGCCAAGCATGATGATGATCGATGCGTTTGACAACCGGGATAAGGCGTTGTATCTCGCGTTGGCGGGCGGAGTGACCTCGGAATTGCTGCTACATGGGTCGGCGAATATGATTGGCGGGCAGGCGGTGGTCATCAAGAACAAGTTCGGGCTATCGAAAGAGGAGATGCTCTTTCCGAATGCACCGCGGTCGATTAAGTTTGCGAGTGGTGAAAATCCGAAGCGGGTTTATGGTACGCGCAACCAGTTACCTTCGACGCGCATGGGAAACTTTGAGGTGATGCGGCAGGCCTTTGAGGATGCCAAGGTTTATCGGCGCGAGTGGGATGCCTACAACGACAAGCTGGCGAAGGGCGATAAGGATGCCAAGCCGCCCCATCGGGATCTGAAGCTGGACGCGCTGGCAGATATTTTGCGTGGGAAGCTGCTGGTACAGATTCATTGCTATCGCTCGGATGAGTTTCTAACAGAAGAGGCGATTGCGCAGGAGTACGGGTTTAAGATTCGGGCGTTTCATCATGCGTTGGAGATGTACAAGGTCGGCGGGAAGATCGCAGCAGACGGGACTGCGATTGCGACTTTTACGGATTGGTACGGTGGCAAGTATGAGATGTGGGACGGGATTCCTTGGAACGCAGTGATGTCAATGCGCGAGGGCGTGCGCGTGGCGTTGAAGAGCGATTCGAATGATCACATTCGACGGTTGAACCAGGAAGCGGGAAAGATGGTTCACTATGGCGGCGCGACGGAGGACGAAGCGATCACGATGGTTACGTTGAATCCAGCGTGGATTATGGGGATTGACGATAAGACCGGATCGCTTGACTTAGGCAAGGACGGCGATGTGGTGATCTGGAACATGGATCCGCTGTCGACGTACGCGCGCCGGGTCGTCCTGCGTCGCCTTCCTCGGTGCATCATCCAGATTGTTCGAAGGCAGAAAACTCAATAGCTCCCGCACCATCGCCAGACACTCCTGGTCGTCATGTGCCATAAAATGCGCCACACCAGAGATTTCGTTGTGTGTCACCGCTCCACCCAGAGCATCCTTCGTCACATCTTCGTGGGTCACCGTCTTGATCACATCCGGTCCGGTAACAAACATGTAGCTGGTCCGCTCTGTCATCAGCGTGAAATCTGTAATTGCCGGCGAATACACTGCGCCACCAGCGCAAGGTCCCAATATCGCCGAGATCTGCGGTACCACTCCGCTCGCCAACGTGTTTCTCAGGAAAATATCCGTATATCCCGCCAGCGAAACCACGCCCTCCTGAATCCGCGCCCCACCCGAATCGTTCAACCCCACCACGGGCGCGCCCACCCGCATCGCCATATCCATAATTTTCACGATCTTCGCCGCATTCGCTTCTGATAGCGACCCCCCGAACACAGTGAAGTCCTGCGCAAACACAAATACCATTCGTCCATTTACCCGCCCGTACCCGGTAATGAACCCATCTCCCGGAACCCGTTGCTCCGCCATGCCAAAATCGGTCGCACGATGCGTAACAAACTTGTCCGTCTCCTCGAACGTCCCCTCGTCGAGCAGAAAATCAATTCGCTCCCGAGCCGAAAGCTTCCCGGCTTTCTTCTCCCGCGCCCGTCGCTCCGCACCGCCACCCTCCTCAGCAATGGCATGCCGAGCTGCAAGCTCCGCCAGATTACGTTGATGCGGGTCCATCTTTACTTCAGATTCGGTTTTCAAAACGGGACGCTCGGCTGTTGCCATAGGCAGCGATTTTAGCAGCCCTAGCAGGTGTAGGCGTAGACACGTCACATGGAATTATGGGGTTGCCGGAGTCGCTACCGGGAGATTAGGTGCGAACGCACCTCGCTGAACAAATATGACACGTTTGGTCTTGTTGCGATCAATATGCTGAATCGTGCCTCCAAGTCGAAATTTCCACATCCATTCCTGAAACCGAAACTCAGTCAGCGTTGAGCACCCTCCTGTCTCTCAATTCGATCGAGTCGAAGGCCGATGACCCAAGCTCGTAGGTGACCGATCCACCTGAACGTCTTCAGGGCTAATCTCCAAAGGATAGTTTCCGACCGTGAACCCCTCCTTGCTGAACGTTAAGGTATGCCTTCCAACTCCGACATTGATCATTCTTGGGGTCACGCCAATTTCATTCTCATCTAGGCGTAATGTGCCCCGTGTCGAACCGAGTTCACAGTGAGTGAAATGGTTTTGGGGATTTGAGCTGTGTTCTGCATAGATAGAGACGCAGGTACTCCGGAGGTCATGACAGTGAAGTGAACTGTACCTTCACGCTCTCGTGGGGGCGGCATTGTTAAATATGATGAAGTCTTCTCCGACTCGTACTTTGTTCTTGTCGAGGAGATAAATAGAGAGCAGCGTGCCTGGTACAACTTTGGCGAAAGATTCTGTGCGCTCACATCCGTCACATAACCACGCATCGCGTGAGTTCATCCAATTGTTTCAATTAGTCGAAGGTGAACGCAAATGTATGGTCCGCCGTCTGACTGCAAGGGAAAAGCGAAGAGTGGATCGACAGAGCTGCGCAAATGTATTCTGCTTTTGTGTGGAGGGTGGAGTCTCCTGGCCATGATGAGATGCGCTGCGTGCTCTTCCTGATAAACGGGACGGTCATGGAAGACCATTTGCGGGAGCAGGTTGCGAGCACGCCGTTGGGAACTGTTCGTTCGTCTTGGTTATCCGGTGCAGACCTTGGTTGGAGAACCTGATGCCGGTGGGTGGTTAATCTTGCTCAGGCGGTTATTGCGTCCGGGACCGCTCGATAATCCTTCCCGCTTCTGGGTGAACTTCTTCCGCAACAGCACCTTGCCTGCTGCGTTCAGGGCTACGACGTGACAAGTCGTCTTGCCAAGATCGATACCAACGGAATCTATCTGCATGTCGATGATCCTCCTTGAACCGGCCAAAAGATCACTCACTTCACGGTGGAGATCAAGCGGTAGAGTCGAGATGTGGCGCGGTGGTTTAGGTGCCCCCTATCTGTTCCCGGTTCTTTCGTCTGCCGGTGCCTCACTAGGCACAACCCGATCCCGGATTGTTGGTATCCTTAAGGCCTCTGCTTCCCATCCGGCTTGGGTATGTATACCCGCCGTACAGGTTGCGGTTGATAGATTCGACTTTTCAGTTCCTGCGCCAGTTCGTCCAACCACCGTTCCACGCCGTATTGCTCAATGTCCTCGAATGTCTGATTGTCCACTCCGGCTGCTCCGCCATTGGCTTTGCAACGTTTGCAGGCATACACCAGAACATCCTTGCGGTACACCTTGTCGTACAGCGCGTAGAAACGAAAGTCGGGCGATTCCTTCGCTTTTGCGTGTAACGCCATCTGCAACTTCTGAACGCTTGTTAGGGTTGTTAGGCTCATCACCAATCCCGTTGTCCTTTGTCGCTTATTGCGTTCGCCTTCAACTGAGGCCTCTTCCCTCCACCGGCATTACCCGGCTTCATCGGTACTGCAAGCCTCTCCGCCACCCCACACGGCCCGGCCTGTCTCTCGCGAGCTGCCAGTTGATCCAACCGCAATCACCGCTGGGGCTTCCCGTGTTGCCTTCAGTCCCCTTTGCTTACATGCCGACGCCACTACCCCGGCAGGTTGGCGGAAGCTGTTCGCTCATACTCTTCCCCCTCATCGGCCTTCCCCAAGTCCGCGGCGGGTCGGCTCCTGCATCATGAATTTCGAGGCTTGCTCAGCGTTCACTCACGTTACGGCCTGCACGCTTGCAGAGTCGCTTTACGACCCTCTTCCACCGGAGGCTTCAGCAGCATTGTTACCTCCCCCGCTGCTCCGATTGCTACCGGGCGGAACGAACCAGTTTCCGGGTGGGACTTGCACCCACTGTGGACTAAACGCCTTTCACGGCGCACGCGGAACATCTCATTAACGGGGTTGTCTGTAGTCGGCCAATCAACAATTTGGAAGGCTGAGTCTTTAGCCTGAACTGGAATCGTAAGCAGAAGAATCGCCATGAGTTGGCGAAACCGAGATTAGACTGAAAACATGACTGAAATCATAGCGGAGGTAGATGGCGCGAGCAAATAAAAAGCGAATACAATCTCGTTAATATATTTGCTGATGCCTGCCTCGCCTCATCCCGATCGCTTCGCCTTCCTCCACATCGACCTCAACAGCTTCTTCGCGTCCGTCGAACAGCAACTTCACAAGGAATATCGTGGCAAACCGCTCGCTGTCGTCCCCACAATGGCCGACACTACATGCTGCATCGCCGCCAGCTACGAAGCCAAGGCCTTCGGGGTCAAGACCGGCACCCAGGTTGGAGAAGCCAAAAAGCTTTGCCCTGGCATCATTCTCGTCGCCGGTGATCACGCCGACTACGCCAAATACTCTCACGATATTGGCGAGGCCGTAGAACTCGCTTGCCCTGTCTCTCACAGACCTTCAATCGATGAGATGGTCTGCCAACTCATGGGCCGCGAGCAGGAGCCGCCCCGCGCCCGTCAGATCGCCCTCGACATTAAGCAATCTATCTACAAAAATGTTGGAACCGCTCTTCGCTGCTCCATTGGCATGGCGCCAAACCGTTACCTCGCCAAGATCGCCAGTGACATGCAGAAGCCTGATGGCCTCATCGGCTTGCTCCCATCTCAATTGCCAAGGGCAATTGCACATTTAGACCTCCGCGATCTTCCCGGCGTAGGCGCGCGCACCGAAGCCCGCCTTCATCGGAAGGGTGTCACCACCATGGAGCAACTTCTCACTCTCGACCACAACCAGATGAACAAGCTCTTCGACTCTGTCTGGGGAAATCGCATGTACCACTGGCTCCGCGGAGCCCAGACCGAAGATGCGTCCGGCAACAATCAGGTGCAAGCCGAAGTACAAAAATCTCTTGGCCACTCCCACGTCCTCGCGCCCGAACATCGCTCCCCGGAAGGCTCGTGGGCCGTCGCCCACAAACTCCTGCACAAAGCCGCCATGCGTCTCCGCATGGAACGCTTCTACGCAGGCTCTCTCGCTCTCACCATCCGTTACCAGCTTACCCGCGAGCAAGCCGAAGCCCGTGCCGAGCATAGCAAGGTTAAGCGCCACTACTCCGGCATCAGAAACTCCGCTTGGGGCATGGAGGCCCGCTTCCGCGATTGCCAGGACACCCTTACCCTCCTCAACGTTCTACGCTCACTCTGGTCGCAGCGCCCGCAGGACCCTGAATTCAACCGCCCTTTTTTTGTCGGTATCACCATGCGCGGCCTCGTCCCCGAAGACGAGCATCAGGCCGAGCTCTTTGTCGACCCCAGGAACCGCGCCCAGCTGTCTACCACCATGGACAAGCTCAACCTTAAGTATGGTCACACAACGCTGCACTTCGCCGGAATGCTCCCTGCCCGCGAATCCGCGCCCACCCGCATCGCCTTCACCCAAATCCCTGTCCAGTATGGCGTCGATTACATGTAAGCCATCGCCATACTGCGAAAAGATCAGAACAAAACCGAAGGCATCCAAGCTCCCGCCGGCTCGTTATAAAGCCCCGTCGACATCAAAGTCATCGGCTGCACCACGCGCAGCCCATTCGCCAGACACCACCGAAACAGTCCACCATTCCGCGTCGGTATCAAAATCCCCGGCCCCGCAAATGAGTCCGCCGAAACAATCAGAGCCTGAAGATCCGCATTTGTCTCCGCCGTCGAGTGCCCGAAAAACGCCAGATGACTTGAATATCCCGTAATACTTCCGCCGCGCTCCACTACCCGCGCCGTTCCCCCCTCAATCCCCTGCGCCAACTCCTTACCTCGCTCAAATCCATGCACCCGTCGTGACACCGCATTGCACGCTTCCAAATCCTCCGCTCGAGCCACGCGCACACCGCAACCAGAACCATACCACCCTTGCACCCTCCCCTGCATGCAAGCCAGCGGCTCTCGAATCTCGAACCCCATCCCCGCATAAAGCGACAGCGACCGGTTATGAAAAGCAGCCTGCACCAACCGAACCCCAACCGCGCCTCTCTCGCTCGCACGATCCATCGCGATCTGCATCAGTTTCCGTCCCACTCCAATATTCTGGACATCCAGATCAATCGTGATCGGTCCCACACCCGTAATGACCGACCGCTCGTCCAGACAATTGCTCCCAGCAACCCGCCCGCCTACCTCCGCGACCAAGCAATAAAAATCCGGGCTGGCAAACATCATCGAAAGCAGTCCCGTGGCGTGCTCGACCCCCGGCAAATCACAGGGAAACCCATGCCGCTGGCTAATTGCAAAGAATGCGTCGTAGCAAATCTTCCCGCAAACCACGGCATCCTCAACCGAAGCAACCCGCACTGCCACCTTCGTCTCTTGCATACATCTCCTTGACCCATCGACTAACAGCGTCACCGAATTATAGAGATTCTAATTTTCATCCAAGCCGTCATTCTGAACTAGAGCAAAGCAAACGGAATCATCCCCCCTCATTTCGCTCGGAGCACCACGAATGCCGCAGGAGCGAAAACAAAACCGCCAGGCCCAACTATGATGTTGAATAAGCCATGCCCACACAAAAACTCTTCACCGACGCCGAAATCTCTGCCAACCCACGCATCCAGGCCGTCTTCGACGACATTCGGGCAACACGAAAATCCGACTTTATTAACAATTTCTGGCGAGCCCTCGCCAACCAGCCTGAACTCCTCGAGCGTACCTGGGCCAGCATCAAGCAGGTCATGATTGCTCCCGGAGCACTTGACCCCCTTACCAAAGAGCTCATCTACATCGCCGTCTCTGTCACCAATAGTTGCAGCTACTGCATCCACTCCCACACCGCCGCAGCCCGTGCCAAAGGCATGACAGACCAGCAACACGCCGAACTCCTGGCTGTCATCGGGATGGCCTCCGAAACCAACGCTCTCGCCTCAGCCCTGCAAATCCCGATCGACCCCGAGTTCAATGTCGGCTGATCAAGCAGGCTTTGCAATCTCCGTTTTCCTCTGATCGACAACGATCGTCTCTGCCAATCGGTCCTGCGCGCATTCGATTCGGATCCCAGAAAAAATGCGCAAAACCCAACCCGCCCTCAAGAACGGCGCACCATATCCCAGCGCCCGCTCAAGCGACTGCCACAATCCCATTCGCTCAACATCACCCTCGTCCGCGCAACCCACTTTCCTAGCGTCTGGCCGTTGCCCAGGTAGTTTGCCACCCCGAAACAGCACCATCACCAGCAGATTGCCCGCTTCATGAAAATCCCACTTCAAATAGATTGCGATCTCATGAAGAACCTAACGCCGCCAAGCAAACTCCAGCGGCGCCCAAATGACCACTGCCAGAATCACGTCGATGCTGTAGTCCAATACGCGCTGCCAGAAAGTCGCCAGTGGCAGACCATGCAACGCAGCCACACCTGCTGTCCGATGCGCATGATATCGTCGCCTTGACGCTTCATTTTTCTCACTCATGAAAAACAACATGGCGTCACGGCCCAGGATCCCCACAATTCTCTATGCCATGTGTGCGCCCCACTCAACCGTTCGAAATCTCTCTCCGAACGGCGAGTGGAGCGCTCCTCGTATGGCACTACTTCGCCGGCAGCGCCTTCGCCTTCATATTAGCCAGATCGCCAGTCTCCGGCAGCTTCTCGAATCCAGCTGCAGCCAGATGACTGGGCCCGCTAATCGGTATTGGCTTGAAGATGATGGCGGGTTTGATCAACGTCACTGTCTGGAAGTCCTGAGCGTAGACTACCGGATAGCTATACCCATTCGTCGTTCGAGTCCACGCCGTGATCTCAAATAGATAGGCACACGTGTACGGTGGAACCCAGACAGCAGGAGAGACAGGCCGCGTATCGCTCGTAACGCCTTGCCAGATATGCGATGGACTCGCGTGCGCCGGATAACTATCGCTGTAGATCGACGAAGTCACTCCCGCTCCATACGACGTCGTCAAAGCGAGACTGTAGAGATCGCCCTCCGAGTCATACGCTTCATACTGCAACTGCACCCCATCGGTAATGGAAGCCAGAGTGACAATTGCACACGGCGATACTGGAGTTCCCGCATGCAACACGTTGAGCAGCTTCACAATCGGCGGCTGGTTATCTAGCTTAAGTGTCAACACCTGGACGGTCACGGGCATCGCTACATTGGCAGCATTAAAGAAGTTGATCTCAAACTGATGCACACCATCCGGCTCCGCAGACGTAGTCCACTGGAACAGGAGGTTCTGAATCGTATACGGAAGCGCCGGATTTACAAACGTATAAAATCCGCTCGGATCCGGACCAAAAGACTGCCAGACATCAATCGTCCCGACAATCTCGAAGTTTGCCCACGCCTGGAGAATCGGACTGAAGGTAGCAGCATTCGCCGCAGCTACCGTCGCGCCGTAGCGATGAAGCACCTTGTACTTTCTTGCGCCCGCTGCCCACAACGAAGTCAGTGTAGCCACATTGCCAATCAGATTCAGCGTGCCGCAAAACGCCGCTGCCGTGGGATTCAAATAGTAAGGTGGCGTAATCGTGCAGTAGCCATCTGCAGCAATATCACCCGTACCGATCAGCCCAACCGCGGCGATCACCGGCCCAAGGCTTCCAGGGGGAACGACAATCGCAGGCATCGTTGAAAGAACAATCGAGTGTAGGTCCGCAAAATTCCCCAGCGGATTCGGAGGTGTCTCGCCAACAAACCCTCCCAGCGTCCCAATCCTCAATCCAAAATTCACTACCGGAGCAGGACTCAAGGGGTCGATAGTAATGCCCAAATCAGTGAGGTCGAACGAGAGCTGCCACTGTCGATGATTCGTAGCAGACAGCATCGACGGCCCAAACCCACTCAGCAGCTTCGATGGAATCACCTGTGTCGGCGACACCGGTGTATCCGTATTCGGACCAAGCATGTAGAACATGTACAAACGGTTTTGGTTGGTCGGCAGAATCGAGAACAACTTGTCACGATAAGCATCGATAACGCCGTTATTGTTGATGTCCACCACAAACCAGAAATAATCGTTCGTGTTGGCCACGCCGGTCTCGGCCGTAATATCGAGACCGACATACAAATGAGTCGCGTCGTTTTGCGCCAGTAGTGTTCCGTTAGGAACCGCCATTTGCACTGCGCCCGACCAATCGCTCGCCGGCAAAAGGCCAGTCAGTGGCGGCGGAGAGGAGAGCGTCCAAGTGCTTCGTATCGTTGTCATTTGAATCCTCCAATGCTGCAGACCGTGATGAAGATGCAGACGAAGGCGCGCGAACGCCAAGCCGCTCGATCGTTTTGTGAAAGCCATCAGGAACTAGGGACAGAAGGGAGTCAGTTCGTAAGCTCCGACAGGCATGCCATGGGAAGGTGCGTGGGCCCGGAGTTCTCCAATTTTGCTCCCATACGCCTCAAATGGCAAATGCCCTCCTCTATCTGAGTCAGTCAGAAGCCATTCCACCTATCATCAAAGAAATGCCCAGTCCCTACATCGGCCGCCTCGCTCCAAGCCCCACCGGCCTTCTCCATCTCGGGCATGCCGCCACGTTCTGGCAAGCCTTCACCCGCGCTCGCGAACACAACGGCACCCTGCTCCTCCGCAACGAAGACCTGGACCCCCACCGCTCCAAACCCGAATACGTCGACGCGATGCTCGAAGACCTCGCCTGGTTAGGCATCACGTGGCAGCCACCCATGCTCTCGCAATCCGAACGAATCTCAATCTACCGCGAAGCCTTGGAACACCTCCTTAGGCAAGGCCTCGCGTATCCCTGCACCTGCAGCCGCAAAGACCTCACTCGCGTGACCCAAGCCCCTCACGACGATGACGACGAACCCATTTACAACAACCACTGTCGTCCCTCAAGAACCGAAAGACCAACTTTCGCGGCGGACACAAACTACCGTTTCCGAGTCCCCGACAACGAAACCATTACCTTCGTCGATCGGAACCTCGGCCCACAATCCTTCTCCGCTGGGCCAGCCATAGGCCGCTCTCCTGAAAACGCCTTCGGCGACTTCCTTATCTGGCGCAAAGACAACCTTTCCAGCTATCAGTTGGCGTGCGTTATCGACGACGCCGACACCAAAATCACCGAGGTAGTTCGCGGCAGCGACCTCCTCAAATCTACCGCCCGCCAGATTCTCCTCCAACGCGCCCTGTTGCTGCCTACTCCCGACTACTTCCATACCCAACTCCTCACCGATCAACACGGTACTCGCCTCGCCAAGCGTCACGACTCACTCGCCATCCGCGCCCTGCGCGGACATAACCTCTCTCCTGAAGAAGTCCTGCAGATGACAACTGTCACCTCCGATTCCTGACGCCCAACACTACTGTCGCCGCCAAAAGCAGCCCATGATCTCTCTTGTAATCAGAGAAAGGGAAAGATCATGCCACTAAGCGCATTCGCCTACGAGACAGAATCAACCATCCCAGAGCTGCCCGCATCGCAGCAATCCATCGCGACCCTCTCTAACGTCACTAAGGGCTACGGCGCCACTCGCGCCCTCGATGGCCTGTCGCTTGCCCTTCGCCCCGGAGAGATCGTCGCCCTTCTTGGCCCCAATGGCGCAGGCAAATCCACCGCCATCAAAATCCTCCTCGGTCTTATCGCTCCTGCCTCCGGCATCGTGCGAGTCTTCGGCAACAACCCACGCGACGCCGCCACCCGCTCACGCGTAGGAGTCATGCTGCAATCCACTCGCATCAGCGAAATGCTCCGGGTTCGTGAGCATATCGACCTCTTCCGCAGCTACTATCCCTGCCCACTCCCCGTCGCCGACATCCTCAGCATCGCCCAGCTCCAGGGCATCGAAGACCGACTCTTCGGCCAGCTCAGTGGCGGCCAGCGCCAGCGTGTCCTCTTCGCACTCGCCATCTGCGGCAACCCGGACCTCATTTTCCTGGACGAGCCTACCGTCGGCCTCGACATCGAATCACGTCGCGCACTCTGGCAACAGATTCGCACCCTCTCCGCGCACGGCAAAACCATCCTACTCACCTCTCACTACCTCGAAGAGGCTGACGCCCTCGCACACCGCATCATCGTGATTAACAAAGGACGCGTCATCAACGAGGGCACACCAGCCGAAATCAAGCGCATCGGAGGAGCCCGCACCATCCGCTGCCACACTCGCCTCACCGCTGATTTCCTCCGCGCACTCCCGACAGTAACCAGCGTCGAAATTAACGAAAGACGCACCATCGTCACAGCTGCCGATGTAGAAACCGTACTCCGCGAGATGTTCCTTTGCGACGAAACCCTCAGCAACCTGGAAGTTGCCAGCCCTGCCCTCGAAGACGCCTTCCTCGCTCTCACACAGACCTCGTAAAAGAAAACTTCCGACGTAAAAATCGAACCGCAATCAAGGAGAAATTATGGCAACCCCAGCTCTTACGCCTTCGCTGTTACGTACCGCGCCCATCTTTCCCATCTTTGGCAAAGAAACAAAATACGAATTCCTCAAACTCCTACGCACCCGCTCATTCTCGCTCGCCATCATTGGCTTCCCAGTCATGTTCTATGTTCTCTTCGGCATTGCCAATCGCAACGCCTACTCCGGAAACATCCACATCGCCAAATACATGCTCGGCAGCTACGCCTGCTTCGGTCTCATCGGCGCTGCTCTCTTCGGCATTGGAGTAGGCCTTGCCGGAGAACTGGCCGCAGGCTGGCTCGAGCTCAAACGCGCCAGCCCCATGCCCGCCCCCGCTTATCTCTTCGCCAAATGCACCTCTGCCGTTGCTTTTGGTCTCATCATCGTCAGCATTCTCACCATCCTCGGCACACTCTTCGGTGGAGTCTCCCTCTCTTCCATCGAACTCATCAAGATGCTCGGCATAACCATCGTCGGCTCCATCACCTTCGCCAGCATGGGCCTCCTTCTCGCCCTGATCGTCCCCGCCAACGCCGCGACTGGTATCGTCAATCTCATCTATCTGCCCATGTCCTTCCTCAGCGGCTTATGGATGCCCATTCGATTCATGCCTCACTGGCTGCAAAGCATCGCCCCGATCCTGCCCACCTATCACCTTTCCCAACTTATGCTTCACATCTTCGGTTACGGAGACACCATCTCCCTCGCTGCACACTGGAATGCATTGATCGGCTTCATCCTCCTGATGCTCGGCCTCAGCTGGCTCATCTTCCACCGCAAAGAACAGAAAGCCTGACGCGATACACTTCTCACAAATCACGAACACTAAACGAAACCTCCAAATGGAGGTAATTATGACCGACAAGACCAACAACACGATGGAAAGCCCGGACATCGGCTCCCAGACCAACACTGGTTATATTTGGCTCGCCTACTCGGTCTTCTTCCTCATTGACCCGGTTCTCAGCCACAGTCGCCGCCTCTGGGTTCAGTCCGGCATCATCTACGCCGTGTTTCTTGTCATCTACGTCAGCTACATGAAGGCGCGAACTCTCCGCCAGCGCCACCTTCTCATCGTCGCCTTCTATCTTCTCGGCGTCATCAGCTTCCCCATCAACACTGGCGGTTCCAGCTTCTTCATCTATAGCGCTGCATTCCTTCCTTTCGTTGTTATCTCTGTACCAACTCTCGTCACCACGCTCACTATTCAGGCACTCGGCCTCCTCATCGAAGGCCTCTTCCTCCACATCAATCCGATCGCGCTCTCTCTCACTATCGGCCTTATGCTCGTCGTCGCCGCAAGCAACGCCTTCATCGCCAAACAAAAACGCGCTGATATCAAGCTCCGGATGGCTCACGAAGAGATCGAGCAACTCGCCGCAGTGGCCGAGCGCGAACGCATCGCCCGCGACCTTCACGACGTCCTCGGTCACACTCTTTCCGTCATCGTCCTCAAAGCCGAGTTAGCTAAACGCCTCATCGATCGCGACCCGCAACGCGCAGCCCAGGAGATCGCCGACGTAGAAAAAACCGCTCGCACAGCCCTTAGTGAAGTCCGCGAAGCCATCGGCGGTTATCGCTCCCAGGGCCTCACCGCCGAGATTGAACAAGCAAGAAACACCTTGCGAGCCGCGGGCGTCACTCTTACCTGCGAGTCTCCTCTGCCTAAGCTCCACGCAACTGAAGAAACCGTTCTCTGTCTCTCCGTCCGCGAAGCCGTCACCAACATCGTCCGCCACGCGCATGCCACCCAATGCCGCATGAGCTTCACAAATTCCAGTGGCAAACACACACTCCTCATCGCCGACGACGTTCCATCCCCCAATCTCCAGGAAGGCAACGGCCTGCGCGGCATGCGCAAACGCATCGAATCCCTCGGCGGTCATCTCTCCATCTCCGCCAACCCTGGCGTTAATCTCCTCATCGAGCTTCCACGAACCTCTCCCCAGCCAACCGACACCTCCTGCGTGGTTCTATGAGCCAATCCATTCGCGTCGTTCTCGCCGAAGATCAAACCATGGTGCTCGGAGCGCTCTCAGCTCTGCTCGAACTCGAGCCCGACATCTCCGTCGTCGCTCAATCTGCCAATGGCCGCGACGCGCTCGCCGCCGTCACTCGCCTCACACCTGATGTCCTGGTCACTGATATTGAGATGCCCCAGATGACCGGCCTGGAGCTAGCCGCAAGTCTGCGCACCTCTCACCCCAACACTCGCACCATCATCCTCACCACCTTCGCTCGCCCCGGCTATCTTCGCCGAGCCATGGATGCAGGCGCCCGCGGCTATCTCCTCAAAGACCGCCCTGCCTCTGAACTCGCCGATGCTGTTCGGCGGGTCCATCGCG
>Ga0206905_10178_pt2 | contig 14755 bp, 17 predicted proteins | sample Alteio_BWOrgHeat_43_FD_152940 | JGI IMG/M metagenome (GOLD analysis project Ga0206905, IMG submission 152940) | Enriched cells from forest soil in Barre Woods Harvard Forest LTER site, Petersham, Massachusetts, United States -... | ecosystem: Environmental > Terrestrial > Soil > Temperate forest >...
ATTCCGGCCAGTAGATCACCTTCTTTCCATTTGCTTATTCCCATCAATAAATTTGCCTGTGCCTCCCCTTTTTTATAACCCCGTTTTGCAGATAATTTGAGCGCCCGGTTAGCGAATTGGAACATACTATCAAGATTCCCTCTTCTATATAGAGTGGCGATTTCCAGATATATATTTATCCGGGTAGTATCACTGGCCTTTGCAGCAGCAAACTGCAGGCTATCAATTTTATTTACCTGAGAGATTGCGGAATTACATCCTGGCAAAACAAGCAAGATCAATAGCCACCTCATTAAGCTAAAATACGAAAACATTTTAGGGGAGCCTCGATTCAGCAAGGGCTGGCAGACTATAAACAACCTTGAATGTGATGGAAAGCCAGAACATCTGAAGAATTGCCCCGCAGCTGTTACAGGCCATTTGGAACAAAAATTGTACCTTTGCGGTTGCTTATCAAAAACAGGCCTTGCAAGCCGCTAAAATCAACAAAAATATGGGAAGACCTCCGATTTTGCCGAAGAAGAAAAAAGACGGCTGGTACATTGAAGTGCGCAACAAAGGCGCCAAATCCGGCCTCATCCTTATCCGCGACAGCTATGAAGCAATGATGCAAGCTGCCCGCCAGTACGAAACTACTAAAGACGTGATCGTGTTGGGTGAGCACAAAAGTGGAAAAAGAGTAGAAGATAGTTTGAAGAAAGAGGCTAAAAAGAAGTTTGGTATCACGCCAAAGAAATACCTGATGGGGAAGAATTGACAATTCGTTAGTCGTTAAAAGTTAATAGAAGATGAATTTTCAATTACTGTTACCATTAACAAATAACGATTAACAAATAATTACAGCGTCATGGATTTCTCCTCGCATGATTATTTTATGGGTGAAGCGTTGAAAGAGGCACGCAAAGCTTTTGACAACGGAGAAGTTCCTGTTGGTGCAGTAATAGTTTGTCAGAATAAAATAATTGCCCGGGCACATAATCAAACAGAGCAACTTACCGATGCCACTGCTCATGCCGAGATGCTCGCTGTTACTGCGGCGGCCAACGGTCTAGGCTCAAAATACCTCGACGATTGTACGTTTTATGTTACACTTGAACCTTGTGTGATGTGTGCGGGCGCACTGCAATGGGTGCAACTTCAAAAACTGGTTTACGGTGCCGACGATACTCAGCGCGGCTTCTCTTTGGTAAGTACTCCGTTGCTTCACCCCAAAACGGAAATAATAAAGGGTATAAAAAAAGATCCTTCCAAAGAGCTGATCGAAGCATTCTTCAGAAGGATCCGTGAATAAATACCGGCTTAAACTTTTTCGTTGAAAATTTCTGTAGACCAGAAGAGCAACAAAAATCATCACTACAAATCCCGCGATGAAATGACTTGGATTAGCATAGCCCACCTGATACGCCACTTCGTTTACCTGAAGCTGACGGGTATCGAGCAATGTGCGGGCATGATCCAGCTTGTGGTCAAGCAGATAACCAAAAACCGTGTTGCCGTAGATCTCCTTAAACCCAACCTTCAATTGATACTCGTTGAGTCCTGCAATTTTTGCTAACTCTTTAAGGCTTGGCGGAGCATCGGCACTTTTAAGTAGATGCTCTTTGGCATGTTTGATTTTTCTTACGGTCTCCTGATCGTTGAGGAACGGGCAACTTTCGGTATCGGGTTTTTGATCGGAGAAGTACAGACTTAATAACTCCAGTGCCTTTCCATGATAATAAAGCTTGCGCGAATTTTCACTTAACGTGACCGAAAACAATTGATTGAGCACTACAACAAGCGATGAGGGAATCTCGCGCTCATCATAAAATTTAACTTTAACATTTTCTGGTTTTAAAAACGGGAGTGCATCAGGAATGAAAAGCTTGTGCAGTCCTTCGAGAGAAATTGATAAGCTCACCATTCGTGTTGACGGCGAAATCGTAAGTCCAAACGGGAGGTCCTTTTCAGGATTATAAAAGAAATAGTTTTTATGCTTAGATATCTCGCGGCTGTAGTGTGGCCCGAAAGAAAATACCGCACTGCCATCTACACAAAAATAAAAATGAACGATACTCTGGCGAAGGATACTTTGCACGGTCACATCGGCCACAGAAACATTGCTACACGACGACAAAACAAAGTCTTCGTTTTCGAAAAGAACATCGATTGTTTTCTCCGAACCAGTTTTAGTTACAAAGGCTGATAACGCTTGTATTTCCACGGCTTTTAAAACACAAAAATAACACTTAAATAAACAATCGAGTTCACCCGTCTGCCTTTCAGGTTATTTTGCTATTTTTCATCAATGGAAAAAAACCGCTACCTCGCCCTTGATGTGCTCCGCGGCATCACCGTCACCTTAATGATCATAGTGAATACGCCCGGGAACCATGCTACCACTTTTGCACCGCTGCTACACGCCAAGTGGCACGGCTTTACTCCTACCGACTGGGTGTTTCCCACATTCATGTTTGTAGTGGGCAACGCTATGAGTTTCAGTCTGACAAAATACGGAGCCAACGGGGACGGAGAATTTTTCAAAAAAGTATTCAAGCGCTCGGTCATCATCTTTCTGTTAGGCTTCCTGATGTACTGGTTTCCATTCGTTCATGAACAAGACGGCCAGATCGTTTTCAGTTCGATTAGCGAAACAAGAATATTTGGAGTGCTGCAGCGCATCGCGTTGGGTTATCTTTTTGCCTCGCTGATTTTGCATTTTTGGAAAGAGCGCGGCGCCATCATTTTCAGTATTGTTGCTCTGCTTGGTTACTGGCTATTGGTGTATGTTTTGGGCGACTACACACTCACTGGCAATGCTGTATTGAAACTTGACCTTGCCTTGCTTGGCGATAAGCATTTGTATCATGGTGAAGGACTTGCATTTGACCCTGAAGGTTTTTTAAGTACACTTCCGGCGATTGTAAATGTGATTGCCGGCTATCTGGCCGGCCGGCTCATTCAGCAAAAAGGGAATTCGTATGAGACGATTTCAAAATTGATGATTGCCGGGGCACTGCTTTTGTTTGTGGCGCTGAGCTGGAACATGGCCTTTCCTATCAACAAGAAACTCTGGACAAGTTCTTTCGTGCTTTATACTATCGGGCTTGACTTATTGATCTTGCCAATTCTTATTTTCATAATTGACATCAAAAACGAAAAGCGATGGACGTATTTCTTTGAAGTGTTGGGCAAGAATACCTTATTCGTTTACCTCCTATCCGAAATCGGAATTATATTCTTTTACATTTTTAAAATAGGCGACGAAACATTGTACACCTGGTTATACCAAAATGTTTTCCGATTAGCTGGTGATTATGTTGGGTCATTGTTGTTTGCCATTTCGTGGATGATGATATGCTGGAGTGTTGGCTATTGGATGGATAAGAAAAAGATTTACGTGAAGGTTTAGCACTTGCTACAACGAGATGCAACTTTCGGGAACCTAATGCGTCTCTCTTTTCAATCTTAAAAAAACAAACACACTATATGAATAACGTAACTCGCCTGAGCATGAGATTGTCTTATGCAACGATCTTTCTGTTAACCGTATTCTGTTCTCTGAGTCAGGACAATGCAAAAAAGAATCAGAACAAAGACCCCGAGGCAACCGAGATTGTCACTTCCGATTTAGATCATTTCTGGGTTGCCCTGAAAAACGCGGGGCCCGATGTCAATCCTGAAACTCTTACAACACTTTATCTCGTGCCAGGCTCCGACGGCATCAAAGGGTTTATGAAGGGCCGGATTAAAAGCGCGGAGAACTTGGCGAAAGTCATCAAGTCGCACCAAAAGTATTATAACTATATCCGTGTTTGCACAGACAGCATCGCAGGCATGAAAAATCCAATAAGAAAAAGTTTAGTAAAACTAAAAGACCTATATCCCGAGGCCGTTTTCCCTCCGGTATATTTTGTGATCGGAGCACTCAACTCCGGCGGCACCTCCTCCGACAATGGCTTGATCATTGGCGCAGAGATGTATGGTCTCACACCAAACACACCACAGGATGAACTTCAACCGTGGCTTAAGGCTGTGATTAAACCGGTTAGTCAGGTGCCTCACATTGTAGCTCACGAACTGATCCATTTCCAACAACAGTATTCCGATGATGCATCTTTGTTGGCAGCTTCTGTCAAAGAGGGCTCGGCCGATTTCATTGCAGAATTAATTTCAGGCAGGCACATCAATCCCCATGTACATGATTTTGCAAATCCAAAGGAGAAGGAACTATGGCTGGAGTTTAAGGCACGGATGAATAAGGCGGACTACACCGAATGGTTATACGGGCCGTCGTCGGGAAGACCCAATGATCTGGGTTATTGGATGGGCTATAAAATAACGAAGGCATATTATGATCAGGCTCAGGATAAAAAAATAGCAATACATGATATTTTGAACATCAAGGATTTCAATAAATTTCTTGATAAGAGCGGTTACGCTTCGAAGTTCAATTGAAACCCCTTAACCTCTCTAGCCGCCCGACTGCTATACGCCTTAGCAAACAGCAGTCAGGCGGCTTTCATCTCTCAACAACTATTGAATTTGTAATCCGCTTCATATCCCTACCTTTAGGTTATAGAAACGAATTATAAATGGAAACTAACAAAGCTCTTACGGCAGATCAACTCAATAAGTTAAAAGAGACAGTGCGCCAGCGATTTGATGATCTGTATCACAGAATCGGAACCAACCGCCAAAAGCTAGCCAATACTGTTTTGCTCGTAGACCAGTCTATTAATAAAGAGCTCACCAAAGAAAAGATCGATACTGTACGCGAAAAAGCAATTCTTCGTAACGTGCGCGAAGTTGAAAGAGAAGCAAGCAACCAGTTGCCGCACCTTCATAAAGTCGCAGCGCCCACACCCACACCTCCTGCCGCCAAGGCAAAACCCAAGGCTACGAAAAAGTAAAGGCTAGTCTCCTTTCCTTCCCCCGATAAGTGGAAGCATTTCCTTACTGGATAAATTATGCACCATAAATAAGCAGGGCAAAATAATGCCTTGCTTTAAGCATCACTTTTGCGAGGATTTAACAACTTTATCTCCCAAAACGAAGTCCCGGTAAAGGATGCTTAGAAAAATTTGCACACCAGCGGGCAGCGAAACGTCTGTGAGAATTGTCTTAGAGCTATAAACCAGGCAAATCATGAAACACGCCCTTCCATTCATTCTCGTGCTAATCACTTTCAGCTGCGACATAGTGTCAAAAGATGGTGATCTAAAATTTCAAAGACCTTTACAAATGGCTATCGTAGCCAATAAATCTACTGTTATTGATGTTCAAAAATTATTTCCAAGTTACACTAAAGTTGACTTGGCAAACAATAGTAACATCACCTACTTCAGTGATCGTTACATTAAGTATAGCTCGGGCACTACTGCTGCAATTCCGTTTTCTTTTGTGGTCACCACAGCAGATAACACCAAAACTCAGGTGAACGTGACTGCCATGGGGCAATTGCAAAGTTGTTCAGATAACGCTCCCTTTACACAGGCAACAATTTCAAATACAACTACATTGGTAGTAAATCTTTTGAACAATCCCGAGTTTTGCAACTACGACAATCATTCAGGAATTGAGGTTGGGTTAGCAATTACAAGGCCGGGGATTGATACTCCCGATCAAAATATCGATGGAGTTAGTATACTGTTGTGTTCCTGTGGACCAATTGAAGGAATTCATGCTGTTTTCACTTATATACCTCCCACAGGCTTTGTTGGTCAGGTTAAAATCAAATATTATCTCCATGCCGGAGCTGCACCTGATGCCTATAGCACCTACGGAGATGCGATCTTTTACGACCCCCAATATTCCCAATACTTTTCAGCGCATGATGTCGTGATTAATGTCACAAACGATGTTGCAAATTAAGATTGAGATAGATCCTTATAGAATCCTCTAAAACCTTATAGAATCCTCTAAAATAAAAATTGGAGGATTCTTTTATATGAAAGAACTGAAGAGAATTCTTGAGCAATGCAAAAAAGGCGATGAATTAGCCCAACGAGTTCTCTTTGCCCAAATGAAATCTACCTGGATGGGTGTTGCCGTGTGCTACATGAAAGACACAGACGAAGCTAAAGATATTTTTCAGGAGGCTACATTAAAAATATTTACAGACCTGCGCTCACTAAAGGATACTGCTGCCTTTCATGGATGGGCGCGAAGAATAGTAATCAACACGGCGCTGAATCACCTGAAGCAACGGCAGAGTTATTTGTTTGCCTTGCAAGAACATCATTCAAACGAGCAGGCATCGCTTGAAGCCGGTGACGAAGAAATAATCCTTAAAATGGACCATGCAAAACTTCTTGATATCATCGGCAACATGCCCGAAGGATATCGAATGGTATTTAATCTCTTTCTCATCGAAGGTTTTACACATCAGGAGATCGGAAAGATGATGAATATTTCAGAGAGCACTTCACGCTCTCAACTGGTAAAAGCAAAGCAATATTTGAAGAGAGTATTGGAGAAACTTAAAAAAAACGGCTATGAAAAAGTTGTCGGATTCTGACCTTAAAAAAATCCTTCAGGAAAAATTAGCTGGCTTTGAAGCCGAAGTTCCAGCCGATATCGAACCGCTGGTCTTTGATACCCTAAAGGCTATGCCCCACGCCAAGTCAGCCAAGCGCAAAAGTATGATCTATGTATTGATCGGCAGCTTGGTAATAGGTTCGTTTTCCTACTATTCCTTTACTGAAATCCGCCAGAAGGCAAGTTTTGAAACCAGCGAAAGTAAGGTAAGTGCTCCCAATGAATCAGTAGCGCTTGTCAAAAATCCGATTGCCATTGAACAGCAAGGCAGCGAAAGTCCTATTGTGAAAACTGGTCAATCAATAAATAAGGAGCCTATTACGATTACCTCAACCCCTTCAGAAAGTGTTTCTAATGAAAACGAAGGTAAAAGAGAACAAACAAGTTTAATTGTTGCTACCAAGCAAGAAGACCTTACAAACCCGGAAACAGAAACTAAAATTGATCAGCCGGAAACAAAGAAAAAAGATGTAAGGCTGGATTCACTACGCGACTCGACTACTACCAAGATCGTTGTGGTTGAAAAAATGTTTTTGACGTTTTCTGTTCAGCCGTTTCTTAACTATAAAGATATCAGGCCGATCACCGACGGAATTTATCTTAGCAATTTTGGTCTACCCCCTTCATTAAGTTCACAACGGCTTGGTATCAAGTTCAAGACCTCCGTTGACTATGAGTTCGCCCACAACAAGTTTATAAGTATGGGCTTTTCCTATTTTAGTTATAGAACAGCCTTTACCTATCAGGGTAGTGAAAACTCAAACGGAATTCATACCTATAACGTGATCAATGACAAAGTACAAGGGGCTTCAATTTCACTTGGTGCACTTTATCCGTTGAAGCTCCTGTCAAGCAGAAAGCAATACGCAAGCTTGGGAATCGATCTGCAGAAAGTATACGGAACTCTTTTGCCCCAAAAGACACAGATTATGGTATCTCTGGGTTATTTGAATCGATTGTCCCTGGGTAAAAACGAATTCAGGATAACCCCAACGATCAACTACACCGTCACGCAGTGGAATTACCCCGGAGCTGTTGTTCATCCTTACTGGGCAGGATTAGATCTCGCATACGCTATTCCAATAAAATAAAGTGCTTTGCTACCAATACATCGGGTTAAGGCACGTAGTAGTACAATTTATGGACAGCTTCTCGTTCAATTGTGAACAATTCAAATTGATGTAATTCGATTCACGCAGCCCTGGGCCAATTTTCCTCTCCGGCATTATGTTTGACAATGGTGCGTGAATTATTCTACGCCCCATGAACCGATCTCAAAATCAAGTTAACCTCGACTATGTGTTGATTACGCTGGCCGCTGTCTTGTTTTCATGGACACTCCACGAGTTTGCCCATTGGGTAACCGGTGAGGTGCTTGGCAACAAAATGGTGATGACATTAAACACATGCTATCCCGAAAGTGGCAGCTACACTAAAGAATGGCACGAAATGGTTATCAGCGCGGCCGGGCCGGTAGTAACGATTATTCAAGCTTTAGTTTTTTACTTTCTGCTAAGCGCTGGATCGGTTAAATTATTTCCATTTCTACTTACATGCTTGTACATGCGGGCGCTTGCCGGCGCCATGAACTTTATCAATCTCAATGACGAAGGAAGGATAAGCTCAGATTTGGGACTTGGTACATTTACTCTTTCGATCGGTGTAGTTAGCCTTCTGTTCTATCTGACGTATAGAATATCTAAATCGTATAAGCTTACCGCCAAGCTAATTGTGGCTACAATCTTGTTGATAATGCTGTTTAGCTCAGTGGTAATTTTGAGCGATCAGGCGCTGAAGATCAGAATACTTTGAAATTGAAAAGATCAAATTATTCAGAGGCTTAGCGGGTTCTTCAGTCATCGAATAGCATAAAACACTATAAATCTCCTCCTTTTGACTCAAAAATCAGGATCAAGCCCCAGCCTGTCTTTTAATTCTTTCAACATCGGGTTCTTTTCCACCAGCAGATCAAATTTCTCTTTGTTGGTATAGGCTATTTTTTTTCCGTCTGCCTCTTTCAGCACGCTTTCTACCTTTATGGTCGGATTGCTCAGCCTGTTTCTAAGGTAAGAAACCAGCTCGGTCATAATCGATTGAAGTAAAGGCTCTTCCACTGTGTTGGCAAGCGCCACCGTAACTACGGGACCGTTAACATCCACCGGCCTGCTGAGCAGATGAAACTCCGCCACCTGATTTTTTCGCTGATGCGCATATTCGGTCCACGCTTCGCGCAGTTGCACATCCGTAAGTGGTTTCACATCCACAGGTTCTTCAATCTGCGGCAAGGCTACCTGCGGCTGCTCCTTTGTTTTTAAAAGAGAATTAAGGTTGAATGTTGACTTTGCCCGGGTCGAAGAAGTACTGGGAGAAGAAGATGGAACGACCGGTGAAATTGTTTCGGCTTGCACCGGTACTGATGGTGATACCGATTCGGCAGAAACTACTTCAGTTTCTTTTTTCAAAGAAGGCTTGGGAATACTTTCGGCAACAGCCGAAACAATAAGAGTTTGTTTTTGAGCCACCGGAGCTTCGGCAGGTTCAGGTTCTAATTCACTTTTTTTTTTAAGCCAGCCTCCGCTGGTACTCCTATCTGAAACGCAGAATTGACATACGCCATTTTCATCAACGCCAACTCTACCAACAATCGCTGATTTTTGCTGGCTCTGTAATTAATGTCGCAAGTGCTGGCAATATTAAGCCACGACAACAGAAGCGAAGGCGGAGCGGCTTGTGCCTGTGACAGGTATTTTTGTTTGATGTTGTCGGGTACTTCCATCAGGTTCACTGTGCGTGCATCCTGCGATACCAACAGATTACGCAAGTGTTCGCCTAGACCGCCAATAAAATTCTGGCCGTCAAATCCCTTTTTCAAAATTTCATCCAATAATAATAAAGGAGTAGTGGCATTTTCGGCTAGCAAGCCATCTACCATTTTGAAATAATAATCGTAATCGAGAATGTGCAGGTTGTTGAGCACATCGCTGAACGTGACTTTGTGATTGGACGAGAACGTCACCATCAAATCGAAGATGGAAAGGCCATCGCGCAAAGCACCATCCGCCTTTTGAGCAATGAGGTGCAATGCTTCGTCTTCAACCTGAATATTCTCGCGGTCGGCAATTTTCTTTAGCTGTCTTGCGATGTCAGAAACCTGAATACGGTTAAAGTCAAATATCTGGCAGCGCGATAAAATCGTAGGAATGACCTTGTGCTTCTCGGTAGTAGCTAAAATAAAAATGGCATACGAGGGCGGCTCTTCCAGCGTCTTCAAAAAAGCATTGAAGGCGGCATTGGAGAGCATGTGAACCTCATCGATGATATAGACTTTGAATCTGCCAAACTGCGGTGGGTAGCGCACCTGATCTATCAGGCTGCGAATGTCTTCCACCGAATTATTGGAGGCAGCATCGAGTTCAAAAATATTCAGCGAATTGACTTCGGCTTTTTCTTCAAAACCATTGATCAACCTTGCTACGATACGGGCGCAGGTAGTTTTGCCCACACCACGCGGCCCACAAAACAAAAGTGCCTGAGCAAGTTTGTTATTATCGATGGCATTTTTGAGGGTTGTCGTAATGTGTTCCTGCCCCACAACTTCATCAAACCCGAGAGGTCGGTATTTACGCGCCGAAACAACAAAATTATCCATCGGGTGCAAGATATGTTTTGAGTGCGGAAGAAGAAAATGAATTAATTAATGCGGATATAAATATTTAGAGGGAGATTTTAGCTGTAATCAGGCGGCTTTTACAACCCTTGCTAAGCCGAATTAAAGGTTGGGGAGCCTTAGAAATTGGCGCCCAGCAGGCGATAAGGGAGGTTTGTCCAAGCATTTTCTTTGCAAAATTGGACAAAGATTCTACCTTTGCAGTCCTTTTTATAAAAAGTATATGGCAAATCACAAATCAGCAGAAAAACGTATCAGGGCGAATGAAACCAAGCGTGTGCGTAACCGCTACCAGCACAAAACCACCCGCACTCAGGTGAAAAAATTGCTGGAAACGACCAAAAAGGCAGAAGCACAGGTTTTATTGAACGCGGTAACCGCCATGATTGATAAACTTGCCAAGAAGAACATTATTCACTGGAAAAAAGCAGCTAACCAAAAAAGCCGCCTTACCAAGCGTGTAAACGCTCTGGCTTAATCTGGTGCCCAACGATATTATTTTTCCCTTCCTTGCCTTGTGCGGGGGAGGGTTTTTTTATTCTAATCAGGTTTTAAAGTGGGTTTAGTTGCCAGGCAGCTTTTTTCTAGGCGCAAACAGTGGCCAGGCGATTTTTCAGGTATGATTTATTTTCAAGAAGTCTATTCTTAAAATGTGAAGAAAGAAAGAGTTTATAGTTCGCAATTCTGGCTTTTGTGCTTCAGCGCCCTGTTGTTTTTCGCCAGTTTCAACATGATCATTCCAGAGCTGCCCGAATATCTCACCAAACTGGGCGGCGCAGATTACAAAGGATTGGTAATCTCCTTGTTTACAATTACTGCCATGATCTCGCGGCCATTCAGCGGTAAGCTTGCCGACCGGCTGGGTCGCAAACCGGTAATCATTTTTGGCGGAGCCGTCTGTTTGATTTGCAGTCTGTTCTACCCATGGCTCTCTACTATTTACGGTTTCTTTATACTGCGTCTGTTTCATGGTTTCTCCACGGGGTTCTCTCCTACCGGTGTATCTGCTTATGTTTCGGATGTCATCCCTGCTGAGAGGCGTGGGGAGGCTATGGGATTTATCGGGACTGCTGGCGCAATTGGTATGGCCTCAGGACCGGCTATCGGCGGATTTGTAGCCAATCAATTTGGTCTTCATTGGATGTTTTATCTCTCTTCTTTCTTTGCGTTTGCCGCAATTGCTACTGTATTAAGTGTAAAAGAAACCTTGCGCGAGCGCCACGAAATCTCATGGGCAATAATCAAAATAAATAAAGAAGATCTGTTTGAGCCCTTAGTTATCGCTCCTTGTGTGGTGATGATACTAGCCGCCTACGCTTATGGCGCCATGTACACACTTCTCCCCGACTTGGGCAAACATTTCGGCATTCAAAACAAAGGTGTGCTTTTTAGTTTTCTTACCGTGGCTTCGCTAATGGTGCGATTAATAGCAGGGAAAGCTTCGGACGTTTATGGTCGTGTACCTGTATTGAAAGTCACGATCGCATTAATAATGGTGTCGATGGTTGTTATTGGTCTTGCCGATCAGCGGTGGATATTAATAACCGGAATCTGTCTGTATGGATTGGCTCAGGGCTCTACCTCGCCAACTCTTTTGGCCTGGGCTACCGATTTGAGTAGTGCCGAGCATCGTGGCCGAGGTATTGCCTCTCTATACATATCAATGGAAATGGGCATCGGCTTGGGTGCCTTTATTTCAGGGCTGGTGTATGCCAACGCCCATGAAAATTTCATAATCTGTTTTGGTATTTGCAGTGCCTTGTCGCTGGTTGCGGTGATTTATCTTTTATCGAAAAGAAGGTTAATCTCGAATTAATCAAGCCGTTACTTTCACCGAACCATTTCATTTTGAAAAGCACCTTTCCATTTCGGTAGGGTACGTACCTCATTCCATTTTAAGTTCCTGTTGATAATCTGATTGTTACATAGGCTGGCTTGATTGTGGGTTAACCGCCAATCAAACCTTAAAAGCCATGATTAACGAAAGGATTGCTTTATTACTACTGAACGGAGAGGCTGGTCGTCTGTCAAACAACTCTCATTACACACGTGAGTTTTATCAGTGTATGGAAGGATTTGCAAACGCATCTGTTGCAACCTGCCAGTCGGGAAACCTGAAAAAATTTGAAGCTCATCTCAGGATCGCCAATAAACTATACGCTGATGGAAATGAAACCGTAAAAAACGGAATCATCAACGTCTTTCTTTTCAAAGCATTGGATATGCTTGACCAAATTCCTGCCGCGAAACGCCTTGCTGAAAACTGTTTGCCTCAGGAACTTCTTCGCGAGATCAGCCGCCAGCATTATTCAACCGGATTATAACAACAACCTATGATGAGCCTACTCATGATCCTTCTTGGCATTGCCTGCTTTGCAACGCTTTTTAAGTCTATCGATTTCTTTGAAAAAATATAACAGATGATCGCACTCTTCATTCTCTCACTATTGGTCTTTGCTTACATGACGTACGTGTTGCTCAAGCCCGAAAAATTTTAGTCACAACTCATGAATACAGAACTACTCGGAATCATTGCCACATTCGTCATCACCTTAGTCTTAGCGATTCCTTTTGGGAGATACATTGGGAAAGTATATGCCGGTGAGCACACACTCCTCGATCCGCTCTTTAATCCAATTGAAAAATTATTCTTTAAAGTCAGTGGTATAAAAGCTGAACAGGAGATGGATTGGAAGCAAAACCTTGTGGCGCTGCTTACAATCAATTTTTTCTGGTTTCTGTTGGCCATGTTTATTCTAATGAACCAAGGCTGGCTGCCGTGGAATCCCGACGACAACCCGAGCATGACAGCAGACCTTGCTTTTAACACGGCGATAAGTTTTTTAGTGAACTGCAATTTGCAGCACTATTCGGGCGAAACCGGTGCAACCTATTTTTCGCAGATCTTCTGTTTCATGTTTTTGCATTTTGTGTCTGCAGCTACAGGCATGGCCGCACTGGCTGTGGTATTCAATGCCATGAAGGCGCAAACAACAAGTACGCTTGGCAACTTCTACGTCTACTTCATAAAATCAAATACGCGAATACTTCTGCCACTGGCCGCTGTCGTTGCCATACTCCTTGCATTGAACGGAACACCAATGAACATTGAGGGCAAAGAGACACTTATAACACTGCAAGGTGACTCAGTACAAATTTCCCGCGGGCCGGCGGCTGCATTAATTGCTATCAAACATGTAGGTACTAACGGTGGCGGGTACTTCGGAGCCAATTCTGCACATCCGCTGGAGAACGCCAATTACGTTACCAATATGGTTGAGATGATCGCACAAACAATCATTCCGGTGGCAATGATTTTTGCACTTGGCTATTACCTGAAAAGAAGAAAGCTGGCATGGATGATTTTCGGAGTTATGACGGTTGGATTTCTAATCCTCGTCATACCTACAGTGTATTATGAGGTGCAAGGCAATCCGGCGATATCAAAACTCGAAGTTGACATAAGTGCTGGAGCGATGGAAGGCAAGGAAGTCCGGTTTGGAAGTGCTGCGTCAGCTTATTGGAGTATTGTGACTACGGTTATTTCAACCGGATCGGTAAACGCTATGCACGACAGTTCAATGCCACTGTCTGGCCTCAATCAAATGCTGGCTATGATGGTGAATTCATTTTATGGAGGATGTGGTGTCGGCATTTTGAATTTCTACATCTTCATTATCGTTGCGGTCTTCATTTCGGGTTTAATGGTTGGAAGGACACCTGAGTTTCTTGGCAAGAAAATAGAGGCCAAGGAAATGAAAATCGCGATGGTGATTGCATTGCTTCATCCATTCCTGATTTTAGCAGGCACTGCGCTTTCTTCATTCGTCATTACAAAAGATCCAACGGCAGGCTGGCTGAACAATCCGGGGTTTCACGGATTTTCTGAGATGCTGTATGAATACACTTCATCATCGGCCAACAACGGTTCAGGCTTTGAAGGTCTTGGTGATAATAATCCGTTCTGGAATATCACTACAGGTCTGGTTTTAATCTTCAGCAGATTCCTGCCCATCATTGGTCCAGTGGCTATTGCAGGAATACTTGCTAACAAAAAATACATTCCTGAGAGCGCAGGAACATTGAAAACAGACACAGCAACATTTGGAGTGATGGTGTTTGCTGTGATTATTATTCTGGCATTGCTAAGCTTCTTTCCGGCGCTTACGCTCGGGCCGATAGCAGAATATTTTTCCGTGAGATGATGTGCTTCACTCCATTTAACGATTAACAATTAACGAATGGCTATCAACGATTCGACGAAATAAATGAAAACTAAAAACACAACCCTGTTTCAAAGACAACTTGTTAATGAGGCGCTGAGTCAGTCATTCGCTAAGCTGAATCCGAAAATTCTGTTCCGTAATCCTGTAATGTTTGTGGTGGAGGTTTGTACAATCGTGATGCTGATCGTAACAATTTATTCACTGACAAATTCTTCACAAGGGTCCTTCGGTTATAACCTATCTGTCTTTGTCATTTTGCTGTTGACATTGCTCTTTGCAAATTTCGCCGAAGCAATAGCAGAAGCGCGCGGCAAAGCTCAGGCCGATTCATTGCGAAAGACAC
>Ga0206905_10193_pt1 | contig 14748 bp, 14 predicted proteins | sample Alteio_BWOrgHeat_43_FD_152940 | JGI IMG/M metagenome (GOLD analysis project Ga0206905, IMG submission 152940) | Enriched cells from forest soil in Barre Woods Harvard Forest LTER site, Petersham, Massachusetts, United States -... | ecosystem: Environmental > Terrestrial > Soil > Temperate forest >...
GGCTGTGAACCATCCCCAGACCGTAAGGGGAAGACGGTCCCAGGTCATACCTTCGCAACGAAGACTGATTACTGTTACGAGAGTGTTAATTGCGGAGATGGTCGAAGCGATAGAGAACAGCGCTATGCTGATTAGCCAGAGGTCCATGCCGAGCGCCTGCCCGGGGCCGGCAGAGGCTACGGCGCTAAGTGGCGGGTAGGCTGTCCAGCCGGAGATGGCTGAGCCTCCCGGTGCGAAGGTTGAACTGAGAAGTGTAACGAGTGCGAGGGCGGTGAGCCAGAAGCTAGTGGCGTTGAGACGCGGGAAAGCCATATGGCGCGCCCCGATCTGGGCGGGGAGGATCAGATTGCCGAAGCCGCTTTGTGGAGCCGTCGTTAGTACGAAGAAGAGCATGATGGTGCCGTGGATGGTGACCAGGGCGAGATAGTCTTCAGGCAGGATGGGACCGTGTAGGGGAAGAGACCAGTCAGGCCAGACGAGATGGATGCGCATCAGCAGCGAGAGCAGGGTACCGATGGTTACGGAGACCAGTGCAAGAATGAGATATTGAAGCCCGATGGTACGGTGGTCGGTGGTAAACAGGCTTCGTTTGAGTGAGTACGACTTCATGGCTGGGCCGCCTTCTGTTTAGTGGCTAGCCATTGGGCAAACTCGGCTGCGGTCAGGACGCGCACGGTAGCGTTCATACGGTAGTGACCAAGTCCGCAGAGCTGGGTACAGAGGATGGCGTAGGTTCCGGAGGTTGTGGGAGTGAAGTGGACGTGGATGGTCTGGCCGGGAACCGCGTTCTGTTTGAGACGCATCTCCGGGATGGTGAAGCCGTGGATGACGTCTTGTGCGCGAATGCGGAGGTCGACTTCGCGATTGACCGGGAGAACAAGCTCGGAGGTGACAAAGTCGTCGGCGCTATGGGGGTCTGCTGGGTCAATACCAATGGGATTGCCTTCGCCTGGGGCAATTAGCTGCTGTTTTGTGATGCCGAAGGTGGCATCGGTACCGGGGTAGCGAAAATACCAGGCGAATTGAACTCCTGTGACCTCAATCTGAAGTGCAGCCGGGTCGGCTCCGATGTAACGGGAGGCTGCCCACAGATGCTCGGCCTTTACAGTGAGCGTGGCGAAGAGTAGAGCGAGGATGGCCAGCGGAAGATATTCGATTTGCCAGAGGTTTTGTGATTCGGCCGTTCGCCTATGCAATAGCCCAAGGAGAAGAAGGAGATGCGCAAGTGTCAGGAGCGCAAGGACTAGCCACAGATTGAGGATGAGGTGGCGATCCAATGACTGGCCGTGCGCACTGACGTTGGCCGGAAGCCACCATGGAAGGAAGGATAGGGCTGCGGCCTGATGGAAGATGGGGGACACAGTTCAGAATAACGCGATGTGACCGCTACGCAGTTCCAGTGATGTCATTGGGCTCGGAAGGGGAAGCTGGCGTCGGGGATGGAAGCGTAAAGGCAGGGCAGGGTTTGTGACGGTCGTTGACCCAGCAGGGAAGGATCGTGCTCGCAGCAGCGCGTACTGCTGGGTCTTCCTGATCGCTGGCGGCGATTTGGCGGAGACGGGTTTGCGTGGCGGTAAAGACATCGTCGGGAAGCTGGAGTTCGGGAAGAACTCGGATGATTGCTGTCCTGACGGAGGGCTTGGGAATATCAAGGTCGTGGACTATGGCGGTATCGATCTCTTCGTTATGCGTCTGTGCGTGCGCGATAGCGTCGATAGAGCTGACAAGAGATTCGGGTGTCTGATCAGGTCGGCTGATAAAAGCGATGATCGCAGCGGCAACGGCGGGACGCTGAGGGCCGAGGCGTACCAGGTCGAAGACGACGCTGGAGCCTACAGGGCTTACGGCGTCTTCGCGTTTGAGATAGGCGATGAGGGGCACAAAGACGGCATCCGGTGGCTTGATAACGAAACCGCCGAGCACGCTAGCCGTTGTGCTGCGTATGTGATTGTCATCGTCGGTGAGGTGAGCGGCTATCCGGGGAATCTCAGGCTCAAGGAGGGGCAGGGCATCGCCTCGGAGAGTGTGGTCCGGATTGGAGCGGCTTTCTATGGCTACTAGACTGTCGAGGGCGAGTGTGCGGACAGCGGGATTCTTGTCGTCGACTGCCTGCATGATGTCCGGAAGAACATCTTTTATGTCGGAGAGAGGCGCCTTGCCGAGCGCTTCAGCCAGATTAAGAACAGCGTTAAAAGTGGCGGCAGTGTCACCGGCATTGGCTCGGTCGGTGCAAGTCTGGAGTAGGACGGTTAGAGGAGGTGGGGTTTGCGCGCAGGCTGGCAGAATCAGTCCCGTAACGGCGACAAGGAACAACTCCGCTGGCAGAACCATCCGGGAGGAGGGCCTTCTACGCACGCAAAACCTCCATGGAAACCGTGTCATGGCTAATCATGCCCTGCAATATAAAGAAAGGCAAAGGATTTAACGGACCAGATTCAGGAAGAGCTGGTGAACACGATTGTCGCTGCTGAGCTCGGGATGGAAGGTCGCGGCGAGAAGATGTCCCTGCCGAACGAGTACAGGATACTCGTCGCGGGAGGCGAGTATTTCAACGTCGGGGCCAATCCGGGTGATGCGGGGCGCACGGATGAAGACCATTTCAAGGGGCCCCCCTTCGAGTTTGGTGGACGCGGTGAGGATGGTGGAATCGATTTGACGGCCGTACGCATTACGCTCGACGGTGATGTCGATGGCGGCTAGTGATTTTTGGGCAGGGTTCTCGACATCTTTGGCGAGGAGGATGGCTCCGGCACACGTGCCGAAGGTGGGTGTGGTCTGGACGAAGGTCTTGAGGGTATCGAAGAAGTTGTGGCGCTCCAGAAATTTGAGCATGGTGGTGGACTCACCGCCAGGCATGATGAGGCCGTCAACGCCTTCCAAGTCGGCAGGGAGGCGGACTAGCTTTGGCGTCGCGCCGAGCGCACGAACGGTTTTGGCATGGGCTTCGTATGCGCCTTGCAGGGCGAGGATGCCAATTGTGCGGGATGTAAGGGACATTAAACGAGCACTCATTGGTTCGGCAGCCTGAATGACTACCGAAATTGGTTATGTGGGTTGAAGACGCTTCACTCAGTATAGAGAAAGAAGGGCCATTAAAAATAAGCTATGTCGTGAGGGAGCCATTTGATGCTGGATCAACGCTTCAGGTGGCCGCTGTTGGCACGGTTTTTCTCTCGTTAATCCCTTGTTCATTCATTATTCATGCATAGTTCACATGAAGCCAGCAAACTACCTCTACGGAGGCAGGAAACTAAACTTCATGATGTTTAAAAGTAAGAGATGGATTACGGCATTGGCTGTGCTGATGGCCGCAGGGATTGGTGTGACTATTGTGGCGTGTTCTGACAATGGCAGCAGCGCCAGCCAAAACGCGAGTCTTGTATCGGGCAAGGTCAAGCATGTCTGGGTTATTACGCTTGAAAATGAGAACTATTCAACTACCTTCGGCGCCAGCACGCCGTCGCCCTATCTTGCCAAGACCCTGACGTCACAGGGGGCCTTGTTGAGCGGTTATTACGGTACTGGGCACGTCTCATTGGACAATTATGTCTCCATGTTGAGTGGACAGCCAGGAACTCCGCAAACGGTCTCCGATTGCACTACCTACACTGATTTCAAGCAGACGGGTACCACGTTTCAGGACCAGCTTCCTGTGGGTACAGGATGCGTCTATCCATCGAATGTAAAGACGCTGCCTGACCAGTTGAAGGCCAAAAGCCTGACGTGGAAAGGTTACATGGGCGATATGGGGAACGATCCTGCTCGTGAGTCTGCAACTTGTGGCCACCCGGCGCTGAACGCGGTCGACCTTACACAGACTGCTGAGGCTCCTTCGGCGGCGGTGCCCCTGGGCGACCAGTATGCGACACGGCACAATCCGTTTATGTACTTTCACTCGATCATCGATTCGCCGGATTGCCAGTCCAATGTTGTGAACCTGGACAGTAATCTGCAGAACGATCTTGCGAGTATATCGACAACGGCAAACTTCAACTTCATTACTCCGAGCCTGTGCGATGACGGCCACGATGCACCGTGTGTTGATGGACGCCCCGGCGGGTTAGTTTCTGCTGATGCCTTCTTGCAGAAGTGGATTCCCATCATTACGGCTTCTCCGGCTTACAAGGCTGATGGACTTATCATCATCAACTTTGATGAGAGTACCTATGGCAGTGTGGTTCCATCGTCGACCGGGGTTACGATTACGTTCAATGGCGGCATCTGCTGCGGTCAGTTGCCCGGACCAAACCTCGGGAGCTATCCGCAGACGTCCACGATCGCAATGGGTAGCGCGAAGTATGTGCTGACTTACGCGAATTATGGTGGAGACAACACTGGAGCCGTGCTGCTATCGCCTTTCATCAAGCCGGGTACGGTTACGACGACAGGCTATAACCACTACTCGATGCTACGGAGCATTGAGGATATCTTCGGGCTCGACCATATTGGTTATGCTCAGGAACCGGGTGTTGGAACGTTCGGAGCAGACGTCTTTACTGGTCTCTGATTACCTGTGTGTGATCTGCGGCGTCGAAAAACTCGGCGCCGCAGATTTATCAAACTGTTTAGATAGGTCTTTTTGCTTTTGTTGAACTCGATTCATTCTGAGAACCATTCTGCCAAGAAAAGTACGTTTCTGGCGGTACTGTTGAGCAGCCTTGTATCGATGCTGTCTCTCGTAGGCTGTACTTCGAAACCTGCAAAACCTCACGCAGCGAATACAGTAAAACCAGCTATCCACAAATTGTCTCCGGCTGCGAGTCTTGGGCGGAAGATCTTTTTTGATCCGACACTGTCGGCTTCCGGGCGCATTGCGTGTGCGACCTGTCATGATCCCGCGCATGCTTATGGGCCACCAAATGCGCTGGCGGCGCAGCTCGGTGGACGGAATCTCGATCGTCAAGGCGCGCGGGCGGTGCCCTCTCTGCGTTACACGCTGCTGCACGTACCGCTGTGGCATCAGGAACGGGCGGCGAGCCGCATGGAGAGATTTGAAGAGCTTGCCAAGAGCGATAATCCGCCAACGGGAGGTCTGGGGTGGGACGGTAGGTTTAACACACCGGCGGCACAGGCCGCGTTTCCTCTTCTCAACCCCGACGAGATGGCGAATGTTGACGCGGAGCATGTCGCGGCTGCGGTAAGAAAAGCGCCGTATGCCACTGAGTTTCGGCGCGTTTTTGGGGAGTATGTGCTGGATGATCCGCAGAAGACGCTAGCCGCAGTGGGGACGGCGGTCGAGCGATTTCAATTTGAGGACCCGAGCTTTTATCCATTCAACAGCCGGTTTGATCAATGGCTAGATGGGCGCATCAACCTTACGGATGCCGAACAGCGAGGGCTTGCTTTATTCAACGATCCGGCGCGGGGTAATTGCGCGAGTTGCCATCTCAGTCAGCGCGGGGCTGATGGGTCGCACCCGATCTTCACGGATTTTCAGTTTGAGGCGCTGGGTGTTCCACGAAACCCGGAGCTGAAAGCGAATCAAAAGGCGGGATATTACGACATGGGTCTGTGCGGCCCGGCGCGAAGCGATCAACGCGGGGAGCGTGGGTTTTGTGGGATGTTTCGCACACCGACGTTAAGGAATGTTGCGACACGTGGAGCGTTCTTTCACAATGGGCGGTTCCACTCGCTCCATGAGGCGTTGGAGTTTTATGTCGAGCGCGATACGAATCCGGAGAAGTGGTACGGGAAGGGTGCGAGTGGAAGGGTGGAGAAATTCGACGATATCCCGAAGGCTTTGCGGGGAAATGTCGATGTGGTGGATGAACCGCTGACACGACATCCGGGACAGGCTTCCGCATGGAATGCGCGCGATATCGATGATATTGTGGCTTTTTTGAATACGCTGACCGATGCAGATACGAAAGGATCTACAACGCAGGAGTTGAGGTAGCTGTGTTATTAGCTACGGAATATAGGCGTTGAGATTCTTGAATCTGCTGTGGGAGTGCCGCGACTTCTAGTGGGTACTTGGATTACTCATTGGAAAAAAACCAACACTAAAACCTGCCCATTGAAGAGCAGCAGTGATGTTATGTAAAACTCGTTGCCGGGTTAATTCATCTACGTTTTTATCTGGAGAGTCTTCCCAGGCAAGATGCGGATAAAGAAAGATGTCCATCTGTCCGGCGGCGCCTTCTCCGCTGAAGACGATCTGACGCCCGTTCTCAAAGTAGTCATACCGATCAACGCGCCAGATGCTTCCGGAATATCGAACAGACCAACCCTCACCGCAGACGATAGTGTTGCGCTTAAACCACGGTTTGCGTAGAGCAGGCAGAGGGTATATTTCTGGCTGTAGTTCCGCTGATCGGCGCATGCTACCAACCGCGGGTTTGCATGAGCTGGGATTCTTCGATTGCGGCGGCGGCGAGGCCTTTCATCGTGCCGGTGACGGCTTCGGATGCTTCGGCAACGATCTTGGGATCGTTGAAGTGTGTGGTCGCGATGACAATGGCCTTGGCACGGGAGACGGCTTCTTCGCGCTCGATTGGGTTGTTTTCGACGTCAAGCGGCGTGGCTCGTTCTTTCATGAAGATGCCGGAGCCGACAAAGACTGTTTCAGCGCCTAGCTGCATCATGAGAGCGGCGTCAGCAGGAGTGGCGATGCCGCCGGCGGAGAAGTTGGGGACGGGCAGCTTACCTGCCTTGGCCACCATGCGGACGAGTTCGTAAGGCGCGCCGTGGACCTTGGCGGCGTTGTAGAGCTCTTCGTCGCCGAGGACGGTCAGGGCTTTGATCTCGCGGACGATCTGACGCATGTGCTGGACGGCGTGGACGACGTCGCCGGTGCCGGGCTCGCCCTTGGTGCGGATCATGGCTGCACCCTCGGCGATGCGGCGGAGAGCTTCGCCAAGATTACGGGCTCCACATACGAAGGGAGTCGTAAAGGCGTGTTTGTCGATGTGATAGACCTCATCGGCGGGAGTAAGGACCTCGGACTCGTCGATGAAGTCTACGCCGAGCTCCTGCAGGACCTGGGCCTCGGCGAAGTGGCCGATGCGGGCTTTAGCCATAACGGGGATGGAGACCGCGTTGATGATCTGCTTGATGAGCTTGGGGTTCGCCATCCGAGCTACGCCACCTTCGGCGCGGATCATGGCAGGTACACGTTCAAGGGCCATGACGGAGATGGCCCCGGCCTCTTCGGCGATGCGAGCCTGCTCGACGTTCATGACATCCATGATGACTCCACCTTTGAGCATCTCGGCCAGACCGGTCTTGAGGCGGAGGGAAGGGGAGCTAAAGTTGCCGTTGGTGGTGTGGTCAGCCATGACGAATCTCCTTACGAGGCGCGGTCTTGTGAGTTTTTCAGGACGTTTGCCGCTGGAACCTACAGTTTATCAGCTTTGTTGATGCTCGATGAACTTCCTCGTTCCTGTTAGCGGACAAGAGGCCTAGTGAGAGGTTTTTCCGAAAATTCAACATTGATTGACATGGCGTGCTGGGCGGATGAGACAAACTACGCGTACGAGGCGGTGTGTGCATTTGGAGGTGTAGATGGAAGCTGAGCTGACGATTGTGATTCCAGCAAAGAATGAGGCGGCTATGCTGCCTCGACTACTGAAGTCACTATGCTTGCAGGACTATGAGGCCATGGCTGGGACGAGGGTGATTGTGGCCGACGCGGGATCAACCGATGGAACGGTTGAACTGGCGCTGAGCTTTAGAGACCGTTTGGCCGTGGAGGTGATTCCGGGTGGCCTGCCTTCCGTGGGCCGCAATGCCGGGGCAAAGCTGGCGACAACCAAATATGTTCTGTTTCTGGATGCTGATGTTGAATTGCCAGAGCCAACGTTGCTTCGAAGAGCGTTGTGGCGGATGCGGCGGCGGAATTTGCATCTGGCTACAACGAATATCGCATGCCGAGAGGGCAGTTTTTTTGACGATGCGCTTTATGCGGGCAACAACCTGATGCAATACATTGGGTCGCTCTTGAAGCCTTTTGCGACGGGGATGTTTATGTTGTTTGACCGTAAAGCATTCTGGGCACTCGGTGGCTTCAACGAGCGGGCGTTGTTTGCTGAGGATTATCTGCTATCGAAGGGGGTGGCACGGACTCGGTTTCGTATCGTCCGAGGTAAGGTACTGACGACCAATCGCCGGTTCCAGAAGCTAGGACATGGACGAATGGTCTGGATGTTCTTCAAGACCATGATGCACAGCTGGGATGACGGATACTTTCTGCGAGATCAAGGTTACTGGGGAGAGGCAGAGATTTAGCCTTCCGGTGCGGTGAGGCCGACCTTTGCGAGTATTGCTTGGTCAATCACAATGAAAACTCCTTTTCCCCGGGCAAGCACAGTGCCGTCGATCCGTTGAAGTTCGGCTTGGTGGAAGAGTTTGCGGCCTTCGCGACTGAGGTGACGGCTGACAAGAACAAGCGGCTGAAAGAGTGGCGCAGGATGTAGGTAATCGACCTCCATATGGCGCGTCATGGCGATTACGTTGAGAGGGCGATTGAGCTTGCTCATAGCTTCGTCCAGCAGAGTAGCGACGATGCCGCCGTGAATGTGGCCGGGTGGGCCTTCGTGAAAGCGATCTAGCTGAAGATGGGCCGTTGCGACAGTGCCTTCAGCGCTGCTCTCGGTGGTGAAAACGAGCCGTAGACCTTGAGGATTAGCAGGACCGCAGCCGAAGCAGTGGCTAGCGCGCTCATCGAGAGTTGGGTTGCCATCCATGGAGGCCGGGGCATGGCGGGTTGCGTCGGGAAAGGGCATGAATCTCCGTGGTTTGCACGGTAGCACATTCAAGGGACGGAGATGAATAGCTATTCATCCCAAGTATCCGCTGTTTATGAGGTGCAGGCTTCAATGATGGCTGCACCGAATCTCTCGATCTTTTCAAGATTCAGGCCATTGATCCCTTTGAGCTGGGAGATGTTGTTGGGCTGGGCTAGAACAATGCTACGCAAAGTTGAAGATGCCAGGACAAAGAACTGAGGAACGCCCAACTTCTCAGATTCTGCTTTGCGCCAGGCGTGCAGCCGTTGGTCGAGGGCTTGTTGAGGGGACGTGAGTGTTTCAGAGAGCTTGGATTCGACGGGCCGTGGCCTGTGAAATTCTTCGACACTTCTGATCGGCGAAGGTTCTGTTCGGTGAGGGGAAAGTGGGGATCTGGGCTTGGTTGAAGCTGGTCGCGCTGGAGTTACTTCGCCGTATTCACCGGGAACGGGACGGTCATCGCAGAGGGCGCAGATAGCTGCGCCGTAGCGGTCTGCCTTGTCGGATCCTATCCCGGAGATATTGAGAAGCTCGGGAATTGTACGTGGTTGTACCTGCACAATGGAGCTAAGGACAGAGTCAGAGAGAACGATGAAGGCCGGTTTGCCAGTCTTTGCGGCTTCGCTTTTACGCCAATCGCGGAGGCGTCGTTCGAGAGCTTTCTGATCCAGGGTATAGGTTTTGACGGCTTGGTCGCGTTCGGTTTTGGAAGCGCGAGGCTTCGAGGTTTTGCGAGCGCGCCCTCGTGTAGATGATGCCGTAAACGCAGAGGCGTCTTTGAGCAAAAGATCGGAAGGCAACGGTCCAGTGAGCGTACGGCCTTCGTGAGTGAGAGACGCTTTTTTGAAGGTGATGAGGTTGCCCTCTGGATTAGTCCACTGATCGGTCGTGAGGGCAACGAGGCCTGAGCGTGTGAGAGCATCGAGTAGCGTATCGAAGCCTTTGCGGTCTGCGGCCGGTGTGTTGCGGAGTGCGCCTGTTGAGAGCTCGGTATGTAGCTTGCCGGTGGCACGGGTGGTGCCATCCAAAGCACGAAGAATGGCGCGAAGATGGCGATCTTCCTCAGCAGTCGGTGGGCGGAAGGTCTGTGCGGTAGAGCTGGTGGGGGCACAAAAGTCGCAATGGCCGCAGGGGCGGAGGCCATCGGCGGTGTCGCCGAAGTGCTGGATGAGAGCGGACATGCGACATTGCTGCGATTCCGCGAACTGCATTATTCGGTCAATCTGGCTGCGGCGGAAGTTGACCTGCTCGTCATAGCCTTTGCGCCAGCTAGTCGAGCCTGTGGTGCGAACATTGCCTTCAATGTTGATAGAGGCTGCTCCCTGAGCGGCTAATTTTTCTACGGCGCGATCGAAGGTTTCGGCATCCATTTTGAGACGCTGACGTAGGAGATCGGGCATCTGGTAGTCGTCGGTGAGAATGGCGGCTACGCGGGAGAGTTCCGTGGGCGGCGGATAGTCACGCTCAAGGAAGAAGTCGTGCATCTTCCGGTCAGCAAAAGAATGCAGGAGGACTGTGCGCGAAGGAAGGCCGTCGCGTCCAGCTCGGCCGATCTCCTGATAGTAGGCCTCGACGCTGCCGGGTAGAGCAGTGTGAACAACAGTGCGGACATTGGCTTTGTCGATGCCCATTCCGAAGGCGATCGTGGCTACGACGATTTCTAGTTTGCCGCTGAGGAAGTGGCGTTGGACACGCTCACGTGTGCCTGGATCGAGACCGGCATGATATGCAGCCGCACTTCCGCCTAATTTTGAGGCGAGCTCTTCGGCGGCTTTGCGCGAAGGTGCATAGACGATGGCAGGACGATTGGATTTTTCTTTGAGTAGATTTGCGGTGAACTCATTGCGGCGGGGTTTAGAGAGCTCGACGACCTCAATGGCGAGATTGTGACGTCGAAAACCATGAATAAACAGAACTGGCCGGTTGAGTTGGAGCTGATTGACGATGTCCTTCTGGACGGTGGGGGTTGCGGTCGCTGTGAGAGCGATGACGGGAGCTGGCCTTAAAGACGGCAGATAGTCGCCTAACATGCGGTAGTCGGGGCGAAAATCGTGCCCCCAGGCAGAGATGCAGTGGGCCTCGTCGATGGCGATGAGGGCAGGCTTGCGCTTGGCAAGCATTTCTGGGAAGCCGGGAACCCGCATACGTTCGGGCGCAATGAAGAGGAACTGAAGCGTGCCGTCGAGGTAATCCCGGCAAGCCTGACGAGCCTCATCTCGGGAAAGGCCGGAGTGAATGCGAGCGACGCGAAGGCCAGCGGCTGAGAGTTTAGCGGCCTGGTCGTCCATAAGTGCGATCAGTGGGCTAATGACAAGAGCCGTCCCACCGCGCGCGATCGCAGGGAGTTGATAGCAGAGACTTTTGCCGGCCCCAGTGGGCATAACGAGGAGAACGTCGCGGCCGTCAGTTGCGGCGCGACAAACGGCCTCCTGATTCGCTCGAAAAGAGGCGAAGCCGAAGGTCTTGTGAAGTAGGGAAGACAGATCCATGAACGCTAGGACAGTTTCGCATATTGTTCCCCTGCGGATGGGAGCGTCGAAAATAGGGAACAAGAAAAGACACGTTTTTGTGGGCTAAAAAGAAAGCTAGTCAAAATATGTGAAAGTTCATTGTGACCGGAAGTTCAGCCGGAATTGGTTTGCCTTGAAAGGTTCCTGGCTCAAAACGATACTGGCTGACAGCCTCAATCGCCTTTTGATCGAGTGTGTGGGCCGCTGCACGATCCTTTTTGGTTGTTAAACCATCGGCTGCTGACTTGATGACCTGAATTTTATCGACGTGACCGTCTACGCCAACGACGAGTTGGAGTGTGATGCTTCCGCTGAGCTTTCGCTTGCGCGCTTTGTCTGAGAATTCAGGCACGGAGGAGGAAATCAGCTTTGGTCCAATTACACCTTCGCCCGCGTGATAAATGCCAGAGGCGTCAGGATTGGACTGTGGTTTAGATTGCTTACGAGGGTCAATTTCTGAAGTAGGTACCTGATGTTCAGCCACGGGAGGAGCGGTCGCATAGGCAGACGACACAATCGTCCATCCGAGGAGCAGTGCAGCGGCACGGGGTCTGACGGGACACATGACCATGGCGCAACTTTTGAAGAGCGTTTGTGAGAATTCCAGCATCAATTGATGCAGAACTTGATAAATCAGGTTGCCGCAGGAGGTCGATATGTTGTCGATTGCGTTATATGCGGTTGTCGCGATTGCCGTTTTGATCTTTGCCGTCGTAAGGCTCAGAAGGTCAAAAAAGAAACATGACATGGAGCGTTATTTCATTGAGCCTGAGGTTCTCCATGCCTTGTTGAGTTCAAACCAGAATGTTCTGGTAGTGGATGTACGTCAACCGCTCGACCTACTGGCTTATTCGGAGATCATCCCCGGTGCGAAGAGGATTCCTCCGAAAGACGTGATTTCTAATCCATCACTCATTCCAAAAGAAGTAGATACGGTCGTCTACTGCACGTGCAATAGCGAAGAGACTAGTCGAGATATTTTGCAGCGCGTGCTGACCTTGAATTATTCAAGAATTAAGCTTCTTCGCGGCGGCCTGGCGGCCTGGAAGGCGAAAGGGTATTCGGTCGTACCGTATGCAGAGCCGTTTCACCTCGACACTGCGGGCTAAAGAGCAAATTGGGAGTTGCATAGAGACAAGTTATGATGATGCAATTGAGAAAGTTCTGACCGTTTGGCGGGTTTACAGGAGAGTGTGGATTGACCTTGGTTGATATGGGGCGGTACAGCGTCGTGGTGGCGCTGGCAGCGGTGATGGGTGTACCCGGTTTAGCGCAGGCACCTGAGGGACGGCAACAACGAGGCGATGCGGCCAAAGAAACCAGGGACGATTCGAGCATTCCTGTTCCACCTGAGACGAACTCGGTTACCAAGCACGATCTGATCATCGGCGGGCAGACAATCCACTACACTGCTACAGCAGGGAACCTGTTGATCCGTGACGATCAGGACAAGCCAAATGGCAGCATCTTCTACGTGGCCTATACGCAGGATGGCGTGGAAGCTAAAAACCGTCCGGTGACCTTCTTCTACAACGGTGGACCAGGCGCGGCGACAATCTGGTTGCACATGGGTTCGTTTGGCCCCGTACGTGTGATTACGCAGAGCCCTGAGGCTACAGCACCAGCACCGTTCACATGGGTGCCGAACGAGTACAGCCTGCTGGATAAGAGCGATCTGGTGTTTGTCGACGCGCCTTTGTGTGGGTTCTCGCGAGTGGTGGGTAAGGGAACTGCAAAGGACTTTGCGGGAACCGATCAGGACATCAAAGCCTTCGAGAAGTTTATTGTGCGATATATCACCGTGAATGAGCGGTGGAACTCACCTAAATTTTTGTTCGGGGAGTCGTATGGTACGACACGGTCGGCTGGGTTAGTGGCAGCTGATGTTCGACTGCAGACTCTGCGGAATCGGCAGATGATGCATCTCGAACTTACCCTCAAAGTAAGGCGTAGCCAGGTCATAGTAACCACCTGCCAACATCACCTTCATCTTCGGATTCGCCTTCATCGTCGTCGCCAGATCCGGCATCACATTTGTGCCGCCCTCGCTCTGTCCCACTGGAGGCCCACCCGGCGCCTGATGCCGCAGATCCCAACTGAACGTCGAATCCGTATAAGCGCCCGGCTTGTACGTCTGGTCAGCGCCGTACTTAAGCTCCGTCCGCATATAGTGATTGATCGCGGTCGTATACGCCGAAGCAATCGCCTGGCTCTGAGGATCATAGTCTGCCTCTTCGCTCGTCGGATTGAAGTCCGGCCCCTTGTACCGCGTATCCAGTCGGCCCGTCGTCAGCCCTTCCGGGTCTTGCAGATTCTTACTGAACGCTCCACCCTGTACCCGCAGATTCGTCTTCAGCAAATAGGCCACTGGCAATCCCGTATAGTTATGCAGTTTCTCAGCCACTGCCTGCTTCCGAGCCTCCGGCAACTCGCTCCCCTGCAGCAGCGCCGCCATGTATTCTCCCAGTGCAAATTGCTCTACCTCTGCCAAAAATGGCTCCAAAGCCGCCGGCTGCGAAGGCAGCTTCTTATGATAAAAAGCGCTCGCCGCGAACGTCGGCAGCGCCAGCGCATACGCCTGATCTACACCTGGATTCCACTTCGGTCCGTCCACGCTGTTATCAAAACTCAGGATTGCCGACAGCAGCACAATCCCGTTCAAATCCACGTTCTCCAGGGCGGCACTTAGCACCGCGCTCCGCGGAGTTCCATAGCTCTCTCCAAACAAATACTTCGGAGAATTCCAACGGTTATACTTCGTCAAAAAACGACGGATGAACCGCTCAAACGCATGTGCATCCTGGTCCGTCCCCCAGAAAGCCTTCTCTTTATCCTTCCCCATAATCCGGCTAAATCCGGTTCCAGGAGCATCGATAAAAACAAGGTCGCTCACATCCAGCAAGCTGTAGTCATTGTTCACAATCTTGTACGGAGCGGCCGCATCATGCTGCGTATCCGTGGTCAGTACACGCTTCGGCCCGAAGCTCCCCATATGCAGCCACATCGTCGAACTACCCGGGCCGCCGTTATAGAGAAACGTCACCGGTCGATCTTCAGAAGGGGCGCCTTTTTTGAAATAAGCCGTATAAAACATCCGTGCCACTGGCGGAGCCTCTTCCGGCTTCGTAGGATCCGGAATCTTCTCCCCCGTATCCGCCAGCATCTTCCCATCCAGCCCCAGCAAAGCATCCTGCTGATCTATGGCTCCCACCGTAATCGTACCCGCCACAGCTCTATAGGCAATCGCCTGCCCACCTACCGTAACCGTTCCCTCTGTAATCGAATCAGCAGGTGCCCCTTGGGGTTGAGCAACCGCTGTCCCTGTCACGACTACTTGTTGTTCCGGCTTCTTATCCTTATCCGTCTTGGCCTGCGCGTCCGCCCAGCCCGACCCACCGATCACCAATCCCAAACCAAGAACAGACCAAACCCGCATCATTTCCATCTCTTACTCCCGTTCAAAATCAACCGATAACCAAGAGTATCCTATGGACCAAAACATATCTTTGTTT
>Ga0206905_10210_pt1 | contig 14742 bp, 5 predicted proteins | sample Alteio_BWOrgHeat_43_FD_152940 | JGI IMG/M metagenome (GOLD analysis project Ga0206905, IMG submission 152940) | Enriched cells from forest soil in Barre Woods Harvard Forest LTER site, Petersham, Massachusetts, United States -... | ecosystem: Environmental > Terrestrial > Soil > Temperate forest >...
AGGGACCGTGGTGGTCTGTTCGCCGGGTGCTGTCACCAGCGTTGGAACGGACTGCGTGGCGGCCTGGCTCTTCTTCTTTGGAGTCGTCGTTGTGGTCTGCGGCTGCGTGTTCGTCTGCAAGGGCGGCGTGGGTTGCGGAGGCGGAGCCACGGTCTGGTCTTGCTGCTGGCGCTTCTGGTTCGCCTGGTTCTGCGCCTTCTGCGCTGAATACGCACCCGTGGCGGCCTCCTGCGCGGAGGGCGTGTATTGCGTGTCGCTCCACACGGGGTGCACGGCGTTGGAGTTGGCCGCGGTCTGCGTCGCGTCAGGAGATGGATTGGACGGAAGCGTGATGGGCACGTTGCCGAGATTGCGGATCTGCGACGCCGAACCCTGCGTGAGCTGCCCGTCGATCTGCTCGGCGAACTGCGCCTGCACCTGCGCGGCGGCGTTGTTCATGGGCTGCTGAGAAAGACGCAACGCCGGCTGAGTACCGGCGTCCGGAGGCCTATTGGAAGACTGCGGCTGCGGAATAAAGATAGGGGGGACTTGCGGCTTCTGCCGATCCGGAGGCGGCGCCTGCGGCGGTTGCTGCACAGGTGGTGTCACGGGCGCTTCAATGGCTGGCGCCGGATTGTATTGCGGCGTTGATTGCGGTTGCGTTTGCGGCTGGGTGACCGGCGCGCCCGCGTCCTGTGGCGAAGGAATCCAGATTGGCTGCTGCTGTGTGTTCGGCGCGGGAGCGACGGGCCGCTGCGTTACCGGCGGATTGATTTCGGTATTGGTGATGTTCTCTTCCGACGGCGGAATGTTCATCTGCCCGGCGTAGCCGGGGGTCTGCGCAGCGTTCGATTTCTTGCGGCGATTTTTTAGCGTTGGCGTGGATGGAGTCGAACTCGCGGGAGGTTGTTGAATCTCGCTCTGCGGCACCGGAACGCGCGTAGTGGCGGGCGCGGTGGGAAGCTCGGTTTGCCGGGCCACGGTGTTCTGCTGATTGCCGACCACCACCGGCGCCTGGCCAAGATACGGATCAGGGCCATATGCGGGTAATGGCGGAAGCTTGACGGTCTTGGGGAACGGCTCGTTGGCCGTCGCATAAGCGGGATCGAGCAACCGAGCCAGATCGGCGGCGGTGCGCGCGGTGTGCGGCTTGGTGTTCACGTCGGGGTAGGCAAGGTCGTGTGCAAGGCGATCGGTCGGCGTGCCTTGCGGCATGGCGCCGATCGACGCACGCCAGAAGTCGGCGGCACGCTGGTTGTCGCCGCGCGCCTGCTCAAACCGTGCGGCCAGTCCGAGAATCTTGTAGTCCTGCGGATAACGTTCCAGTGCCTCGCGCAACCAGGTTTCTGCCTGCGCCTTGTCGTTGGCAGCAAGGGCCGCGCCGATGGCTCCCTGGAAGTCAGTAGCGCTGGCATCCTGCGTGGGCAGGCTCTTATAGATGTTGAGCGCCAGACGCGTTTCGCCGGTTTTGAGATAGCCACCGGCCAGCACGCGCCGCACCTCCACGTTGTCAGGGAATGCCGCGGCGGCGGCTTCGAGAATCTCGACCGCGCGATCATTGTCGTCGTTGTCGATGGCGGTGCCCGCGCGGCGTACGGCCCAGTTCGCCCAGATCGTCTGGATAACTTCGCGCTGCGTTATAGTCAGGTCCTGCCGTCCGCCCAGGTTCATCAGTGCCGGGTAAAGCGCACGGTCGTTCTTGGTGTTGTACAGAATCCACGCGTTCTGAATGGCGAGATCCGCGGGCATGGGCGTCTTGAGCGCCGCGTAGTGACGGATTACTCGATTCATGTAATCAGTGGCGTGCGGGATATCGCCGGCCGCAGCATAGAGGCTGGCCTCCGATTGCACGAACTCAGGATCCTGATCGAGCTGCTGTCGAGCCGCGGTGGGGATGTAGCTGAGTTCCTGTAGAGCCTCGTTGGTGTGGTTGGTGGCCTGAAGTGTTGCGATGAGGCCCTTCCATGCGTCGAGGCGATCAGGATGCGCGGTGAGCACCTGGCGATAGATGGCGTATGCCTGCGCCGTGTTGTTGCGCTGCAGGTAGATGGCCGCGAGTTGGAGCTGCAACGGAACGCTGGGCTGCCCGCCGGCGGCAATCTGCAGCTTGACCGAGCGCTCCAGCAAGCCCTGCGCGATGTCGGGCTGGTTGGCCTGCTGATAGATGGAGCCAAGCATCGACAGGAAGCCTGGGTCGTTGAGCGACGCCTCGTAGGTGGCCGGCGGCATCTTCTCCACGTCGCTGATGGCGTCGTTGTCGAGATTCATCTGGTGGTGCGCACTCACCAGCCCCATCCATGCGGAGAGATTGTTGCCATCTTCCTGGAGGATGTTGTCGTACATCGCCGCGGCCTGATCGAAGCGATGCGCCTCCATCAGGATGCCCGCGTACTGCAGACGGGTGTCTTGCTTGAGGTGCGTGCCGTTATCGGGGAACGGCAACGCGAGCGCCTGCGACAGAACGCGCTGTGCGTCGGCCGAACGGCCCTGGGCCTTGTAGATGGTGGCCAGAGTTTGCAGATAATCGGGATCGCGCGCCAGCGAGGTTTTCACGCTGGGTGGAAAGCGATTCAGCGTGGCAAGTGCCTTATCGGTCTGGCCGTCGCGAGCATAGGCCAGGAAGAGGCCGCGCCATGCATCGTTATTGCGCGGCTCGATCTTGAGCAGTTGCTCGTAAACACCGACGGCCTGCGTATATTGCTGTTCCTTGACCAGCAGGCCAGCGAGGCCGTTGAGTGCTTCAGTGCTGCGCGGGCGCATGGCAAGCGCGTCACGATATTTCTGCCCGGCCACGTCGAACTGGTTTTCGTCGAAGGCCTGGGAGGCTTCACCCATGGTGTACCAGAAGCGCGAGGTGGCAAGCGCCTGCTCGACGACAGCCGGCTTATAGCCGTTGGCTTCAGCCTGCGTGAGATAGCTGATTGCTCCGCTGAAGTTGTTCTGCTGCATGCGCAGGAAGCCCATGCCGGCTGCCACGCGGCCATTGTTGGGATCCTTTTGCAGAAGCGCCATGAAGCGTACCTGGGCATCGTCAAGGTGATGCGCATTCAGCGCAGCGAAAGCGGCTCGTTCGGCGGGCGTGCGGGCAATGCCAGAGTTCATCTGTGCAAGCTTCTGCTCGTCTTCCTTCAGGTGCCCGGCAATTTCGACGTCTTGCGGATGCTCTTTGAGGTATTGGCGCAGCTGCGCGGCAGAGGCTGGATTGGCGGAGTTCCAGATGAGCGCCTGGCGCAGAGCCTGTCGCGCATTGGGATCCTGTGGATGAGCCTGCAGAATCTTGATGCCCTCCTCGCGCGTACGGCCCTCGTAGGTGAGCATGGTTCCCAGCTCGACCGCATAGCGCGGATCACCGGGATTGCGGGCGGCTAGAGCGCGCATGGCCGCAATCGCCTGCTCCTTGCCGTTGGCTGTGCCGTAGAGGGTTTGGTAATAGGCCATGGCGATGTCGCCGTCCGGCGGACGATCGCCATAGAGCTCGCGATAGATGCGCATGGCATCTTCGTTCTTCCCCTGCCGCGCCAGCTCGCCAGCCTGGCGAAGACGGTCGCTCTGGGTACGGGTGCTGGTGAGCGCCTGGATCTTGGGAATATCCGGGTCGTTCGGATTCACGGCGCGCAGTTTGTCGAGGGCGGCATCCGATTCTTTTTGCTGTCCGCTCAGACGATAATCGCGGGCCAAGCCGGCTAGGGCTTCAGGATTCTTGGGATCGGAGAGGAGAATCTGCTGCCAGAGCTGGATGGCCATGTCGGGACGGCCGCGTGACTCGAGCGCGTGGGCGTTGGCAATAAGGACCTGGCGCGTCCGGTCAGAACTGGCTGCCTGGGGAGTATTCGGCTTCTGCGCAAAACCCGGCAGCATCGCCGCGCATGCTGCAAGGACTCCAACCAACCCCAACGCCCTGCGAACTACCATCATTCTCTTGTCCACTCCACGCTTAATTCCCCATGCGCACCAAACCGAAATCTGGAGTTCAGAAACCCGGTCGCAAACAGGACAAGATTCTGATCGTAGTATGCAGGGTCTTTTCCATACAAACCGGTCGATGAGTCTAGTTGTTCACTCATCCTAACTCTTTGCTGCGCTGATGTCTTATTCATATCGGGCAGTGCCCGCAAATAGGGGAGAACGGCTGCTGAAAAGCCCACCGGACCGGCATGCTCGGCGGGAATGCCGTCGGCGTTCACCACCTCAGGAGGAGCATCATGCGTGGCGAGATAGGTGGCCATTCCGGAGAGGGGGCCGACCAAATCGGTGCGCGAGTGTCCAGAACCATCGAGCATTCCGGCCCAGAGGTAAACCCGAATGGCGTCGTAGCTGCCCCCGGCCATCCCCGGCTTTTCTCCCGGCTGCGTAGGTTTCGCCGAGGGGTAGAAGCCGTCGCTGGGAACGTAATCGACCCAGTCCATCGCAAAGCCGTGGCGCGCGCTCTGCCGAAGCATATTCGGAATATTCATGGCGATGGCGCCCCAGGGGCCCGCCGGATCCTCCTGCTGGAGCCTCTCGAACAGAAACAGCGGCAGGTAGCTCGGGTTCACCGTCCACGCCTGATTGTGGACCCACTGGGTGGTTGGGCCGGGCATCAGCATGCTGCCGAACCCCGGCAACTCCGCCACCTCCTGTTTTGCGATCAATCCCATCATCTGGCGGCCCAGTGCGGTGTAGCCGGGGTTGTGCCAGAGCCGGCCGGCTTCGATCAGCGAATAAGCGATCCAGCAATCGGAGTCGGAGGCCGGGAGGGGATCCAGGATCTTCCACTGGCCGTCCGGGGCTTTGCCCCACAGCCAGCCGGGCAGATGAGTTCCCATGTTGCCGTTTGCGAGATTGGTCTGGGTCCACGCCAGCACGCGATCGAAGTGCGTGCGGTCGTTGTCGGCCAGGGCGAAGAACAGTGCGTAGGACTGGCCCTCAGACGTAGTCCGGTTGCCGCCTCGGGGATCGATCACTCTTCCCTGCGGATCGATGAACCGTTCGGCGTAGGCGTTCCACAAGGCCCACGGGCCTTGCCTGCATCCGCCGCTGACCGAGCAGAGGAGCAAAATCAAGATGAGAGGCGTTCTTCGGAGGGATATAGCATGCCTCATTAACGGAAAGGGCTCCTCTATTTTTCCGGTGTGTCTAAATTATGGAGCACGCCGGCCGGAAATCCAACGCACCAAATTGTCCCCTCTCCGCAACGTCGCCGGAAGGGATCAACACTACGGCAGTCTCGGCCAGAGCTGCCACTAGTCCTCAATCATCTTCAGTCGCGTTCTCGCCTTTTGCCGGAGCCACTGGCGGGTCCAGATGGCAATCAGAAACGCCAGGACAAGGACCACCACCGCGGCCAGCCATGGCACTTCCATAAACCACAGGTTCAGGCGCGTCCACCAGGGCAGAACACCCACGTGATAAACCGTCGCCCCAATCCGGAATGACTGAAAGCGCGTGCCCAGCAGTAACGAAACCGATCCCTGGATGTCGCTGGCCTGCTGCACGAAGAGGAACGTCTGCATAAAGGGATCGAACGTGGCTGCATCCTTCAGGTGGATGGCCACAATGCTGCGGCTGTCGGACCGGTTGTAAGGCGATTCTATGCCCTCAATAATCGCGTCGGGCGTTCCGGATGTGGTGAGATCGCCCGACTCGTTGTGCTCGTCGCTCTGCACTTTCCACCAGGCGTGATGGATGGGGGCAAAGAAGCCCTGCGTGTCGTGCACTTGAATTCTGCCGCTCTGCAAAGCCACCGGCAGGTACTGCTCCAGTTTCTGAAAGGCTGACTGATCGTCCGCGGTGCCGATAACCAGAAAATCTGTCTTCGCCCCCGGCACCATGCTCTCCGCACCTGCAACCGTAACGCGCAGTCCCGGGAAGCCGGTCTGCCGTCCCCAGTGTCCCATCAACGTGATGAATAATTCGATCTCCTGCTGCGACGGGCTGCCCGGCATTACCACCGTGGTCCCGGCAAGATCGGCCAGCCGCGTGAACGGGAACCCTGCGTTGGCGAAGACCTCGAGATTCGGCATGGGCGCGTAATGTGGATAGCCGCGCAGATCGAGGAAGGTATCGCGCAGGACGGCGCCCTGCATATTGATGGGCGTGGTGTCCTGGCAATTGCTTTTCTTCAGCAGCTGGAAGGTGAAGTCAAAGGAGAGCGAATTGGAAAACGGGCGAAGGTTGACGATCGGCACTGGCACGTCAAGTTGCATCTTGCGCGAAGCCTCCTGCCCGGGGATCAGAGGGACCGATCCGAGGAAGGCGTTGTTCACGCGCACCTGCATGCTGGAGATGGGGCCGATGGGAATGGAGTTATATCGATAGGAGAGCCGGAGGACCGCGTTGGGACGTTCGTTGTAGAAGATGTCGGGCGCGATGCGGAAATAGACGTTGAGGGGCGCGGAGCCGTCACCCTGCAGCGACTCGGCGGTGGTGTAGTCCCACAACTGTACAGTCTGGTCGGTGCGTGCCCAGCGTGGCGCGGCGTCGGGTTGCTGACGGGCGGGAAGCCCCAGATTATCGATGGTAGCCAGGGAGCCCTGGATGAGGTCGCTGTGCGTGGCCAGAGCCTGCGCCGCAGTAATCACCTGATCCGGGTCCGACCCGGCTATGATCAGCACCTTTCCCCAGGGGTCGCTCGGGTTCGTTCGCATGGCCACCGTGGGCCCGTTCACGGCCGGTATGCCTAACCCCGGCGGCATGTTCGACGCGTTATCAGAGACTACGACGACGTTGCCCGGCGGCATTTCTCCGATCTTCACCGGGAAGCGAACCGGCCGGCTCTCGGAGATCATGCCGAAGTAGCTGGTGACAATGCCCGCCGCCTGGATGGCCTTGAGCGACGGAGAGCTGCCGAAGATGACCGGTACGCTGAGTGGCTGCACAATCGCCGGATCGAGAAACGGCAGCGGCATCTGCTTCAGATCGTCGGCCAGCGGGAGCAAGTCTCCCTGAACGTCGAGATAAGTATTGCGATGCACGCGCGCCCACAGCGTGGTGTTGGCGGGGTCCTCGCACACCATCACATAGTGCCCGATAAACTGCATGGTCAGTTCATTGTGGTGGACCATCAGTTCGGCCGGAATGGTGAACTCTGCCTCTCCGGTCTGGCTCGACGTGGCGCCAGCAGACGTGGGAGTCGGTTCGATGGTGCCGAACAGCGTCCCGTTCATCATTAATTTGATATGGCTGAGCTGGGGTAGCAGGCTGGGCGAAAACGTGTAGTAGACGTGAATCTTGGCCGAACGCGCTACGTGAGTCTGGGGCAGCGTGAAGTAGATGGAATGGCTGCTGTCGATGCCGTGCAACTCAACTTGCGATGAGCCGGCGTCTCCCAGGCTGAAGGTGTCGCGGAACTGCCCTGCCGGGACGATCGGGGCGTTCGCCTTTAGGGGAACGGAACCGGCCTGCTGTCCGTCGGCATTGATGGCCGCCTGCGCGTGGACGCGCGGCGCTCCGAATCCCAGCAGTGCGGCCAGACCCAGCATCGCGGCCGCAGCGGGAACGCGAACCGGCTTCTTAGGCTTCTTGGTCGGCGTGACAACGCTCTGGAAGGTGGTCACCAGGCCGTGCATCGAGATGCTGAAGATACGCGCCATGCTGCGCAGCACATTGTCGCTTTCGCGCGCCTCACCCCAGCCCAGCCATGAATCCGCGCGCGAGTACAGGACCGTGGTGAGCACCTCCTGCTCGGTAATATTCAGGTTTTCAAATTTCACGCGCAGCAAGGTTCCTTCCGACGAGACCACGTTGGCGCGCAGTTCACTTGTGCCGTTCGGCATGGGAAAGGCGAGATGGATCTCCGACTTCGGCGGCAATTCAACCGGATCGGAGAAGCGGATGCTGGTGCCGCCTGAAGACATGTCGATGGTCTCGCCCGCAATCAGGGTTCCGTCGATCATGCGCGCCATCACCGGCGTCACAATGGCAATGCGGACCGTGGTGCGAAGCTGGCGCATTTCGCGCGCCACGGCTGTTGTCACGCCCAGAATGACCACGTTAAAGCAACACCAGATCACGTTCATGATCACGGTGCCTGGCCGGTCGCGATCCCAGATAAAGTAGCGCGGGATGGCAATGAGAATTCCGGCAATGTTGAAGATCAGCAGGATGAGAAACGGCTGCGCGATCTTGCTGTCGAAGAAGGTGCGTTTGACGATGCCGCCCTTGGCCGTCACGTTGAACTTTCCGAGCTTGGGATTGATCAACGCCATCATCGTAGGCAGCAGGATGTAGGGCGACAGGACTGTCTCGTAGATTTCGTTCCAGAACGAATGCCGGTGCTCGCCCTGAATCCGCGAGTTGGTCACGTTCGACAGGATCAGGTGCGGCAGCGCGTATGCCAGGATGGCGGCCCAGTATCCCGGAACGTTGGTATGCGAGAGGATCAGGTAGATGAGCGGCGCGCTCAAAAAGATCAGGCGCGGGATCGAATACAGGAAGTGGCACATCGCGTTGAAATAACAAAGGCGCTGGGGAAACTTCAGCCCCGGAGCGAAGAGAGGATTGTCGGTGCGCAGAATCTGAATCATTCCGCGCGCCCAACGGATACGCTGACCCACGTGCGCGGAAAGCCGCTCCGTCGCCAGGCCCGCGGCCTGCGGGATATTGATGTAGGCCGTGTTCCAGCCGTTCATCTGCATGCGCAGAGAGGTGTGCGCGTCTTCGGTCACCGTCTCCACGGCAATGCCGCCAATCTCATCGAGCGCCGTGCGGCGCAGCACCGCGCACGATCCGCAGAAGAACGTCGCGTTCCAGAAGTCGTTGCCGTCCTGCACGATTCCGTAAAACAGCTCGCCCTCGTTGGGGATGATGCGGAACTGCTGCAGGTTGCGCTCGAACGGGTCGGGTGAGTAGAAGTGATGCGGCGTCTGCAGCATCGCCAGCTTGCGATCGCGCAGGAACCACCCCATCGTCATCTGCATGAAGCTGCGCGTGGGCACGTGGTCGCAGTCGAAGATCGCCACGTAGGGCGACTTCATGGACTTCAGCGCGGTGTTGATATTGCCGGCCTTGGCATGCTTGTTGTCAGGACGGATCTTGTAGCCGATGCCCGCTTCGAAGGCGAACTGCTCGAACTCCTTGCGTCGGCCGTCGTCGAGGATATAGACGTGCAGCTTGTCTGCAGGCCAGTCGATGTTCAGCGCACCCAGGGCTGTATAGCGCACCACGTCGAGCGGCTCATTGTATGTCGGAATGAGCACGTCAACGTGCGGCCACTCGCGCTCATCATCGGGAAGAGCAACCGGAGCACGGCGCAGCGGCCAGATGGTCTGAAAGTATCCCAGGAAAAGAATGAAGAAGGCGTACGACTCAGCGAAGATCAGGCTGAGGATGAAGAATGCGTCCAGCGCTCCCCAATGGTTGGCCGGGTCGCGAAAGAACTGCACAGTTCCCGAGATGCGCCAATATCCGTACCGGAAGGTACAGAACATTGACATGATCATCAGCGTGAGCGTGACGAGATAGGAGTCCGAGCTGCGCGCAACCGCCAGGGCCATCAGCAGCGTGAGGAGCCCGCAAACCGCCTGTTGCGGCCATGTCAGGGGAAGAACGGCGAGGAAGTAGAAGACGACCACCGCAAGCAGCAGAAAGATCATCCGCAGTAGCCGTGTAAGTAAGTTTTCTCCCGCCCCGATGTCCTGCCAGAGGGCTGTTGCGGTCATCTCTCACTCCAGCGCACGCCGCGGAAACCATTCGTGGCGGGCGCAGCGAGGCTCTTCACCCACACGGCCAGCGAACCGAAGTCCTCGGCTACGGTCGAGTTGGGCGCGTAATCTACCACCGTCATGCCCTCGGCCAGCGCTTCACTGACGGCCGGAGTGCGGCGCAGCACGAAGGGCAGAAGCCGGTCGCCAAGCTGCTCGCGTAGAACCTCGCGCACGTCCAGATGCAGAGGCAACGACGGATCAAACTGATTCAGGATGTAGAAAGGCATAACCGGCTGGCCGGATGCACTCACGTTGCGCTGGAAGAAGGCGTCGATCGAACCCACGCTAACCACGGAGCTCATGTCGGGAATCACGGGCACCAACACCGTTGGAGACATGCGCAGAATCCGGCGCGTCGTAGCTCCCGATGCCGTTGCCAGGTCCACCACGATGCGGCTGGCGGAGCGGCCATTGCGGGCGATCTCTTGCGTGAGCGTTTCCTGCGGAGCATTTTCCGGGCCCAGCGTGTCAGGATCGACGGTGAGCATCTGGATTGGAGCATCGCCGCTCACACCCGGGGGTGTGAAGGTGCGCAGCACGCCGGGGCGCTGATCGCGCGCTCCGAAGAAGAACGGCAGAAGACCGAAGGCAGCCGTGTCGACCAGCAGAACGCGCTCGCCGCGCGCCGAAAGTGCGCGGCCCAATGTTGCTACCAGGCTGGTTTTGCCGACGCCGCCTGCAAGCGAGAAAACGGCAAGCACGGGCGCGCGCGAGGTAGGAGGCAGCGGCGCTGCTTCGGCCTGCGGTGCATTGCCTGAGAAGACGCCCTTCAGAGCAAACCAGCGCGACGTCAGGCGATCGCGCGAAGCTTGCAGCGTGTCGTCGGGAAGTTGCGGAATGGCTGGCGGGGCAACCGGCGTCTCAGCGCGTTCGGTTGAGAGCCACGCCGGACGCGGAGCCGCTTCCCGGGTGTCGGTTGGCGGGGCCCAAGGCGCGCGGTTCTGCAGTGAGTACTCTTCGCGGGCCTGCTGCGGGTAGGCAGGCTGAGCCGGCGCTTGCGGAGTAAACACGGGCGGCGGCGCGGGCGGGTTGTAGGCGTGTTGCGGCGCTGGAGCACTGTACGACTGAGAGAATCCATTCCCATTGAGCGGATTCTGAGGGGCAGCCGGCTGCTGCCCAAGATAAGCGGGAGCGGCGCTGGGTGCGGGAGGTGTGACAGCAGGCGATGCGGGAACTGGATAGCTGGGCGCTGCCGGCGCCGGATAGGACGGCACCTGAGGCGCATAAGGAGGCGGGGGCACATAAGCCGGCGCAACATGAGGGTGTTGCGAAGCCGGCACATCGTTGGCGGGGGATCCGGGTTGCCAGGCGTATTGCGGCGCGGCCGGACCAGCGGGCAACTGACTTCCGTAGGCAGGATGCTGCGGGGGCATCTCGGCCGTGAATCGTTCTGCTTTCTGCGCGTTCTCGCGGGCCATCATCTCAACCTGGCGAGCGGCTTCGGCCATCCTCGCTGCTTCCGCTGCGCGCAGCGCTTCGGTGTTCCGGTTTGCTTCATCTTCGTCGTGAGTCCGGCGGCGTTCTGCTTCCATGGCTTCCTGCACGCGTTGGCGCGCCTTCTCGCGAGTCTGAGCCCGTGATGCACTGAAGTCCCTATATTTCGCCCCGTGCAGATTCGCCCACGAATATAAAGTCGCTACATCCTCGGGGGTATCATTAGGATCTACAAGTGCTTTACGGTCTGCCATTTCCCCACCTTGGACCGCTCCGGATGGTCGTGCTTTGTCCGCCCATTCTGGTCCAGTTGTCATGCAGCTAGTCCGGTCTCCCGCGTGCCGGAGAGGTACGCCTGCATGATCAAAACTATTCTCTAGCTGTTGTCAGAACAATAACACTTGAACCATTCCTTTCATAACACTTTTGGGGGATAACCGGAGCCAATAGCGGCAGGGAGTATCCGTAGTGAAACTAGTCCTTTTCCATTCGATTCTGGGCTCCAGCTGGCTCGGAGATTCCGATCACCCGGCACGTTTACCACTCCTGTAACAGCTGGTCCGATTTGTAGCTCGACAAAGCGCCAAAACGCGGCAATTGATCCCAGTCACTCAGGTGGGTTCTATGCAGGTTTTGACGGGCGATTACGAGTTGTCACCAGGCACACGACACTCTCTTCAAAGGCTTGCCAGGAGCCATCTCGTGAGACGGCCAAAACCGTCCCGGATTCAGCGCCGCATGCAGAGAAAATTCAAGCCGATGCGAAAGGCCGAGGGAGCTTGTGCAACCGGCACCAAGTAATTTAACTCGCAGATGAAAACGCCATCGATGCCCGCGAATCTGGTATCAAACTAGTAACGCTGCAAGGCTTAGTTTAGAAACGATGGTGGTTCCCCGAGGAATACCGGTGCGATGTGCCGGAGATAGAGGTTTTCGGTCACGTTACGGGCGATTATGGTTTCGTTCGATTCGAGCAGTCCCAGATACCGGCTGCCCATTTTCCCTGCGACCTTGAATGCCACGTGCAGAAGCTGGCGAAGGCTGGGATTGTAAGCCGCCTTGCCCGGCACATGACGCAGCGCCCCGGTGAACTGCTCCGGCGACCAGCCCCGTACCTGGTCCGCTGACGGCAGCCGGTATCTGGGACGATGTCGATGACGGTCGCATAAGGCCCGCAGAGCTCTTCCCGATGGGCGAAAGCCTCAGCGTAGATCTCCTTGGCCAGCGCCAGCCCGTCGCCGCCGGCCTCCGCCAGCCCGATGATCTCCTCAAGCCATGTTGTGCCCGCCGTTTTCAGATGAACGCCAGCATTGAATTGCTGCGTCACCGAGTAAATCGCCGGATAGATCGAGAACTTGTCGCTGCCCGAGTGAACACTGAGCTTCAGATTTGCGGGCAGCCCGAAGTGATCCACGGCGTAGGCAATCGCCGCAATGTCGAGCGCAAACTCCCGCTTGAACTGCGCCACCTCTCCTACGTAATCGACTCCCTTGTTGAAGCGGCCGCTGAACTTGGGTGCTACGGTCTGAATCGGAATTCCCTCACCCGCGATCGCCGCCAGGATGATGAGCAACTCGGTCGGGCTCTGCGCGCGGTCGGTCTCGTCCATCGAAACCTCTGCGATGAAATTCCCCGCGCCCTTGGCGGACTCGATCTTGCGATAAATGGCGCCTGCCGTCCGGACTGCGAAGAGGAACTTGCGCGCCGTGTCTTCCAATTCCTCGCTCGTAATGGTTAGAGGTTCATCAATTCCCTTCAGGCGCAATGAGCCAAGCAGATGTCCATTGGCCTTGACGAATCCCCGAATCTCGTCCTCGGGAGCTTGCTTGCCGATGAAGTCCGCCACATCGATGGTGTAGAAATCGCACGCGTCCAGGAAACGCTCCACTGTCTGCTCGCCGATGTGATCGGCATCGACAAAGTAAGGCAGCTTCCATCCCAGCGTTTTCACCGCGGCGGCGGCAGCATCCCGCACCGAAGCCGGTTCCGAGCCGATGAGATTGTGCTCGCGGTTCGATTTGTTCCAGACGGGAATAACCTCTTTGCCCCTGTCCAGAGCTTGAATGCATGCCTTCAGCTGCGCCTTTGCCTGATGCCCAAACCTGTCGCCCGTGCCCACCGAGTATTTGCCCAGTTTCAAGCCGTCACTCACCGCAAACCTCTCCTGTATCAAGCCTACGCTCCTGAACCCTACGCTCCCAGACCAGCCCGAACGATCGCGAAGCCGGGGTTCAATCGGGCCACGATCCTTGAGGTAAACTAGACAAGCGGATCGCAGAAGGGTGAATGCCTACTTCCCTTCTCCCGCCGGTGCTTTCTCGCCAGTCGTTAAAAGCATGCGCAGAACGAGCTCGTAGCTCAGTAGGTAGAGCAACGCCCTTTTAAGGCGTGGGTCCTGGGTTCGAATCCCAGCGAGCTCACCACTCCATTTTGCAATTTACCCTCCCGCGCTATGTCCCGCGCACTGCATCACGCCTAGAAACGCGCTCCATGGCCCAACCGCCTGCCTGTACTGGTGCGCCAGCACCCGCGCCAGCTGGTGCAGATGATTGGCGTCATGCGCAGCCCACGTTGCCAGCAGTTGCGACAGCGTCACCTTCCCGAAGACGGGATGCAATCCGATCCGGCCCATATCCTCCGGCTTCAGATCAAGCGCAGCCAGCGATTCCAGGCTCTCCGTCCGCAGCCGGGCAAAGTCATCCAGCACGGCACCCAATTCCCTGCCCTCGATCAGTTCCGAAAACGCAGCCCGGTCGAATGGCGGGAAAGGCCGCGACTCGCCGAACTCCAGCAGGCGGCGCACGCGCGGCATCCAGTCGCTGATCTCGGCATGGGCAAGGTGTCCCACAATCTCGATTGCATTCCAGGTCCCCTCGCCCTCGTTGCTCTCAGCCCACTCCTGCGGCAATCCGCGCAGCAGGGCATCCAGCGCTCCCGGTGTGCGCCGCAACAGCGCCACCGTCATCTCCAGATTCTGATCCATGATCGCCCTCAGGCCGTAGGCTTCTCCGGCGCCGGCATGGTCGCTAAATAGCGTTGCGCAAACTGCTCGCTATAGTCCTCAAGCAGCTGGCGCACCCGTTCCGGCCGCGGCGAGCGCACAATCAGCCCAGCATGATGATGCTTCTTCATCCGGTGCACAATCTCCGGCGCGTTGAAGCTGCTGGTATCGGGCTCCGCCGTCTGCGCCAGGCACAGCACGCTGCCCGCATACTCCTCGTGATGGTCCGGCAGCGCATAAGTTTGACCGCGCAACTCATCCACCTCAAGCTTCGCCCACTCGCGCCACAAATTGATCCCCGTCGCCGCCTCTACAAGATCCACGATGAACGCCCCGCCAACCCTGGCCGCGATCTCCAAAAAATAAAGCCTCCCATCGGCATCTGCCCGGATGTACTCGGCGTGGGTCACCCCATACGCCATGCCCAGGCCCGGCGCCAGCCGCGTGTTCAGCTCTGTCAGCTCCCGCCACTCCCGGCTCTCGCGATCCACCGTCCGCGTGGTAAACACGCCGCCCTCATGCATCACCTGCATCGGCGGCCGCCCATACTGGTGCACGACCGAAAAGATCACCTTGCCCTGGCTCACGATCGAATCCACGTGAAAGATATCGCCGGGCATAAAGCGCTCCATCAGGAAATGGCTC
>Ga0206905_10213_pt1 | contig 14705 bp, 15 predicted proteins | sample Alteio_BWOrgHeat_43_FD_152940 | JGI IMG/M metagenome (GOLD analysis project Ga0206905, IMG submission 152940) | Enriched cells from forest soil in Barre Woods Harvard Forest LTER site, Petersham, Massachusetts, United States -... | ecosystem: Environmental > Terrestrial > Soil > Temperate forest >...
TCGAGTCTGATTTCAGGTAGGCTTCATAATCAGCCTTGGTGACGTCACCATCATTATAATACTTTTGCAAATCCCCTTTATAATCTTTCACATACCAGTCATGAAAGGATTTACCAAGTGAGTTTTCGCCCATTCCTTTAGTCAGAAAAGCTTTAGCTCCTAATTTTTCAAGCTCCACCTTAACGATGGCGGCTGTAATATCAGCCAGATCAGCTTCATAAAAACTGATGTCCTTAGCTAAACCAATATCTGCTCCGCGCATCTTCACATATTTTTCTTCACGGATCGCCTGGGCAAAATTTTTCGCAAAGTGTCCGGGGTCAATAGCCACCAAAACTTCAGACATTTCAGTGGGGATAACATGATATTCAGCTCCCTGTTTTATAAGGCCTCCACTCAATTCTTTCAAATTCTTGTGCATACCTCCATACAGGTCTTTGTGATCGCCTGTTTCGAGTCGTCTGACTAATTGAGGTACTTGCGGCCAGGAAATTGAAAATTCGTTAGTCCCCTTCTCATCAAAAAGCTCCAGATTACGTTCCTTAAATTTAACCCGCTGTAATTTTAGTACCCCACCCTTGTCGAGGTAAGACAGGTTATACTTTGCCAATTCCTGATAGTCATTGTAGTTCATTAGCTTTTGCGCACCCAGCGAGCCAGATACAAAAACTAAAATTGCAAGCAAAAATATTTTCATGATTGAATAGGTTGTGTTGTTAAGAAAGGTTAAAAAATTGATCTTTAAATTTAATGAAAATCTATATTGAAGCTAAATTATATTGAGGGAGAAATCTTGCCCCTGAGATGATGAACAACAATAAAAGGTTTTTCTTTGATTTAGTCAGAAGCCAGGTTCTCTTTCAATTTCCCTGTCATCGATATTTAGATAACTACGTGCAAGTCTAAAGGATTAGTGTTCTTCACCACGATCGGGTCTTCAACTTGAGCTCAATCCACCCAATATCACCATCTGGTCAAGTATCGGCTCACGCTTCTGGGACAATACGATGGCAAATGATACTGCGAGATCGATTATAAAGGCTGATTCCCTTAAAATTAGAAGTGTCAGAGGCAGTCAGATATCTGACCTGTTCAGTTACGTCTCTGATTGATCAAGTCATGTCTCCGATTGATTAAGTTATGTCTCTGATTGATCAAGTTACGTCTCCGATTGATCAAGTTACGTCTCAGATTGATCAAGCCATGTCTCAGATTAATCAAGTCATGTCTTGTATTAAGGCTATCAAGTCAGAACCAGGAGTCTATTCAGTGAAGTGTGTCAAAATAGAAAAACACTAAATTGATACAGTATATGGAAGAAGAGAAAAGCGAATTCAACTTCAAGGAATTTGAACAGCAAGCTATTAAACGATTACGGGAAGGGTATTCGTTAGAAGGGAAAGATGGAGTTCTTGCCCCGCTGATAAAAAGACTTGTTGAAGCAGGGTTAAACGGAGAGATGGACGCCCATTTGATTGGATCATCCAGAATCAATAGACGTAATGGCAAAACGGGAAAGCAGGTGAAGACAGCTTTTGGTAGCGTTGAAATAGAGACACCTCGGGACCGTAATAGTAGTTTTGAGCCACAACTACTTCCCAAGCGCCAGACCACGCTGGGAGATGGCTTAGATCATAAAGTGATTGGGCTCTACGGCCTGGGCATGAGCTATAAAGATATCTGCAAGCACTTGGAAGAGTTGTATGGGCTCACAGTTTCCCCTGCTACCCTCAGCGCGATCACCGACAAAATAATTGAAGAAGTAAAGATATGGCAAAGCCGACCGCTGGAAAGTGTTTACCCCTTCATGTGGCTGGACGCTATTCATTATAAGGTCAAAGAAGATGGCGCCATTAAAACAAAGGCAGTTTACTGTTTATTGGGTGTGAACAGAGAAGGGATCAAAGACCTGCTGGGCCTGTACATTTCTGAGAATGAAGGAGCCCGTTTCTGGCTCAACGTATTGGCCGACATTCAGAACCGGGGAGTGAAAGATATTCTCATTGCCTGCATTGATAATTTAAAAGGTTTTGCTGAAGCGATTGAAACGATCTTCCCTAGAACCGAAGTTCAACTCTGTGTTGTCCACCAGATCCGCAACAGTACGCGCTTTGTGCCTACTAAAGATATTCGCGCTGTGATAAAAACACTTAAAGAAGTATACGAAGCTTCTTCAAAAGAACAGGCTGAAAAAGGATTAGCAACCCTGGAGGAAGAATGGGGCGCAAAATATCCAGCCATGATCAAGAGTTGGTTTAACAACTGGGAGAGGCTCAGCAATTATTTTAAATACCCAAAGGAAATCAGGCGCATCATCTATACCACCAACATCATTGAGTCGTTCCACAGTCAACTTAGAAAAGTCACTAAGAGCAAGCGGGTGTTTAGTTCAGACATGTCGCTATTCAAACTCCTGTACTTAGTGCAAGGTAATCTTAAGCAGAATTGGGAGTTCCCCATTGCTGGATGGAAACTGACTCATGCCCAGATCATGATTCTCTTTGAAGAACGAATGAACCAACATTAACCAAACTTGGATTTTATGAGGCATTGGTTCTTGGAATGGGTTACAAAAAATAAACGTGCTACTTTTGGCAGCACGTTAAGACCATTCCAGTCAGTTGAGTTATCCCTTCATTGGTTGCTTCCCAGCAGAGCCAATGTCCCTTTCACTCAACACAACAAATTTAACCAACTGACACAGTTCATTGAATAGACCCTTTTCTCTGCGTTCCTCCGCGCTCATTGCGGGTCTATCTCACAACTTTCACTACTCATCCTCAATTCACATCAGCACCGAAAAAACCCGAAGTATGTTTGCGGGCAGGGTTGCCTTTGCATGAGATCGATGCTCCAAAATTGGCAGAGGCGTTCAGTTCCTTTTCGGCAAATACCGTAACGTCGGCTCCCATAGACGCACTTACTGTCACTTCCTGGCATTTCAAATTAGCTGCGTCAACCTCAGTACCCATCTTCGCCCTGATTTTAGCAACATCAGCTGTGCCGCTGAGTTCTACTTCACTGCCCATCGATGACTCAAGCTCTAGCTCTTTAACCTGAAGCTGCAGCCGGACTTCGGCACCCATCTGGCTGATCAATGTCAGCTTGGAAGATGATACAATCGCGTCGTCAGCTCGAAGAGAAACACCACCTTTTACTTCTATGTTCTCTAGGGAAGTATAATAAATTGTAACGATCGCCTTAGGCTTTCCCTTGCGATCGGAATTATCATTGAAATCGAAAAATCCTTTGTTTCTGATCTTGATTTGAAGCTCGTCACCACTGCATTTTGTAATCACATCGCTTGGGTCGATCCCGTTGTAATCAATCTCTGCGCGGCAAGTCTGTGCTTTGACCAGTTTCACTTTGAACGGCCCGAAGACATTAATATCAACGAAACGTGAAACTTTGATTTCGTGCGTTTGTGCAACGGCAGATGTTAAAGCTATAAACAAGGCTGGCAGGGTAAGAAGGCGCATATCGGTTGGATTTACTATTAAGACGCGGGAAATGCTTAACAGGTTGCATCCAATTCGTTATTGGTTAATCGTTAATCGGAATTAGGAATTGGCATTAGGTGAAATAATGAATTCGCTTCGTGGTGCTCTGCCTTTGCCGGAGAAATCCCGGGAATGTTAGTAGATTGCTCCTAACGGAGCTAAAGAGCGCAACTTGAATGATGTAAAGAACCTTGTCGATTTCACCGGTAGTGTTGTGGATACATGGATCTATTTATCGCTGATCATCGTTGCCGGCATTCTTGTCTTTGCGTTTGTGGCCTTACGGTTTGCGAAGTCAAAAAAAGCACTTACCATCTTGCTGTTATTTGGCATTATCTCCGGTGCTGCTGTGGGCAAATTTGAATCTTCTCTTTATTTGGGAATGCTCGTGTCTGCACCTACACTCGTGATTTTCTCAATTGCTCTGATTGTGCGATACATTAAAGAGAGGCGCAAATAAATACGCAACCATGGCAAAGACTTTTCTGCAGGCAGAATGGAGAAAATTGGTGATGGCGAATTACTCCATAGATAAAAAGACACTGGAAGAATATCTTCCTTATAAAACTGAGATCGACTTCTGGAAAAATGAATGCTACCTGAGTCTCGTGGGGTTTATGTTTCTTGACACTACGGTTAAAGGCTTAAAAATTCCCTTCCACAGAAATTTTGAAGAAGTCAACCTGAGGTTTTACGTTCGATACAAGGACAATGGGGAATGGAAACGCGGAGTTGTGTTTATCAAAGAATTTGTGCCCAAGCCTGCGCTCACTTTTATTGCCAACACCATTTATAATGAAAACTACGAAACGTTGCCAATGACTCATTCGTGGAATAACTCAAACGATGCTGTAACTGTAGAATATAAATGGAAAAAGAAACGGTGGCATTCGCTTTCAGTCACAGGCAGTCAGCCTGCTAAAATCGCTGAGGGTAGCGAGGAAGAATTTATTACGGAACATTATTGGGGATACACCCGAATAAAACCTAACCAAACATCAGAGTACGGAGTCGAACATCCTAAATGGGAAGTTTACAAGACAAATGCTTATTCGATCGATGTTGATTTCGCAGAAGTTTATGGAGAGCACTTTGACTTCCTTAACAGGGAAAAGCCCAAGTCAGTATTTCTAGCTGAAGGATCGAAAATTGAAGTGAAAGATGGACGGAAGATTTGAAACAGAATTCTTTCACCCGTTAGACATAACTCACCAGATCGAAAGACCAGACGAAGGCGAAATAATTTCCTGTCGAATTAGATGATCCTAACTTTTAATGATCTTAAACTCAACCCGTCTGTTAAGCCTGTGGGACTCTTCGTTGTGACTGTTTGAAATTGATCGCGCGGCACCGAAAGCTTTGGTCTTTATTCTCCGCGCCCTGATACCATGATGAACCAGATACGACTTTACAACTTTAACACGATCAAGGGATAATTCTTTGTCTTTGATAAGATCTCCGAGGTTGTCTGCATATCCGTCCAATTCAATTACCATTTTCCGGTTTCTCTTCATCAAATTCGCTGTAGCATCAAGGTTAGCTTCAGATCTTTCAATGTCTTCAAAGTCAGTGCTGCTTACCTTGAAGAGCACATTTTTTAATGGAACAGTGGGGGGAGCTATCACCCCCGCTAAGTCAGCATAAAACTGGTCGAGTGCTTTTCGCAGTGAGATGCCTAACGTAATGTTTGCTCCTTGTTCAATAGTGGTTATCATACTTCCCTCATACTCCTTGTCGAGGCCGCTGGTGGAATAGCTTGATTGATATTGCTTATTGACAATGGTGGAGTCATTCAACACGGCCTTCATATCCAAAGTGACATCGGCTTTGGATTTCATCCAGCAATTCCCTCTAACGTCGGAGTAAAATTCGTCAACTGTGGTTGTAATGGTAAGATTCTTATGTGGCTCACTCCTGCCCTGGTTCGCGCCAAAATAAGTCATGTCAGTTTCGATCTTATTCTGAATTTCATGCATTGCTGGTGACTTGTGGAATTCGGTGACGCTAAAACCGGAGCGTTTGTCGACGGGTTGTAACAGGAATACCTTGAATCTGCTAAGATCAAGCTTGTCGGTCTTTGGTTTACTACTATGGAGTTTCGGCAACATATAAAACATTCGCGAATTCATTCGGTTATCCTTATGAGGAGATAATATGATCGCGACGAGGATCCCGCCGCTCAACATAGCGCAGATGATCAGGGTCGTGAGCCATCTTAGTAAAAGTGGGTGACGTCTTGCGTATGGTGACGTGCCAAATGGTGAACTGCTAACTCTTTGAAGTTTCATGATTTTTTGATTTTAGTTGTGTATGGATTTTCTTGACGGGCGTGGTCCCGTCTCAAACCCTAAGACAACTAATCAAAATAATCGGCCTGAGAGGCAAAAAATCTGGGTGCAATATTACCTCAACAGAATGAAACCGGTTAGCGTTTTTAATTTCGAATGAAAGAACCGGGAGTTGCTGGAAGTGATCTTCGTAGTTATCGCCATCATCCTCTAAAGGCTCTCCCTGAAAGTTAATCTTAACAGTAGAAGATATCTGGTTAGAATATGTTGTCTGATATTTCCTTGGCCCGGCGTCGGCAAACCGTGCGACTATCACAAATATCAAAATAAGAAACCCTACGAGGCTAAGGAAAGATTTTCTATTTGTGATATTTTTTTTCAAACTACCTAACGACTATTGTTAGAAACGAGATTTTCAATTCTAGGTTGCGGGGAAATAAATAACGAGGAACTGATGTGTGCCAATCAGGTCTTCCGATCTGACGGGCGCCCAGTTTATTTGCTAAATCTGTAAGTCATGTGATCTGAACTTAATTTCCATCCGATTCTTTGATAATGTTTACTTGCCATAAACTTAAAGAAATCGCTGTCTATCTTAAATGACTTATATCTTCCTATTGAATCACAGAGCAAATCATTCTTGAGATTATGTATCTCATATCCTCCATTGTAAAGAGGCATGAGAGTTAAATCAATTTCTCCACCTTGAAATTCCACTAACTCATGATATTCATTCTCAAAATAGAGTTTGTCATTAGTCGACGAGCATCCAATAAACCCCAAAGCAAGAATAATTTTTATGCAATTTCTCATATAGGTGTTACAAACCCAACCTACCAAATCTTTATCCTCTCACCTTCCGCCTTGTAGTTCTTCTCGCCCGGTTGCACATTAAATGCTTTGTAAAACGGACTGAAGTTTGTCAGCGGGCCATTTACACGCCACATGGCCGGCGAATGCGGATCTGTGTTCAGGTACATGCGCATAAACTCATCACGTGTCTTTACTCTCCATATCCGCGCTACCGACAAAAAGAAACGTTGATCGGGCGAATAGCCGTCTATGCCAATAGAATCTTTGCCCTGCGGAGTCATTTTAAATGCATCGTAGGCAATGGCTACCCCGCCGTTGTCAGCGGTGTTCTCACCCACCGTCAGGGCGCCCTTTATATGGAGGCTGTCCAAAACAGCGAACGAACTGTATAAGTCAATCACCTGTTGGGTCTTTGCATTGAACCTTTTGTAATCTCCTTTCGTCCACCAGTTTTTCACATTGCCGTCTTTATCAAATTGTGCACCTTGATCATCAAACGCGTGAGTAAGTTCGTGGCCAATCACCATGCCTATGCCACCATAGTTGATGGCATCATCGGCTTCAAAATCAAAATAAGGGTACTGCAATATGCCAGCCGGGAAAACAATTTCATTAAAAAACGGATTGTAGTAGGCAGTAACGGTAGAGGGTGTTGTGCCCCACTCTGTCTTATCAACGCGCTGATTCAATTTCGCGAGGTTATACTGGTAATCATTCTGACTCAGCGAAAGCACATTTTCAAAATACATGGTCTTATCGATAGTCACCTTGTCGTAGTTCCTCCACTTGTTGGGGTAGCCTATCTTTTTGGTGATGGCATACAACTTTTCTTTTGCTTGTTGTTTGGTGCTATCGCTCATCCAGTCGAGGTTGTTGATTCTGTTCTCAAAAGATTTCTGCAAGTTGTTCACCAGATCAAGGACACGCTTCTTGGACTCTTCATTGAAATATTTCTTTACATACAATTGCCCTAACGCTTCGCCCAGTGAGCGGTCAACAGCTTCGGTCATTTTGATGGTACGCTGTTTTTGTGTCGCTTGTCCCGACAACACTTTTGTAAACTCAAATGCGGCATTGACAAACGGAGTGCTCAGTACATTGGCATAAGTTCCGAGGCTGCTTGCCTTTAAGTAAATTTTCCAATCATTGATGCTCACATTTTTTAGCATGGCATTCAGCTTGTCGTAATAGGCCGGTTGAGCCATATCCAGTGAGTCGGTCGCTGCACCAATGTTCTTCAGCAGTGCTGCCCATCCTATATTCGGTTGCTTCTTTTCTATAGATGCCAGCGGTAGCTTATTATAGTTCGCTTTTACATTCCTCAGTTCGATGTTTGTTTTATGCGTAGCCGCTAGCTGTTTTTCGATTTCATAAACTATGTTCATGTTTTTGGCAGCGGTGGTAGCATCACTACCGGTTAGTTCAAACAGCCGGGCAACGTATTTTTTATAGGCGCCCTGTATAGCAACTGTCGACGAGTCGGTCTTGAAATAATAATCACGCTCGGGCAAACCGATACCAGCCTGAGTCACGTGGGCTATATTGATGCTGCTGTTTTTATTATCAGGCCAAATTCCAAAGCCGATGATAGAACCATTGTCCACTTTTAACTCATGGGCCACATAGGTCATTAACGAAGGCACATCTTTGATTGCATCTATTCGCGCCAGCATGGGCTTGACAGGCTCATAGCCGCGTTTGTTTATCGTAGCGGTATCCATACCCGAAGCATAAAAGTCTCCTACCTTTTGCTCAATGCTTCCCGTAGGGTTGGTGCCTTTCGAAACGTCTTCCAAAATACTTAGCAGAAGTTTTTTCTGTGGAATATTCAGGTACCGGTATGAGCCAATGCCCACCTGATCGGCAGCAATCTTTACGGTATCATACCACTTGCCATTCACATACCTGAAAAAATTGTCGCCTGGTTTTATTGAGGTATCAATGCCAGCTACATCTACAAATTTTTGTTTTGGAGATTCCGGTTGACGGCAGGCTGCTACTGCAAGTAAGACAAGGGGGATGAAAAGAAATTTGCGCATACGATTTTATAGTTTTTGAAAGATAACCTCTTTCCGTTCAGTATCGCAAGCAAGAATTTACGGGTGGTACGGCCGCTTTCATCCCCTTATTCCTTTCGTACTTTTTGCCGTGACACAAAAAGTACCCAAAACGTCGAGACAAAAAAATGCTCCTCCCACTTCCCTTCACTCCCTTTTTGTCAGCCCGACGCTCTTAGAGCTTCGAACAAGGATTTGACCATGGCAACCAGTGATCAATGACTAATTCCTTACGACCAGTTACCCTGGCCTTATTTCGGGCAAAAGCCCGGCACAAAAAATAAAATCTTAAAATAATTTTGAGAAACCAATCAGTTGCGTATGTTTGCAACCGAATAGTTGCAAATAAAACCCTTACCATGAGACGAGATATTTTTCAAGCTATCGCAGACCCTACAAGAAGGGCAATCCTGGTGCTTATAGCCGCACAGGCCATGACGCCTAATTCCCTGGCAGAACATTTTGATACAACCCGGCAAGCAGTTTCAAAGCATTTGAGAATTTTAACTGAGTGTGAGTTGGTGAAACAAGAGTACCAGGGAAGAGAGATTTACTATCAACTTGAGGTTAATAAAATGAAAGAAATTGATAAATGGTTGGGCCAATTCAGAAAGATTTGGGAAGACAGCTTTAATCAACTCGATAATGTATTATCAAAACTAAAGTCTAATAAAAAATGAAAAACGATTTGCTATTTGATTTTACCGTTGACAGAGCAGCAAAAACGGTATACATCACCAGAGAATTTGATGCTCCCCTTTCGCTGGTATGGGATGCTTATACCAAACAAGAAATTCTTGATCAATGGTGGGCACCTAAGCCTTTGTCCTCAAAAACAAAATTTATGAATTTTGAAGTTGGCGGCCGAAGATTTTATGCCATGGTAAGCCCTGAAGGACAAGCGCGCTGGGCAATCCAAAAATATACTTCCATTACGCCAAAGACCAATTTCAAATTGTATAATGCTTTTTCAGACGAAAATGAAAATCCGGACCTGCCAGGTTCTGAATGGAATTTCAATTTCAGTGAACAAAATGGAAAGACAAAAGTGAGTATTACGATTTACAACGAATCGCTTGCCCGCATGGAGAAGGTGATTGAAGGGGGCTTCTTCCAGCAAGGAACTGTTATGCAAATGGAGAATTTGGACGAACTATTGGCAGCTTTATCGAAAAGGTGATTTTAGTTTTTAAAAACCTTAAGTCAAACTATTTAATAATCTAAAAAATAAAAATTATGGCACTCATTAATCCTCACATCAACTTCAACGGAAATGCCGAAGAAGCATTTACATTTTACAAATCAGTATTTGGCGGAGAGTTCGGAAAGATTATACGTTTCAAAGATATCGCAAGTGCAGAAATTCCGGTAGCAGAACACGAGGCACATAAGGTTATGCATATCGCATTACCTATCGGCCCAAATATGTTAATGGCCAATGACGTTCCGGAAAGTGTGGGACGAACAAATGAAAATGAAAACAGGTCTAAAATATTTATTAATGCAGAAAGCCGTGAAGAAGCCGACAAGTTATTTAACGGACTTTCAGCAGGCGGAAATGTTGAAATGCCTATTGACGACAGTCCCTGGGGTTCCTATTTTGCCATGTTTAGAGATAAATTCGGTATTGAATGGATGGTGGACTATACCCCTTCTGTTGGCCGTTGATCAACCTCTGCAAAGATTATTTATCCAGTATAACACTTCCTGAATTTTGATAAGAAATGGTTGAAGTTTTTAAAACCAACGTTCAGAAAAAGGCACAAAGCAAAATGTTGCTTTCTGTTTTGGCAGATGCATTCCCATCGTGTAAAATTAATTTTGACCTTTCAGATTGTGATAAGGTACTTCGGGTGGAAGGAGATCCTATGGAGGCTTTACCGATAATAATACTGGTGAAAGAGCATGGCTTTACCTGTGAGGTATTGGACTAGAGAAATCAAAGTTAGGTCGGGTCGAAAGACCTGACTTGCACAAAAAAAACTGACATGCTCAAAATACAACGTCATTTAGTACTGAGTATAAAAACTAAAACACAATAAAAAATGAAGAACAGCCTGCTATTTGATTTTACGGTCGACAAATCAACAAACACGGTCTTCGTAAACCGGGAATTCGCGGCCGAACTTGCTATGGTCTGGGACGCATTCACGAAACAAGAAATCCTGGATCAATGGTGGGCACCCCAGCCCTGGCTTTCCAAAACAAAGCGTATGAACTTTGAAGTTGGCGGTCGAAGATTTTATGCCATGGTCAGCCCCGAAGGACAAGAACATTGGTCTATTCAGGATTTTACTGCCATATCTTCCAAAACCAACTTTAAAATGGTTGATGCTTTTGCTGACCATGACGAAAACATCAATAAAGAATTTCCAATCTCAAATTGGAGCTTAGATTTTAGCGAAACCGCCGGAGTTACAAAAGTCAACATAACGATAAAACACAAAGCACTTACCGATTTGGAGATGATTATTAAGATGGGTTTCAAAGAAGGTTTTACCATGACATTAAACTATCTGGAACAGCTACTACACAACTTAAACAAGAAAGCACAATGAGAAAAATAATCGTTTTATCATTCATCACATTAGATGGAGTTATGCAAGCACCAGGTGGACCAAAGGAAGATACATCCGGCGGTTTCAATTATGGTGGTTGGTCTGCGCCTTTTGCTGATGATGTCAGTGGTAAGGTCATGCGAGAACAGATGAAACCAGCAGACATGCTTTTGGGCAGAAAAACATTTAAGATTTTTGCCAACTACTGGCCCGAGCACGCCGACTTTTGGCCAGGCGTCAATGATGTCACAAAGTACGTCTTGTCCAAGACCATGAAAAAGTCGGATTGGAAAAACTCTGTTTTCCTCAAAAGCGTGGCAGATATAAAAAAGCTCAAATCTCAAAAGCCTTCGGGATCAAACGGCTCTGATATTAAAGTTTGGGGCAGTAGCGAGCTTTGTCAGCTACTATTTAAGCATGATTTAGTAGACGAACTCTGGCTCAAAATTTACCCGGTGACTCTTGGTAAAGGGAAAAAGTTGTTTGGCAATGGCCCGATTCCGGCAGCGTTTACTTTAATGGAGAGTGTGGTTACACCCACCGGAGTGATTGTTGCCAATTACAAGCGAGCTGGAAAAGTCAAAACAGGAACTATGGGAGCTTAAGCGGTTAGCCTAGGCTTACTTAAAGTGCCGTCAGGTCGAAAGACCTGACGGACACAAAGAAGGTCGGAAGACCTGACAAACACAAAAAGACCCTGACCAACACAAGACCATTTATTTTCCTGAGTTAGGAAAACTTATACCTGCTCCAAAAAAACATTCATTCTCCACAATCTTCCCATCTTTAAATTTAAAACGCTCGGTGTTTCGAAATAATTTGTTGTCGTTATTCCAGCCATTGTATAATACAAAGGCAACATCTCCATCAATAACCATCTTTTCGATCTCAAATTTTTTGGTATTACCGGAATTAGGCCAGCACCTTTCTTTGTACAGCTTCAGATTAATATGATCATCGCCAGCGGGGCTGGTGAAGGTGAAATTGTCAGCAAGAATCACCTCCAGCATATGCCAGTCTTTATTCACATAAGCGGCATAATATTCTTTAATGGCTTTCTCGTTCTGTTTAATGTCAGGCGACTTCTGGGCGAAACCTGAATAGGAGCACATGATTATCCCTACAATTAGGGCATTGGCAAAGAGTCTGGTTATTTTCATAATTTTTATGTTTGGTTAAAATGTTCCTTTTTACCGAATAAAAGCGGCTTTGTAGGTATAGACAACCTTGCAGTTGAATACCGGACATTATATTAAGTTAATTTTTTTTTGAGTCGGCTTCAAATTGAATCCACGAAAGTTTGCAGCCAAGTCCGTGCGCCAGGTCGAAAGACCCGACGCACACGGAATGACTAATGTCTAATGACCAACGGCCATATTCCACTCATCCGATTGTCACATATGAAAAGTTATCGAGCACAATAAATCAGTTGTGGATAAACAATCAAGCCTTACAGTGAACTAGGCACCGTGATTGAGTCATTCAAGCAATTTATTCAGAGGCTAATTGGGTTTATCCGACCACCGATCAGTGTTGACCCGGCGCGGGTCAGGGCTTACCTGCCTTCTGTCAATGTTAGCCGGGCATGGATTTGGGTTCACCGGCCAGCTGTCAGTGTTGACCTGACATGGGTCAGGTTCAACCAGTCATTGGTCAGGCTGAACAAGTCAGTAGTCAGCTTCAACCGTACATCGGTTGGGCTCAACCCGGTAGCAGTTGGCATCACCAGGCCACCTTAGAATCTCGCAAATGCCCCTATTCAGCCCAAATTCAAAGTTTTCGTATCTCTAATTCCATTTTTAATTAACCTTATTTTAAACATTATGGCCAAAGATTATTTTCTACCTCGCACAGACATGGACCGAGCAGTATGGCTCACCAACTTTGCAAACAAATTCGCGGCTGTGGCTGCTGGTCTGGGATTCACTCCAGCCGATGTCACCTCTGTCAACAACGATGCAGCTATGTTCACCTACCTCCTCAACCAGGTAGAAACCTACACTACCGCCAAAGAGCTGAGGGTGAACTATAAAAACCTGATCAAGAACGGACCGCTAGGCAGTCCCGGTGGTGCAGCTCCGGTAGCGCCCACGGTGCCGGCTGCTCCTACCCTAGTGGCACCCGGCATCTTTCCGCGCATTGGACAACTCGTGCAGCGCATTAAGAACAATCCGAACTACACCGAGGCAATGGGCCACGACATGGGCATCATTGGTTCCGAACAGAGCAACCTCCGCGTAGAGATGAAGCCTGTACTAAAACTGGTAATGAAAGGCGGGCAGGTAGAGGTGCAGTGGACAAAAGGCGATGCCGATGCGCTGATGATAGAGACAGACAAGGGCTCGGGCTCGTGGCAGTTTCTGGCGATAGACACCGTGCCGCACTACCCCGACACTACAACTATCACAACTCCGAGCGTATGGAAATACCGCGCCATGTATATGGTGAACGACGAGCGCGTAGGCCAGTGGAGTGATGTAGCGAGCATTACAGTGAGCTAGGTGTTTAATGTGTTTACAAAGAGGCTCGAAATGATTCGGGCCTCTACTATAAATTAATTCGATCTGATAATAATTAACCAAGAGCCATGAACGACAACCAAGATTTATCAAGCCATCAGCCCAACCTTAGGGAAATCCATTTGTCTAATGTTACATCGGTAATGATATTGCTCGACAACCTTTGCGAAATTCAAGTCATCTGCGGTCCCAATGCTGCGACTGATCATATGATTGCTAATTTAAAAGAGCAAATAGAAACTTATTTAAGTGCAATGGATGAAGATGAGGTGAACCTAGTGATTGACAGGTACAATGAAAAAAAGAAAGCGAGCAAAGCTCCCCGATCGACCGGCTTGCCAGATAAACCTGCCGAAAAATGAGAGGGCCCGAAAGTAACGCGACAAACGTCAGGTCGAAAGACCTGACGGGGGCGCTTGACGGAGCACTCAGACTACGAAATCCACACGCTATAAAAAGCTCACCCATGCCTTATGTGCACGTCAGGTCTTTTTTCTGTGCAAGTCAGGTCTTCCGACCTGACGCACTCCAAAATAATCCACCCACATGACTCTCCGAGGTCGAACTCAGTTTCTCGATGAAGATTGTTTCTTCGTCACGACTACTTGTTACAAGTGGTATCATTTGTTAGAAATGGATACTTGTAAATCTACTGTAAGTGAAAGCATCAATTTCCTAAACAACAAATACAGCTCATCTGTGCTTGGCTATGTGATTATGCCCAATCATATCCATCTCATCATCTACTTTCGAAAATCAAATCAGCTTTCCAACTGGATGAGAGACCTAAAGAAGTTTACATCAGTGATGATCCGGCAACAAATAGAAAAATCGGGCAACATACCATTGCTCGAACAACTGCGCGTGCCTGAGAAAAAACAAGTCTTCAAAGTATGGCGAGACAGGTTTGATGATTTCTATTTGTCGCAAAGGGTAATTTTAGAGTCTAAGCTGGAATACATTCACACTA
>Ga0206905_10116_pt1 | contig 14677 bp, 14 predicted proteins | sample Alteio_BWOrgHeat_43_FD_152940 | JGI IMG/M metagenome (GOLD analysis project Ga0206905, IMG submission 152940) | Enriched cells from forest soil in Barre Woods Harvard Forest LTER site, Petersham, Massachusetts, United States -... | ecosystem: Environmental > Terrestrial > Soil > Temperate forest >...
TCCACTCTGACCAATAAAAATACAAAACCCTCAACTTTTCAAAAGTCTCCAAATTCAGAATCCGAAATCCGGATTCTTAGAAAGTGCCGATTTTTGCTGGCATTTTCAGCCTGAGCGGCGGATTAGGGCATCTGAGAACGTCCCGCCATAGCATGTGTTTTGCAACTCCGTTCGTCATATGGAAAATTTTGAAGACCACGATATAAATTCCACCCACAATTCTTCCAACGAAAGTGTAGATGAAGAACATTGTCTCACTCTCTACAGCTTTTTTGTGGGCACAGAATCTGACGCCGAAAACGGTCAAGGTAGCATTGACGAATGATAGGCATCCGACAACGACTTATTAGAATCGTTTTGACGTCGGGAGTACTTATCACCGCGGCGGTAGCTACTTCAGCCCTGGTATTTAATTTTGCACAGAATAAATTAAACTTTATGCAGATAGTATCTCAGATGGAAGGGTTAATCGGTAAGGAAAGGAACGACCTTTCAGCTTCTTTTTTGATTCCCGAGCAAGAGGCCGGACGCCAAATGTTACTTGAGAGATACAAGGAAACTGAAAATTTAAAAGAGGTTATGGTCATCGTGCCGAACCAGAATTTTCCGCCAAATTTTTCTACTTGTACCAAGACAGACAATGTCTCTCGATGCCTGAGTGATGACGGTTCACTTGCTGCCATAGTTGTACCCATTCGGGAATCTGATATTTTATTTGGATACCTATTCAAGGCTAAACAAATCAACCAAACAGGATGGTGGATATTTCGTTACGCTATTGTGGCGTTCCTTGCTCTGCTTTCGATCGTAGTCACCATTATTGCTTTGATCACGAAAATGTACCGACAAGTGGCCGCATCCATCCGGACTCTCGAAGTGTGGACAGGTAAGGTGATGACGGGAAATGACAGCGAAGACTTCCCCCACGTTCATTTTTTGGAATTCAAAACTCTCGGCGGAAACATAAAAAAAATCATTGACGACGGTTCCGAACTGAAGAAACAAGCTTTGACCTCGGAGATCGCCAAGCAGGTTGCACATGATATACGCGCGCCGCTCAGTGCACTTTCTATCGTGGTCGATTGTTTGGGAGAGAACGCCATCTCTGACGCCAGTAAAATGATGATGATCAACGCGACACAAAGAATAAAGGACATCGCAGATAGCCTGATACAACAGAAGAAAACGTTTGATTTAAACCAGAAGAAGACCATAGCCAAACTTTCAGATCAAATTGAAATGATTGTGACTGAAAAACAACTTCAGTTTAGACATCTCGATCGCGTAAAAATCAGCTTCGAAAATAATTTTCCCGAAGCGGCGTCTGAAATCAATGCCGTTGAATTCAAGCGAGCTTTGTCCAATCTCATTAACAATTCCATCGAATCAATTTTAGAAGAAGGAAATGTTCTGGTCCGTCTAAGCCGAGAAAATTCCAAGGTCGCCCTTCTTATTAAAGACAACGGGTCAGGAATCCCGTCCGAAATTTTATCCCGACTTGGAAAGAGGGGTGTTACCTATGGGAAAGATGGTTCTGGATTGGGCGTCTATCACGCTTCAAAGACCATTCGACAATTCTCAGGTGATATTGAATTTCAAAGTGCTTTAGGAGAAGGAACGACCATTAAAATTACGTTGCCAAATGTGCAACAAGCTCAAAATTCGATTCTCGTGCCTGTAACATCCACCACGCAAATAATCATAGTTGACGATGATCCGATAACACATCAGGCCTGGGATATGAAATGTGAGGAATTGACAGACTCTAGCAACCTTCGGCTTTTTCATTTTTCCTCATATCTTGAAATCAAAGACTGGCACTCAGTTGAGCATTCGGCCGACAGATATTTCTTTGTTGACTACGAGTTGTCACAAAATGGGCCAACCGGTTTGGACCTCATAAGGGATCTTGATATCGCCAAAGACGCAATACTTGTTTCAAACCTTGCAGATGATCCAGCTGTCCTTAAACGGGCAAATTCGCTCGGCGTGAGGTCCATAAAAAAGGACCTGGCGAGAATTATATTTGTAAAATCCCAAAACTTCGAGACTCATTTAAATTCAAAAACTGGAGGTTTGACATGAACACAGCCGAAAAAAAGATGGCCGATAACCTGCTGTGGAATAGCACCACCGCTTTAAACTTGAACACTCAAACGTTGACCCAGCTATTTGAAGGTCAAATTCCAGCAATTATTATCAGATCGTTTCTGAGTTCACAATCGTGCGACACAATCACTTCAAATTTGAAACATCTGGGAATGGAGACCTACTCCCACGTCTGCCACCCCGTCGGACGCCTCGGTTTAGCCCAGATGGAATTTCATTTAAAAAATCAAAAATCTGAATATTTTAATAAAACTTCTGAAGCTCGGGAAATCTACCGGCAGGCCATAGCTGGAGCTGATGATCCAATGAAAAAATTAATTGGCTATTTACAACACTCGAATTCAAAATCGGTGGAACTTGCCTCAGAGTCACCAGACCTACCCTATTTTGCCGGCACCTTTCGAAATGTCATGACCGTCGGTCACATGCATTTTGACTTCGCGCCGTTCGAAGCTACGGGATGGGCGATCTCCAAGATAATCAATCAACTTTCGTGGAACCTTTACCTCAATCAACCTGAAGGTGGAGATCTCCGTGTTTACGAACGATTTTACTTACCCAGTGATGAATCCAAAAGAGTCCCTGACGGTTACTGGTACGAAAAAGAAATCGTGAGAGAATATCGGTCCTATACTTACTCACCTAAAGTCGGAGACTTGGTGATGTTCAATAGCCGTAACTTTCACGAAGTCGAACCTGTGACGGGAGATAGATTCTCGCTCAGCTCTTTCATTGGAAAGACTGATGAAGGTAAATTACTGCTATGGTCTTAGAAAAGGATTTATGAAATCGGTCGTCTTCATTGAATGCAACTTTACAGGAATTGACGCTATCGTATCTGCATCTAAAGCGGGAATAAAGTGTTACCTGATTACGTCTGATCTCGACTTATTAAAATCGATGCTTCCAAAGACTTTCTTCGATCACTTGCACGAAAGCGTTGATATTATAAAAGTACAGAACTCTGACAATGTTGAAGAGGTGTTAAGCACAATCGATCAACTCAACCTAAAACCTTCCGCAGTACTTACATTTTCCCAGTTTCGATTAGTGACCGCCTCGCATGTAGCCAGTAGACTTAACTTAAAATGCACCAACGTCACTGCTCTTGAAAACGCAATCGACAAATATGCGTTACGCGAGGTGATGAGGGCCAGCGGTTTGCCGTCGATAAAGTATCTGTCCCTCACCGCAGACACTAACGAAAACTCAATTCTAACTCAAGTGGGCCTACCCTGTATTTTTAAGCCTTCGAAGGGACATTCGAGTTTGAATATAGAATTAGTAAGATCCATTTCGGAATTACGTACGGCCTTGCTTAAATACCAGCTCAAAGAAAATTTTCAAATCATTGTAGAAGAGTATTTGGAGGGACCGCTCTTTAGTTTGGAGACTATAACCTGTAAAGCCGGAGATCATATCACTTGGGGTTACACAGATCGAGTTCTTACAGAAAACTTCATTGAGATCGGAGCTACTTTTCCATCTCAAACTCCGAACGACAAGGCAGGCGTGGAACTGGTTCAAAAAACCTTAGACGCGATCGGTTTCGATTTTGGTGCATGCCATACCGAAATGATCTTTACTAAAAATGGACCTCGGATCGTTGAAGTCAATCCTCGTCCGGGGGGAAGTGGAGTCTGTCGACTCATCAGTCTCGCTACCGAACATGATGTCACGATGGAGATCGTTAACATGTACTTAGGCGCCCAACCTTCCCAAAATTTGAAGCACTATCGTTCAGTCACTATGAACTGCCTGCTGCCCCATCAAAGTGGCCGAATCGTGGCACTCCCCAACAAAACTCAACTTCTGAAGCTTAAAGGAGTCCGAGACGTTTGGTTTCAGCGAGAAGAGGGTGAATCGACAAACGAAAGTCGGTCAAATTTTAGCTACACTTTGACGATTATGACTGTCGCTGAAGAACAGTCATCCTACGAAAATGCGAAACAGGCGGCTAGCCTCGCGAGCTCAATGACCCTTATCGAACCACATTATTCACAGGTACTAAATATCAGCTGATTGGACTTAAATGCTTTTTTTAAAAATTCTGACCATCTTAGTTTGCACTCGAACTGCTTTTGCAAGTGACCCAAAAGTTGTACTTATTGGCCACGCTGCAAACTTCAGTGACGTTAGTCAGAGTGCTATCAATCCCTACAACAGAGCGGTCACGAATGGGCTGGAGTTCGCTGTAGAGAAAAATTTAGACAAACTGAAAGCCAAAAAATTAGAGATTAGAATTCAAAACTTTGATTACGGAAACAAAGAAACTTCAGCCCTAAGCACCGCGAGGGACATTATTGATAGTTCGGTCGTAGCAGTCATCGGTTTTTACGAATCCAGTCAGTCTCTACTGGCAGCACCAGAACTTCAGAAGGCCAGGATTCCCTTAATTTCACCCGTCGCGAGCGCTACAAGATTGTTTCAGATCGGCCCGTATATTCATCCTATGAGTTTTAGTAACCAAGATATGGGCGTCGCTCTTGCTCGACTTGCGGACAAGAAGGTCAAAGCCAAAAATGCTCTCATTATTTCTGCGGCTGACTGCGCCTATTGCAGTGATCTCGCTAACGCTTTCGAAAAAGAAGCAAGATTGTTGAAAATAAAAATCGACAGGGTCGAAGTGCTGAACGAAGATGCCAGCTTCGAAAAGGTCGACCAAATAGTCATGGGAAAGAGATACGACGCAGTGGTAGTACCCAACTATGAATTGTCATCGGCCAAGATCGTATCGCACCTCATGAAAGCAGGAATAAATACCGTGTTTCTGGGAGGTGACGGCTGGGGAAACGCGGCCGGTAGCGGTTTCTTTCAAATTGTAACAGATAAAAATTTTATCGGTTATTGCGTGGCACACTGGCATCCGGAGATGGCCAACTCTATGGGTAAAACATTTATAAGACAGTGGAAGGCTAAATTTGGATCAGTCCCCACAATGGATTCTGCTATGGCATTTGATTCCATGAATCGACTCATCGAAGCAATCTTAAAGTCAAAAGCTCCAGACCGTGAAAATATCCAAAACGCCCTAGCTTCTAATAGAATTTACGAGGGCGTTACTGGGACTGCTAAATACAGCGGGACCAGTTCCTCGCTTGAAAAGCCAATGGTTTTCCTGAAATCCGACGTTAGAAATAAAAAGTTCGTTCTCCTAAAGACACTGAGATGAATCACCCAAACTTATCTCAAATCATTCAATCCCATGAACTTCTCAAAGACCAAGTTTTGAAAACGTCTACGCTTGAGGATGAATCAATCGCAAAAGAACTCGTAGCAAGTCCTTCTCATATATTTTTAAAACTTGAGCACTTACAGAAAACTGGAAGCTTCAAAATCCGTGGGGCTTTGAATGTGATGAAATCACTCTCTAAAGATCAATTATCATATGGAGTGGTTACTTTTAGCGGTGGGAATCACGCTATTGCTGTTTCGTATGCGGCCCAACTGCTTGGAACTTCTGCCAAGGTAGTTATGCCATCATCGACCAATACGGCGAAAATCGACCTATGCAAAAACTTCGGAGCCAAAGTCGTCCTAGCAAAAACCAGGGCCGAGTCTCCCACAAAAGCCATGGAAATTAAGAAAGACGAAAACCGATTCTTAGTCCCACCTTTTGAACATCCAAAAACGGTCGAAGGAACAGCAACGCTTGGCTACGAGTTTTTGAAGCAGATCCCCGCGCTCGATGTCATCTTCGTTCCAATTGGAGGCGGAGGTCTTGCCGCGGGAGTTTCGTGCGCTGTCAAACAGATGAAACCCACGTGCCAAGTGATCGGAGTTCAACCTATTACTGCAGACGCCATGTCTAGAAGTTTTCAAACGGGAAAAGCTGAGTTGAATGAGCACGTCGACACAGTGGCTGAAAGTCTCTGCCCTCCTCAGGTTGGCCAATACACATTTGAAGTCTGCAAAAAATTTGTTGATGAAATTCAAATTGTCGAGGAGCCGCAAATCAAGAAGGCAATGCGACTTCTCTTTCATCGCCATAACTTCATCGTCGAGGGTGCTGGCGCAGTAGCGCTTGCCGGCGCAATGAATTCCAAGGGAGGCGCCCTTCGTGGGAAAAATGTTGGCATTTTAGTTTCAGGTTCCAACATCGACCTGCTCAGCTTCGAAAATCAGTTGAAGTAACTCACTGACTACTTATCCATCCGTTCTGTATTAAAAACAGGCTTGGAGTCCAAGATTTAGTACGAACTGGGTTTGCAATCCACTCAGTGGATCTAGAAGGGCGAAATCTGGAGGGTTTTGGGGCACAAAACTTGCAATTCTGCGAGATAAAACTACTAACCCTAGAGGACGACGATGGATAAGTTTGAATCCTTTGAAAATGAAACCAGACGGGTTTTTCGCGATCATTCTCTCTTTGAGCAGACCCATCTATCACTGCAACAGCTGACCGCCGTGTTCAGCCAATATTTCGAACCGCTTCATTATTTTCCAAACTTTTTGTCTCACCTCACAGCCCTCCTTCCATCTCTGGCCCAAAAAACCTTTGTCTCTCAAATTTTGTATCAAGAGTTGGGCGAAGGAATCCCCCATCGAGCCCACGAAGTTGCTTTTCTCGATTGCCTCAAGGAAATGGGAATTTCAGAAGACGCCATTCACCACGCTCCCATTTTCAGAGAGACAACCGAGTTGATGACACTCTACCGAGACTCCTCCACGAATCTCGAACTTGCTCTCGGTATGCTTTTCGCCACCGAAGTCGCCGACCTCGCAATCATCACAGGACTTCACAAGCTTATCAAAGGTCGCTTGGGTGGCGCCATCCCACTTTGGGTCAAGCTCCATGTCGAGCAGGAACCCGATCACGTTCAGGCATCGACCGCGACCCTGTGTGTGGCGATCAAGGGAGTGGATTCAGACAAAGTCTTAGATTTTGCGAGAGACTGCGCCCAAGCATGGCACCGGTTTTTTACAGCGATCGAACAAGAAGTATGTATTTCTGAAAGAAAAATTGCAGTCGGAGTAAAATGAACTTAAAGAAATCCATCTTGATTGCTCTGGGACTTGCCTACTTCGGAGAATACGCCTCTCTGATCAGTCTTCTTGAGTATTCAAAAAAGTTCGGAGGAGCCGACCACCCCGTTTTGCTCTACATCATCTACTCTCTCCCAGCCCTCTTTCTTCTGATCATCTCGACTTTTTGGAAAAATTCGTTCACCAAAACTCTCAAGGCTTTTCCCTTTATTTTAACCGCAGGCTCTCTTGTGGTTTTAGCTGTCACAAGGGCAACCACCTTTCCCCTTCTGATGGTCGGAATTTTTGCCATCGCTCTATTTAAGCAGTGGGTGAAAATTTTGGCGCTCGGAACGGTGAGGCAAAACTTTGTCGATGGTGAGAGATCAACAATCCTATCAAAAATTGTAAGTCTGCGTTTTGTGGTTATGATTCTTGGCGCATCGGTGGGAGGAATTTTAAGTTCCTACGGTCTCTTCTCGGTGACCTTAATGATTCACGCCTCCGTCTATCTGATTGCCGCCCTCTTTATGCTCGGGGCCTTCTACAGACTCCCGGTGAAACACAACCAAGAACCCTTTCAAATCACTGCATCCTGGAACGAAACACTTCAAGGTTTCACCGATCTCAAAACCGCCTTTGGTTTTACATTTTTATCTCTCATTATCTTAAGTTGCCTCGCCGTCGGAGCTTTTATGGCTCTCGAATACCCAATTCTCACCATGAACTTAGATATTCCCCCTTCTCTTCTTTTTATCACCTACATGGGACACATCCTTGGAGCCGTACTTGCCCAGAGAGTGTCGACCAAAATTGACAAGAGCCACTTTTCAGCTTCGTTTTTTTCGCTCTTAGTGTTTGCACTTATCTCCAGCTTCTTTCTCGTCGGAGCCGGCTATCAAAATCTCATTTGGATTAGTATGCAACTTGGAATTTGCGCCTTCTTGCTCCCTCTCTCAGAAATCTATTACTCGGACATGCTTATGAGCTCCGTCACGAAAGAAAGATATTCGTTTAGCGTTCTCGCCTTGAATCTGATCGTTGAAACATCTTTGCTTGTTGGTTCGGTCATCACTTTGCCCATGATGAGAGTGGGGACCGCACTCGACGCCAATCGATGGGTTCAGTTTGTGGTCGCAGGCGTTGTGTCTCTGATTGTTCTAGCAAATAGCAATAAAAAGATTTTGCGTTTTTTCGTCCCCGTCAATATTGGGATTTTGGTTCTTGCCATCAACCTATTAGGTTTTAGAAGTGTGAGTGACGACAGATATGCGACTCAACTCGATCTTCACTCAGAAATGCACAAATACTATGGCAATATACTGAAATCCACAGAAGAAATTCTGAGTGAATCATCCAAGGCCCTCGAAGAATCCTTTTTAAAAAACCAACCCTGCGATCCCGCTCGCCAGAATCGAAGTGAGGCGGACTCTAGTTTTTATGTTCCTCTTTCAAGCAGAGAAAGTTCGGATCTCGACTGTTTTCGTTCGAAGTCCAAAAGCCTTGAAGGAATTTGGAACCGAGCCCTCGATGCTATGCCCTTTATCAGTTGGATCTACTCCTATGACGATTACTCAGGAACTTTGCGAATCGCACCTTCCACCGACACCCAAACTCTTTTCGGCAAAGATCTCAGATTCGACAAATTTTCTTTCAACACAGCGGCGCTTGCTAAAAATCCGGAGATCGCCTGGGGTGAGGGTGCCAAAGAGGACATCATTGGGACTGGGCTTATTCTGATCGCTTCAAAAGCTCTCACTCCCCTTCACCACAAGAGCCCACTCGTTGTTTCTGTGGATCTCAATGTCAACCGGATCTTAAAATCAAAGGCCAAGGATTTTTTGCAGATGAGAAGAGATTTGGATTTGCAAGATCTTATTGTTTTTCTCTATACCAAGACCCCCTCGACCAGATTCGCAGCTGGGCACTGGGTGATTGACGAAAATCAGTGGTCCACTTTAAAACCGACCAAAGGTGAAATTTTATCGGTCAGTGAAAATGAATATCCTTCGCTTAAAAAACTTGAAGATAGCGCAGTCGTGGGCAAAGTCTCTTCGGCAAAAATGAATTTTCGTGGGTCATCACACTTTTGCACGATGAGCCGTTTTGAAACTCCAAGTCTTTTTCTCTGGATATGTTCTAAATATTAAAGGCATCGTTTATGGATAAACATTTTATTGAGTCTATTCGTCGATTTCTGATGGGGCTCGCTATTATTTTTGTCTGTTCGGCCATTATTTTTTTACCGATTCTTTTCTGGTGGAATCACTTTCAGCTCGAGGCCAACCTCGACAGAATCGAAGTGAATCTGGTGAGCGGGTTTCAACAGAGATCGGTGAGTTTAAAAAACGCGACCTGGGCTCTTCAGCGCTATGTCTATTTGAAAAATCGATCCAACAAAGAAGACCAGAAGCTTATTTCTTCTGTGAAAAGCACTTTCTTACCCGGCTTTTCTTATGGAATTGAGAGTGATTATTTTATGCTCCTAAATACCAATGAACGGGTGGTCATGGAGATTCGGCGCGGAGCTCTGACCGAAAGAAAGAGCAATGTTTCATTTTTGGGTTGGCACGATGTTATCACCAGCGGTGAAAAACTTTATTATCGTCCTTGTCGGGTGAACGCAAAAACCTATCTTTGTCTTCTGAACGCCCCCAATTTTAGGGAATTCTTGAACGAGGATGAAAAATATTTGGCTCTTATCACCATTGACGAGCAGGAGCTCTATTCTCTGGGCCGAGTCTTTGAGCAACAAAAACTTTCTCTCTTGCCCGCAACTTCGGTTCAATTTCAATTTCCCTATGGTGGGGATCCGACACTTCCCACTCCGAAATCTTCGGTTCTTTCGGGCAATCGCCTTCTCGACAGTGGTTTTTGGGTCTCTGGCAGCACAAATATCAGGGCTTTTCTTAACAGATCGCTTTTTCTGATTTTTGGATTTGCTGTGCTTTTGAATTCTCTGCTCTGGGCTCTCAACCTGAGATTTCGAAATCGACTGAAATCTCAGACCGAACTTGCCGTGCTCAAGGCTGAAAAAGAAAACCTCGAAGTCGTTCGAACTTTGATTCGAGGGGTTCTTCATGACATTCAAAGCCCCTTCACGGCTTTAAAAATTCTGGCATCCCAGGAAACGGACCCCAACAAAAGACCCATGCTCGATCTGTTGATCAAACGCATGGGTACTATAACAAGTGACCTTGAAGGCAAAAGTAATTTTGGTGGTAAAAATCTGCCCTCACTACTACCGGTAGATCTGCTCGTTCAGCTTATGGTTAAAGAGAAGTCTCAAGAATGGGGAAATCGTGTGGATTTCGTCGTGGATAGGTTGAGTCCTGATCTATGGATCCTGGGTCAATTTTCTGAGTTTCTAAGAATGATGTCGAATCTTATGAACAATGCGGCCCAGGCTTCTCTGCATGGTGGACACATCTGGTTATCGGTCTACAACCACGACGAAAAATTCTTAAAAGTCGAGGTGAGGGATGAAGGCTGTGGAATTCAGAAGCTTATTTTGGATCGGCTCACGACGGTCGGCGGCTCTTACAATAAAATTGGGGGTTCGGGTTTCGGACTCTATCACGCGAGACAAACCGTCGACTCTATAGGCGGGAGCATCGAAATTCGATCCGAGGAAGGTAAAGGAACAATCATTTCTCTTCGACTCGCCAGAAAGCCATCTCCAAAATGGCGCCACACGGACATGGATTTAAATCATTACCAAAAATTTGTGGTCATCGAAGATGAAGATATTTTCGCGGATATCTGGAAGCGAAAGCTCGCCATCACAGGTAAACAGGTTCTTCTGTTTAAGCATCCCTCACTCGTGCCACCCGAACTTCTCGCCCAAGAGGACGTATTTTTTATTGTCGATAATAATTTTGACGGACAGGCCAATATCGGAATCAAGTTTATTCAGAAAATTGGCCCCTCAAGATCAGCACTTGCCACTTCAGATTGGTGGGTGAGCCAGGTTCAAGAAGAAGTAAATAAAATACAAACGCATCTGATCGGCAAAGACGTACTTGAATGGACTTCGGTCAAGGCTCTATGAAAAGCAATGTCATCTTGCTCGGCCAAAGATTTAATCTGATAAAAAAATTGAAGCAGAGGGGTTACAACGTCATCCTTGTCGACGAAAACCCAAACTCGGAGGCAGACAAGGTCATACACGTTTTAGAAGAAATGGCCAGTCTTCGATTGTCGGAAATAGATATCCGTCAATTTGAGTTTAAGGACGTGGAGGCGGTGATTCCAAACACCGATCTCTTTGTCGAACTAACAGCTAAAATTCGTGAGGAGCTATATCCTCACACTTTAGGAATAGGTTTTAAAGAATCTCAAAATGTCAGAGACAAACTCAAGACCAAAATATGGGCGAAACAAAATAATATGGCCATCGCTAAGTTTTCAAGTCTCGAAAATTTTAGCTACGACGACTTATCAAAACATTTAGGTCGCACTTTTCTAATCAAGCCAAAAAAATTAATTTTAGCGAGAGGAATTAAGAAAATCTCTTCGCAAAGTGATTGGTCGAATTGGCACTCGAAAAATAAAAATATTTTATCTCAGTTTTACGCCGAAGAATTCGTTGAGAATTTTATGGAGCTCAGTTGCGATACGATTGTCTCGGGTGGCAAAATTTTGGCCCAGTTCCCCTGTGAATATTCGGTGAATTGCCTTGAGTCCAATGAAAAACATGAAGGATTTGGAGCTATCTTTCCTCCCCATCTCGGCGAAGAAGAAATTCTGAATCTTAAAGCCTTGGCGGCCAAAGTTGTTCAATGTTTTAATATCGAGACCGGCTATTGCCATATTGAATTTTTAAAATCTGATCGCGGCATTCTTTTTGGTGAGGTTGGAGTCCGTCTGGCGGGAGGACTGCATCCGGCGACGGAGTCGCTGGTTTTAGATCAGGACATCGAAGATATTTTTTTAGATCTTTATTTGAACCCAAAACATATTTCGCTCGAAGCTCGAGATAAATATTTGGGTTACTATCTTTTTCCAAAAAAGCCTGGAAAAGTCGTGAGCATTCAAAATAAGCTCGACACGGTTTCTTGGGTTCTAACCTCAAAGATCAATATTTCAGTTGGAGAGATCATTCCATGGGAAGATAGCTCTGTCGCCTCCTCGGCAACGACCATTTTTGAAGCCGCTTCTCCAGCCGAATTGAAAGAGCGGATCGAGCTCGTGAAGAAACTATTTTCAGTTGAGATGGCCTAACCCACAGTCATGCCGCCGTCGACGACGAGGCAGTGGCCGACAACGAATTCGGAGCTTGGAGATGCGAGCCAACAGATGGAATCGGCAATCTCTGAAGCTTTGCCGATTCGATCAGAGGGGCCCGAGGTTTCGACTTGGGAGAGATCGCCCTTGTAAATTCGCTTGAGCATGGGAGTTTCGACAGCTCCGGGACAAATCGAATTGATGCGAATGCCGTGTTTGATTTGCTCAAGAGCCACGCTTTTTGTAAGTCCGTTGACCGCGTGTTTAGAGGCCACATATAGACTCGAGTTGGGAATTCCGATCAGGCCTAGAACCGATGACACATTGACGATGTTGCCTTTTTGTTTTTTCTCTCTGAAAAAACGAACTTCTTCTCGCATACATAGCCAAAGAGACTTGAGGTTTACATTCATAAGTTCCTCAAAATTTTCGAGTTCCAGCGTTGTGATGTCACCCATTTTTCCTTCGATGCCGGCATTGTTGACCGCAATATCCAATTTTTTAATTTTTGAGAAAAATTTCAAGGTGGCGGCGGTATCTGAGAGATCAAGGGCGTGGGTTTCAACTTCAACTCCCTTTTTTCTTGCATCAAAAGAAATGGATTCGAGTCTTTCGACGTTCCGTCCAACTAAGATGAGATTCGCACCCGCTTCAGAGAATCGCAAAGCGGTGGCTCGACCGATACCTGATCCGGCACCGGTCACAAGCACTGTCTGGTTTGTCATGTCGTCGTTTTTCATGTTAGACCTCGGAGAAGGCTTAACATTATCTGAGACTATTTTCTACTTAAAGCATTCCGACCACAAGTAAGTGTAACGACCTAAATGCCAAAAATCTCGCTTGGTTGTATATGTGCCCATAGTTATTTGGGTGATATGGTCGGCCTTCGTCCAATCCTTTAATATCTCTAACCTTGCCTCTTCGCGGTGACCAGTCACCGAATTGGTCTGAGTGTCTGAGACAACATAGTTGAACATCACTCTCGAGTTCCGCAGTTGGGTTTGAAATTTGGAAGCTTGAGTTAATTCAAAATGAATAGGCACATAGTTTTCAAATTTGTTTTTATCGGTGATTAAAATATCACCAATGAGAGTTCCACGATCAACTTTAGGATTCGAAGGGTCGCAAACTTGAATTTCCACCACGCATTGGCCAACCTTAAACCTGCCCTGAAGAGGCCTTAGCCATTCAATGGCGTCTTTATATTTTTTCACTGACAGAACACGGCTATCACAGCTCCCGGCATCAGCACAAACCTGGCTGGAAATTGCCAAAGCGAAACCTATCAATATCCACCTCATACTCCCACCCTCTTTTCGATTTCGCTAAGTCTGACTTCAACAGCTCGAAGCTGGTACCAGGTCATTTTCTCTAGAACCTTATAAAAATATTGTCGTTCTGCATCGGTCACCTGATTCTTATTCAGACGTTCAATGATGCCTTTTCTCTTTATATAGTCATCCAGAGTCTTAAAGGAAGTTTGATAGTACGTATATTCTCTATCCTTATCCGATGAACGAGGCTGCTCCACTCTGGATTTTTCAGAAACCTTGACCAACTTGGAGACTTCTTCTTCAACAGCTATTTCCTTTTGCTCAACGGGAGAATCACTTTTTTTATATCGAGTCACCGAAAGAGCCCCCAAAAGTAAAACCAGGACAACGAGAATTTTATATTTCATTCTTTACCTCCGGTCGGAGCCAGAGCAATAGGGATGCCAAACTCAAGATACCCTCTGAGAGCCTTTCACCTTGCAATAAATTTTTTATTCCCAAATTCTGGTCCAAGATTTCGAAAATATAATAGTCAAAAACAAACAAAGTGCTTCCCCCTTCGAAAAAGAGTTGGCGCAGAGGTTGCACTGGCGCCTCACCGACTGGAGGTCACTTTGAAAAAAAATTTTGTGCTTTATTTGATGCTCATAATGCCCACGCTGTCTCGTGCATCCGAGATAACGACCCAAATCCCAGCATTCAATACCGACATAACTCTAAGAAGCTCATTCGGCGACCTGGTACAGCTACTCGATATTGGAACAACTGGACAATTTCAGCCCGTCGTCACCACCACTCAGAGAGCTTGCGATAATTCCCCCAATCCTGACCTGAAAATAAAAACGTTCATTGGAGTCTATCCTTTGGCCGATCAACTCATTTCGTCAACTCTTCGAAACGCCAATCTTGGAAGCGGATCGTGGCCGAAACCTTCAAACATGCCGACGCTCAAAAGCTGGGACATAGTCGTAAATCTTGATCCTTCGTCGATTACAACCGCCGATGGGGTCACGGAACAGGATGCACACGATCAAATCGTCTCCGCTTACGAACAAAAAAAGATCAATGCTCGAGAGTAAAAAAAGAGATCTTAAAGAAGTGGG
>Ga0206905_10214_pt1 | contig 14551 bp, 13 predicted proteins | sample Alteio_BWOrgHeat_43_FD_152940 | JGI IMG/M metagenome (GOLD analysis project Ga0206905, IMG submission 152940) | Enriched cells from forest soil in Barre Woods Harvard Forest LTER site, Petersham, Massachusetts, United States -... | ecosystem: Environmental > Terrestrial > Soil > Temperate forest >...
GGCTGAAGATAATCCTTCGTCGATAGACGCAAGCGCGTCTTCATGCTCGATGCTCATAACGTAGTCGTATCCGGCCAGACGGAGCGATGAGACGATCGTCTTCCAGGCCAACATATCGTGACCCCATCCAACGCTACGAAAAGTCCAAGAACGTTGTCGCATATTCTGATAGCTCGTTGTGTCGAGTACACCGTTCTTTGCAATCTGCGGCGTATTCAAGAAGACATCCTTTGCGTGCACATGAAAGATGGCCTCTCCCAACTCGGAGATAACCTGCGGAATATCCATTCCCTGCCACCAGAGATGGCTAGGATCAAGATTGATCCCAAGTGAAGGTCCCGCCACACTTCGCAATCGAAGCAACGTCTGCGTGTTATAGACACAGAACCCGGGATGCGCTTCCAGAGCAACCTTAACCCCACACGATGTCGCAAAGGCCGTCGCCTCGCTCCAGTAAGGAAAGAGTCGCTGTTCCCACTGCCATGCAAGCGATTCGGCATACTCGGGTGGCCATGCCGCCGTGATCCAGTTTGGCGTTGAGTCCTGTGGGGACCCACCGGGACATCCCGAGAACGTGATAACAACCGGAACCTTCAGGAGTTCGGCTAGTTTCACCGTTCGTCGAAAGGTGGCATCGTCGCGCGTGGCAATGTCCTTTTGCGGATGAACAGGATTTCCATGGCAAGAAAGAGCGCTTATAGACAGTCCCGCATCATTCAGTTTTTGGAGATATTCACCAGCGAGGTCACGATTCACAAGTAGACCGTCAACATCGATATGCGCGGCTCCGGGCCACCCTCCCGTACCTATCTCCACCGTTCTGATCTGCGGATAGCGCTTGAGTTCAAGCAGCATCGCATCAAGCGAAAGCTTGCCAAAGACGGGAGTAAAAAGGCCAAGCTGCATCGAAATACCTCATTTGCTATATTAGCGATTGAATCTGTGGCGAAACTTCTTCGGAACTCCTAAGCATTGCTTTCTCATCGGCCTGCTTGTCTGAAAAGCTGAACAGGAACAAAATGAGGACCACAGCAGAGGCTGTCGCGGAAAATATCCAGATTGCCTTCCAGTCGTAGGTCATATCTCCGCGAGGCACTGAAAGAGCATAGTGACTCACAACCGCCCCCGAAAGCCACGAGCCTACGAACATGCCTAAGCCATAGGTAATGAATGTGATCAGCCCCTGTGCAGAAGCACGCAAGCTGGATGGAGCCTTGCGATCGATATAAATCTGCCCGGTGACGAAAAAGAAGTCATAGCAGATTCCGTGAAGAAGAATTCCAGCCCACAACATCCACATCTTTTCATCTATATTTCCGTACGCGAAGAAAAGATATCGCGCTACCCATGCGAGCATACCCGCCGCCAGCATATATTTAACACCGAGGCGGCGAAAGAACCACGGAATGAGAAGCATACACAGAAGCTCTGAGATCTGACCGCCAGTCATCTTGCCCGCAGCGTTGCGTACACCTGCCTGATTGAGAAAGAGATTGGTGAATGCGTAGTAGAACTGCAACGGAATGCAAATGAAGAATGAAGCGAGCGCGAAGACCAACATGGATCGTTCGCGCAGCAGATTCACAGCTTCTCGTGGGAAGATGCTGTCGAGAGAAAACTTTGCCGTCCGCGCAAGAGGCGGTGTATCTGGCAGCGTAAGACAATAGATTCCCATAAGCAGCGAGGCAGCCGCAGCCACTTGCATCGGAATGGCAGTCGCCTCAAGCCGCAAAGTGCCAATGAGCAGCCCAGCGATAATCCAGCCGCCGCTTCCTAAGACCCGAATCGAACCGAACTGTTCCTCCGGGCTTTGCATATGGCGAAACGCGAGCGAGTTTGTCAGGGCAAGCGTTGGCATAAAACACAGACAATAAAGAAGCACGATTAAATAAAACGGCAGAAATCTTGTCTGCATCGAAGCGACGAACAGCAGCACAGCGCCTGCAATGTGAAGGACCGCCAAAACCCATTGTGTTTTGAAGAGCCGATCGGCAACGAGTCCAACAAAGAAAGGGGCGATGATGGCGCCCACCGCAGTAGTTCCTGCGGCAAGGCCGATCTGCTGCCCTGAGAAGCGTAGAGACGTCGCCAACCATGTGCCGAGGGTTACGTACCAAGCGCCCCAGATAAAGTACTGGAGAAGCATCATGGTGCTCAGGCGAAGGCGAAGTGTGAATTTCATTTTATGGATCCCCGACTGACCAGGGCCGCTACCGGTGTTTCTCTGCTCGCTCATTCAAAATCCTTACTGAAGCTAGTTACGGGAGTGCAAAAGCGACGTAGGCCCCGCCTTGCGGCCTTTTTCGATCGCGCGCCCCGCTGGCGGCGATTACTACATATTGTTTTCCATCGACCATATACGTCGCTGGCGTGGCATTGCCGGCAAAGGGTAATTCCGCCTCCCAAAGAAGCTGACCGGAACTGCTATCGAAAGCTCTGATCTTCCTGTCATAGATAGTGCTTGCAATGATGACGAGCCCGCCTGCCGTCACCACCGGCCCTCCATAATTTTCTGACCCCGTGTTCTTCATTCCCTTCGCTGCAAGTTCCGGATACTCCCCCAACGGAACCTTCCACAAATACTTCCCTGTGTTGAGATCGATTGCATTCAGCGTGCCCCACGGAGGCGCAATCGCCGGGTATCCATCCGGATCAAGAAACTTCCGATAGCCTGTGAATTGGTACTTCGCCATCACAGCGGGTTCACCGCTCGATTCCGCCTCTCGTTTTGAGGAAGCATTAGCCTCAGCTGTGATCGGCATCGCACTATCTCCAAGGAAGCGAAGAATGGCGGACGTGTCTGCATCTGTCAGCTTTTTAAACGCTGGCATTCTTCCTTTACCGCTGCGGATGTTATTTAAAATCGTTTTGTCATCCAGCCTGAATCGAACACCAACGAGCGCCGGATAGTTCGATGGTGCACCAAGCAGATCGTCACCATGGCAGATGGCACAGTTCTTCTGATAGAGCTTTGCTCCGACAATCTCAGACGGGTTTCCTGCAGAGACGGGCTTTATTGTTGCCCCTTGCGCAGACGCCGTCGAAACGTGCGCGCCGCTATCGACGGTTTCAGGATCACGGCCAGTCTTCAGATAATCGAGTAACGCATCGAGACGGGTATCCGTAACGTTGGGAAAGGAAGGCATGCGTCCCTTTCCGTTATGAATAACGTCGATGATCGCAGCCTCACTCAGGCGCTTGTCGATATCGATCAGCGTTGGAAACGCGGGAGGCGAACCTCGCCTGTCTCCGCCGTGACAAAGAGCGCATTGGCTCTGATAGACAGTGGACCCCACGCCGCCCGGTTTATTTTCTGCCAGTCCGCCAGTCCACGCGATATCGTTCGCGTTGATATAGATAACTCCAGTACGAGGGTCGACCGCTGGCCCACCCCATTCCGCTCCTCCATCGAATCCAGGAAAAACGACCGTTTGCTTGTCGACGCTGAATGGAACGAACTGCCCTCCACTCCGAAAGCTCCTAAATTCTTTCTCCGCCCATGCATGGGCTTCCGGCGTACGGTTGGTCAGCATGTCCGCAGTAAGCAACTGTCTAGCGTAAGGCTCGGGGAGTAAAGGCACCGGTTGCGTAGGAGAAGTCTTTTCGCCAGGGACAGTAGAAGCAGGAAAGCTGCGCTCATCTACAGGAAAAATTGGCTTTCCAGTCGTCCGATCAAAGACATAAAGGAAGCCTTGTTTCGTAGGTTGCGCAATAGCATCGATTGATTTGCCATCAACATGAACCGTCAACAGCGCAGGTGGCGAAGGAAAGTCTCGATCCCATATGTCATGATGAACACCCTGAAAATGCCATAGCTTCTTTCCTGTATTGGCATCAAGTGCGAGCAATGTATTCGCGTACAGATCATCGCCGATGCGGTCATATCCGTAGAAATCATTTACGGCAGAGCCAGTGGGAACATAGATGATTCCGCGTTTTTCATCGAGAGACATTCCTGTCCAATTGTTCGCCGCTCCCGTAACCTTCCAGGCATCTTTGGGCCAGGTCTCATATCCTTCCTCACCCGGAAGAGGAATCGTATGAAAACTCCATCGTAGAGCGCCCGTGTGTACATCAAAGGCACGAATATCACCGTGCAGCGCGGGCTCTGCTTCCGGAGCTCTGAACCCGACGATGATCATGTCCTTGTAGATCACGCCCGGCGTTGTCAGGGCCGCAAACTCTTTGGAGTAATCTCCTGTCGTGAGGCCCTTGCGAAGGTCGATCTTGCCGTTATCTCCAAATGTTGGGATCAGCTTTCCTGTCGCCGGATCGAGCGCATACAGATTCGTCAAAGCTCCAGCAAACAAAATGCTGCGCTTGCCATCGGTCCAATAGCTCAGCCCACGCGTTGGCTGATGTCCAGGTGTTCCTGGATCAAAGGTCCACACAACCTCACCCGATGTAGCATCCAACGCAACAACCTTTTGTGAAGGCGTATAAGCAAAGAGCGTATGACCTATGATGAGCGGATTCGTCTGCAAGCCGCCTTCTTCGTGCGTGTCATAAGTCCAGGCAACCTTCAGCTTTGCGACGTTAGTCCGGTTGATCTGCGTCAGAGGTGAGTAATGATCGCCCGTCTGCTGCCCGTTATAGGCCGTCCAGCCGCTTGAAGTTTTACTTCCGTGAGTCTCAGCTGCATATGCCGGCCTCAGATGTTGAATTGGAGACCAATAAATTGTCACGGCAGCCGCAGCTAAAGCAATCGTCGTGAGCCGAATTTTAACTATTTGCAACATCTTCACTTCAATCCCGGTCTGTTTAGCGATCAACCAACATACTTAATCAACTGCATAAAGCCATAGTCCATATGGAGTTGCTGATGACAATGCAGCAAAGTATCGCCGGGATTATCCGCCGTGAAGTCAACCGCCACCGTATCGAGAGGCATTACGTTGATCACATCCTTCATCAAGCCGCTCAAGGAGCGATCTCCGATCTTCGTTACCTCAAAGGTATGACGGTGCAGATGCATGGGATGCTGATCCCCACTGGCATTGCGAAAACGCAATCGATATCTCTTACCTTGCCGAACCTGCAGAGGCTTGATGTTGGGCCATGCTTCTCCGTTAATGGTCCAGGTATCAAAACGCGAACCGTTAAGGGCGCCGGAATCCCTGAAGGTAAGGGTGAATGTTTCGTCAGGTTCGGCCACTGGCGCATTGGTTGCGAACTGCGAGTAGTCCCATTCCTGTGACGGCGGATCTTTCCACACTGCCTTTCCGGCACTCCCCGCATACTCAATGACCACGCCTAGCCCCATCTTGCGGCTCTCCTCCAGCGTGGACCCCAAGACCCACACCCCCGGATTATTCATCTCAACAATCGCATCAATACGCTCCGCAACAGCCAGCGACAGCACCTCCACGGACTTCGGATTAGGAACAGCATTCCCGTCCATCGAAATGACCCGAAAACTATGACCCGGTAGAGCCAGAACGGTATTCTCCGTCGCGCTCGCATTCAGAAGGCGAAGCAAAACACGCTGTCCTTTTTTGACTCGTATAGGTTCGCCAAATCCCAGCATGTGTCCATTAATAGTGGCGTACTTATATCCAACGTCGGAGCCTGAAGTCTGGGGCATATTCTCGGACTGAGCTCTCATCTTCTCGACCATCGGCACATAGGAAGGCTCCCAGTGATGAATCGCAAGATTGATCTCCTGATCGTAGCGAGCAGGATTTTGCTTTCCCTCGACCAGAAGAAATCCGAATTGCCCTGTATAGGTTGAGAGCGACAACTCGCCCATCGCCATCGCGTGCGTGTGATACCAACGAGTACCAGCCGGCTTAGGAGCAAAGTGGTATCGAAGTGTCTTTCCAACACGAATCAGCGGGGATCCCTCTTCGACAGCACCATCGTTGATGACATCGTTGGCCAGCCCATGCCAGTGCACAATGTCGTCATGCTCTGAGGCGTTGGTGACATCAATCGTCACCGGCACCCCTTCTTTCAGACGCAACAGCGGTCCGGGCACTTGCCCGTTATACGCGACGGTCTTTATTTGCACCCCGTTGCCAATATCGATGGTGCAAGGCTCAATTCGCAGACTGTGGTCCGGACGACTTACAGCAGAGGCAAAGGCCCTAACCCTCGCATGTGGAGATAGGACAGCAAGTCCCATACTCGCAAGAAATGATCGACGATCGATGGTCACTAAGCAATATCCATATTCAAATTTGAAACATTAGAAATACTTGTTCACTGCTTGTCATTACAAATTTCTGCACGTCTAACTCTACGTCAACTATTACGTTCGTAGCGACGCCTTATGTTTCAATGGATGGGAAAGTTTTGGGGATGACGTGCTAATGAGAAGATCTTTGTATTTGCTATGTATCTTATTTCTTGTCCCTGCATTGTCCAACGCCCAGTTCCCTGCTTCCGATCCTTTCACGACCACAACAGGGCCTTTGAGCACGTCTAATTGGACATGCTTAAAAGTAGGGGTTCTTACGTCGACCATTCAGCAGAATGCCGGTGTTCTTTCTGCCACTGGAGGCAATGGATATGACCCCAAGGGAGCCTGCCTCTGGAAGGCCCACACCTTCAGCGGCTCTCAACTCGCTCAATTTGTCATCGGTCCGGATACGATCTATTCCAGTGCCAGTTCGCCCTTGGTCTTTTTCAATACCGCGGGCAATGGCTACTCGTGGGATTACACCAGCGGATATATCCAGGTCTGGGCAGGGGGGGTCAAAACAGCTCACAGCCCCTCCGGCATTTGTCCATCTTATTCCAGCATGAATGCAGGAGACACGATCAGGCTGATAGGAGACAGCGTCTCCCACACAATCACATGCATGGACGTCACCACTGAAGCTTCAGGATCGTGGGTGGACTCTACATATAGCAAAGGCGCACCAGGAGTCATGATTGGCACATATGCGGGCCACTTGAAGGTATCCGGCCCATTCGTCGCCGATTGTTATCCTCATAGTTGCAACAGCCCAAGTCCTAATCTGGCATCTGGCCACTACCCCTCGCTGCAAGCCATCTCTCTCGGTGCCAATACAGGATGGGCTATTGTCTACACGACTGACGGAAGTACGCCTACCGCCTCAGATGGGGCTGCAACACACGGTGCGGTATACGCAGGCAGTGTTCCTCTCCCTGCCAACACGATAACCACCGTCAAAGCCCTTGCCACTAAAAGCGGTCAGCCTAACAGCGCCGTCAACTCTTTCCAATATGCGGTCGGTGATATAGCGCCCTCTGCTGGCGGATGCCAACTATTCCCCTCAAACAGCATCTTCAATACCCGTATCGATTCCCTGCCAGCCAGTCCGACGTTGACGGCATCCTTTGTGCCCATCTATGGAGGTGTCACCCTACACCACGACTTCTTCCAAGGCCCTGTAGGAGGTAACTCTGGTGGTATCCCTTACAACATTGGTGCCTCTACCGATCCCACCTATTCACTGAAGTTTCTCTATGGCGATGATTCAGACCGCGGCCCCTACCACATCTCAGACACGTCACACATCGAGAACACTCCCGGCCGCGGATGCCAAAAAACACCTGGAGGCAACACCGATTACCATTTGCTTACTGTAGTCATAGGCCCCGGCAACTCCTGTCATCTTGAAGAGTTGTATCAGGCATCCTGTACCTCTGGCACACCGAATGTTTGGGCCGCCGACTCTGGAGCGATATGGGATTTGCGAAGCAATGCTTTGCGTAAAAACGGACTGACATCGGCTGATGCTGCCGGTCTACCCATAGCTCCTTTGCTGTTGAAGTACGACGAAGTAGCCTCAGGTACCGTTCAACATGCCTTAAGAATGACATTTAAGAAGACGAATCAAATCATTCTTTGGCCCGCTCGTCATCAGGCCTCGAATGCCTGGTGCTCTAATCCACAAAACTGCAGTTTTCCAAGTATGGGCCTGCGCATCAGGCTCAAGGCGGACTTCGATATATCGGGCTTCTCTAAAACAAACCAGGTCATTCTTACTGCTATGAAGCAATATGGCATCTTCAACGCAGACAACGGAAATACGGGGTACTTCCAAGGCGTATCAGATCCTCGCTGGGTCGGAAGTGATTTGGATAAATTGAATGCAATTGCCTTGTCGAACTTCGAAGCGGTCGACGAAAGCTCACTGATAGTAAAGCCAGATTCAGCGCAAGCAGCTCAACCCGGTAAGCCCCGCCCATAAAGCCTTTCCTTCAAGTCTCGCAAGAGTACGTGTGGCTTCCATACCCGCCACTTCGAATGGCTGCACTATTGGCTATTCGGGCGAGTCCGTCTGCAGAATCTGCAGCTTCTGAGCTTCGTTTTGATTCACATCGATGCAGCAGAACGATCCACCGTCGACTGAGGCAAGCGCCTTGGCATAACGCGCCTGTTCGATTCCCGCGACATCGAACGCGTGGATTATCTCCTGCTTATTGGTGAATCGCCGGACTATGCCTCGAAAGCCCCCCACATCAGGATGAACAATCGAGACGGACGCAACGTAAGGGTGTGGACCTGTATCGTGGCGCAGGTTCACCAGAAATGTCGGCACGCAATCGTGAGGGTCGCTCATGAATCTGCCTCCTTCACTCGCACTAGGACCTCCCATTCTACGCCTTCGTATTCAACTTCAAATGCTGCAGGCATCGAGTTCGAGCCCCACACCAATCCCACCAGTTGTTTTGCGAGTGTTAGCTTGGAATCCGAAGTATCGAAATCTTCAGGGTTCGCTGGCATGTGTTGGCGTACCTCCTATAAAACTTTGGACGAACGTCGAGACAAGATTGACTCTGGCCTTCCAGGTCACCACTCGCATGATTGCTTTCGATGCGAACTTGGCGCAGAACGCTGCACCAGCTTATTCAGCATGATTCGTAATCGGCTGCGCCAACGCAAGAAGGATCTTGTCAGTAGCGAACGCGAACGCAGAAGGTCGCAATTGAGCTCAGAGCCGAGGACACATTGGCATTATCTGGGTTGACTACATGCGCGCCTCTACGCGGGGATTCAACAAACGCACTTGCTATTTCGCTCGCTACTTTTCCGACCTGATCTGGATTGCATCTCAAATTTCGCGCTCTTGAGCCTCGTGTAATTGAGTAAGTTGCATTTCGGCTTCAGCTAGTTCGCCTTGAAGTTTCGAGAGCCATTCAATGTGACTATTTGGAGTGCCATAACATGGACGGCCAGCTTCGATGGCATTTTGGCATTGCACGATCTCCCTGGTCAGACGTTCGACCGTTTTATGAAGATCCTGCTTCGTATTGTCCCCGCCCGTCATGCCTAGCAGATGCGGGGCTTCTCTTCGCTGTTGTCTGCCATCGCTTCAGCTTCCCATACACCACTGCTGTAGGGAATAGTCTGATGGCCGAAGAATTTCCTCACCCGGCGTAAGTCGCAATCACCTACCCACAGAAGTCTCTAGATCCCTGTTCTAGGTACTGAACTGTCAAGCTCTTAACGAGGACTATTGAGAATACAGAGCACCAGCTAAGCGCCTTATCATCAGTAAATTATTCGATTTAATAGGGTTTCTGGCGGAGAGTGGGGGATTCGAACCCCCGATAGAGTTTTTGACCCTATAACGGTTTAGCAAACCGCCGCCTTCAGCCACTCGGCCAACTCTCCACGCCTTTTTTGCACGGCTCTCGTGATTATAACTTGCGACTGCGGAATCTGGGCCTCTGTCGAGTAGATTTGTCTCTATAACCTTCAAATGAGAGGGCCCGGGTGCCGCGAAGTTTAGGAAACATAAGAAGAATGCGCCTGTTGCCGCTCATTGCGGCCACATATTTCATGGTCTCCGGGGGCCCCTACGGCCTCGAGGACATTATCGGCAAAGCCGGCTACAGCCGCGCCCTCCTTCTCCTGCTTCTGATTCCCATCTTCTGGAGCCTCCCCACCTCACTCATGGTGGGCGAACTCGCCTCCGCCATGCCCTACGAAGGAGGCTTTTACCACTGGGTACGCCGCGCTATGGGCCCTTTCTGGGGCTTTCAGGAGGCCTGGCTCTCCCTTGCCGCCAGCGTCTTCGACATGGCCATCTACCCAACCGCCTTCGTGCTTTACCTCTCGCACATAGCCCCCACACTCACCGCAGGCACCAGAGGCCTTCTACTCAAGCTCTGCATCGTGGCCATCTCCACCATATGGAATCTCCGCGGAGCCGTAGCCGTAGGCCGCGGTTCCGTGCGCATGATGGCGATCTCCCTGTCGCCCTTCGTCGTCCTTATCGGCCTCGCACTCTGGCACAGTCTTCGACACGGAGTCGCCGCAGCCGCAGGCGGACCACCCGCAGAAGTAGACCTTAGCGGCGCAGTCCTCGTAGCCCTCTGGAACTACATGGGCTGGGACAACGCCTCAACCATCGCCCAGGAGGTCGAAGACCCGCAACGCAACTACCCTCGCGCCATGTTCACCTCGGCCGTAACCGTTATGTTCGTCTATATGCTCCCACTCGCCGCAGTTTGGATGGCAGGCATCCCCTCCGCGCGCTTCTCCACCGGAGCCTGGGTCGATGCCGCAATGGTTCTAGGCGGCTCAGCGCTAGCGTTATCCGTAGTCCTCGCCGGATCGCTCGACGGCCTCGGCACCTTCAACGCCCTCACCCTCTCGTACACCCGCCTTCCGTACGCCATGGCCGAAGACGGCCTGCTCCCCCGCATCTTCACCAGGCGCCTACCGAACGGTGTCCCCTGGGTTAGCGTCCTTGCATGCAGCTTCGGATGGGCCCTCGCCCTCGGCTTCACCTTCGAGCGCCTCATCACCATCGACCTCGTTCTCTACGGAGGCGCGCTGATCCTGGAATTCGTCGCCCTCGTCATCTTGCGCGTCCGCGAGCCCAACATGCATCGCCCCTTCCGAGTACCCGGAGGCCTCGGCACCGCCATAGCAATAGGAATAGGCCCCACTATCCTGATCGCCTTCGCCCTCTGCGCCGCCCGTTCCGAACGAGCCGCAGGCTTACCCGCGCTTTTCTTCGCCGCAATCATCGCCGCCGCAGGCCCACTCGTCTATCTGTTAGCACGCAGGCGCACCGCCGCATGAAAAAAGGACCGCTTCATCAGCGGCCCTCATTCTTTTTCTCAACCAGAATTACTTCTTCGTAGCCTTGGCAGCCTTATTTTCGATAAACCGCTGCTGCGCCTCTGTCACCTTATTGCGGGCAAACGAAGCATCACGCCAGCCCTTCACCTCGACACGCTTCCCTTCCAAATCCTTATAGATCGAGAAGAAGTGCGTAATCTCCTTCAGCATATGCGGATAAATCTCCGAAAAATTCCAGACATCCTTATACCGGGGATTACCCTTGCCAACGCAAAGCACCTTCTCATCGCCCAGCCCCTGATCCATCATCTCCAGCAGGCCAATCGGACGAACCTCCATCACGCAACCCGGAAAGCTCGGCGCATCGACCAGCACAAGCACGTCCAGCGGGTCGCCATCATCACCCAGCGTACTGGGGATAAACCCATAATCGCCCGGATAATGCACCGGCGAATACAGATTGCGGTCTAGCCGAAACACATGCAGTTCTTTGTCGTACTCGTACTTATTGATTCCCTCGTGAGGAATCTCGATGACCGCATTGATCACCTCGGGAGATTTGGCCCCGACGGGAAGCTCAAGGTAATTCGTCATAAAGTTTGATTGTCTCTTCTCGTTGCAAAAATTTATGGCATGCACAGATCAGATGCTCGTTCCTGCCGATACGCTTATATCGGCTCACGATCCCCTTGCAGAGGAAAAGCTGCATCACGTCTATAATCAAACACGATGAAGGCTCATGTCTATGTCACTCTCAAACGAACCGTGCTGGATGCCCAGGGGCAGACAGTTGCAGATGCCCTCCGCCGCATGGAATACCGCGGTGTAGCCGATGTGCGGCAAGGAAAGTACTTCCTGTTGACCCTCGAAGATGGCCTCGAAAAAAGCATCGCCGAAGCCGAGGTAGAACGCATCGCCCGCGAAGTCCTCACCAACCCTGTCATCGAACAGTTCACCTTCCGCCTCGAAGACTGAAAAAGTTACGGAAAGTGCCCTGTCGTTGCCTTTTGGAAGAGAGCGCAGGGGCTTTAGCCGGCGTTCTCTTCAAATGCCACAATCAGGCTCTTTTATCATCCTCCAGCAGACGGTCAAGGGCATTCAATCCTCTCCGATGCAGCAGGAGCGACTCTCCAGTACCAACTGGACTTTCTCGTTCGATCTGGTTAGATTGGCTAACCGGGCCCCCGATTACTTATGAGGACAGTTCATGCGCTTACGTCGCTTGCTGAGTTTTGCTGCCTTTATCCTCGGACCGATCCTTTCGGCCCACGCCACAACGATCGATACCTTTACGCTGACGTTCAACCTGCCAGGACCAATCGTTAGCTCACCAAACCCCGCCTATTACAATTTCCCCCAAGTGAGCTGGACGACTCAGGAGCCAACCTTCCCAATACCCGGCCCACCATTGGGCCCTCCTGGATACAGCAATATCCTGGTGATTGTTCCGGGCGCAGACTCATTCTTCCCACCACCACCAGGGTATCCGGGATTTGGCCCGTTTGGCGGATTGTCTTTCGCTATAAACCCCGCTCCAGGCGCACCTTCTTTTATGTTCGGGTGGGAAGATAGCTCCCGCATTTCCTATAACTTTACTGAGACAGGACCGTCGATCACTCAAGGAACACTTGCAGATCCCACGTTCGCTGCCGGCACCTATACCTTCACATCAGGTAACGTGGATATCATCCCTGAAGTCAGTTCTCTGGCACCAGGTCTCAATGAGTTGAACATCAACACAGCAGGAGACACGTTGGTCATCACCAAAGAAGTGATACCGGATACACCGGAGCCGTCTTCTTTGATTCTTCTGGGAACCGGACTACTGGCCGCGTGTACACGATTCCGTAAGCGCGCCTAATGTAAAGTCCCGTTTCACTGGAAACAAAAAGAGTCCCAACCACTCTCCACTCTGCGTGGATGGGCTCTATCTTCGCGTCTAATGCTGTGCGGCGGAGAGTGGCAATCTAGCCGCCATAAGCAAGCCCACTCGCGGAACCCAACCTCCGGATGCTACGCTCGAAAGGGAGACCCTTTTCTTGACCGACGCATCCGTAGAACGCATCCCAGCGCAATCCTCCGCTGAAAAAATTCCCGCCAGCAGCCGTTTCGTCCGCGCCTGCCTCCGTCGCCCCGTCGACCGTACCCCCATCTGGCTCCTCCGCCAGGCCGGTCGTTACATGCCCGAGTACATGGCGGTCCGCAAACACCACTCCCTCCTCGACATCTGCCGCACCCCCGACATCGCCGCCGAAGTCACCATCACCGCAGCCGAGCGTCTCGGCGTCGACGCCGCCATCATCTTCGCCGACCTCCTCCTTCCCTTCACCCCCATGGGACTCGACTTCGAGTTCCTCGCAGGCGAAGGCCCCATCGTCCACTCCCCCATCCGCACCGCCGAACAAGTCCGCGCCCTCCGCACCGACCACTGGAATAGATCGTATCCGGACCGATGACAAATTGAGCGAGTTGAGAGCCATCGAAAAAGTAGCCTCCCACTTCTCCGCCCCTCGTCCCGACGGCGACCAACTCGGCATCATCGGCTTCTGCGGCGCACCCTTCACCCTCGCCAGCTACATGATCGAAGGCGGCTCCTCCCGCAACTACATCGAGACTAAAAAACTCATGTACAGCGACGAAGCCACCTGGTCCCTTCTGATGGAGAAGTTAATCACCGTCCTCGTAGGCTTCGCCCAGCAGCAAGTCGAAGCCGGAGCCGACGTCATCCAGATCTTCGACTCGTGGGCCGGAGCCCTCAGCGTCACCGACTACAGCCAATACTGCCTCACCCCCACCACCGAGCTAGTCCGCCGCATCCAGGCCCTCGGAGTCCCCGTCATCTACTTCGGCGTCGACACTGCATCGCTCCTCCCCACCATGCGTCAAACCGGAGCCGACGTCATCGGCCTCGACTGGCGCATCCCCCTCGATCTCGGCTGGAAGGCTATCGGCGAAGGCTGCGCCGTCCAGGGCAACCTCGACCCCATCACCCTCTTCGCCCCCGAAGACGTCCTCCAATCCCGCGTCCGCGAGATCCTCACCGCAGCCAACAAGCGCCCCGGCCACATCTTCAACCTTGGGCATGGCATCGTCCCCGGCACACCAGTCGACAACGTCATCAACGTCGTCAACTGGGTCAAGGAGTTCGGCACGCAATGACGGCAGAGATGACCGACGCCCCGGCCCACAGCGCCATCCTCCTCCTCGCCCACGGAACTCCCGACTTCCTCGGCGAGATGGCCGAGTACCTCAGCAAAGTCACCGGAGGCCGCGCCCTCCCGCAAGAGGTCGTCGAAGAACTGCAACACCGATACGCACAAATTGGCTTGGGCGAAACACCCGGCGCCGAACCACCCCCACTCACCAAGTGGACCATCGCACAAGGCAATCTCCTCGAACAAGCCCTCAACGGCACCCGCGTCTACATCGCAATGCGCAACTGGCACCCCTACATCGCCGACGTAGTAGCGCAAATGCGCGTCGACGGCGTCACCCATATCAAAGCCATCTGCCTCGCCCCACAAAACTCACGCACCAGCGTTG
>Ga0206905_10216_pt1 | contig 14442 bp, 10 predicted proteins | sample Alteio_BWOrgHeat_43_FD_152940 | JGI IMG/M metagenome (GOLD analysis project Ga0206905, IMG submission 152940) | Enriched cells from forest soil in Barre Woods Harvard Forest LTER site, Petersham, Massachusetts, United States -... | ecosystem: Environmental > Terrestrial > Soil > Temperate forest >...
GCCGGCTTTCAGAAGGATCGAAGCCGTTATGACTGACCCGTTGTGGTTGAAATCGTCGTCGATCACATGCGCATCGTGCAGCCACATTTGCGCGCCGGAATCGGAGGCCAGGTAGAAAGTGTATTCCCCATCGACGGGCACTTTCAGATAACCGCTGAATTTGATGCCCGCCTGCTCTTGCCGCGGGCGCAGGAAAATATCGAGCCCGACCGCGCGGCCGGTGCGCACCGGCTTGAGCGTATCTAAGTCAGGCGTCCATGGCCATTCTCCTTCGCACGCCGCGAAATCGAGCACGCCTTCGCGCACTCCTTGCAATAGAACGGGCGGGAGCAATTCGTTATCGTAAGGACGCGGCGCGCTGGGTTCAGGGCGGCGCGCCATGAGGAGCATGCCCTGCATGCGCGCTGCAAGCGCCGCATTGGCGGGGTCGGTCGCAAGATTGTGGTCCTCATGCGGATCGGTGCGCACATTGTATAGCCGCACAGGATCGGAAGGTTTGGTAATTTGCGTGCGAATGGCGACCATATCGCCGATGCGCAAAAGCTGCTGCTGCTCGCGGCCAGTCACGCCTTTGCGCTTGAATACGTCTTCGCTGGCCGGATTTTTGCCTTTCACGAAATATTCGCCATACATGTAGCCACGGCTGCGTTGCACTCCCGCGCCTGTCAGCGTGGGCACAAGCGAGACGCCGTCGGTTTGCGCGGGCGGGACGAGGCCGGCGAGTTCGGCAAACGTGGGCATCCAGTCCCAATGCCCCGACACAAAGTCGGTAACGGCTCCGGCAGGCACGAGCCCTGGCGCCCACGTAATGGTCGGCTCCCGCAATCCGCCTTCCCAGCAATCGCGCTTGAAGCCATCGAACGGCCCCCACGAATCGAACAACCGCGGATCCGAGCCATTTTCATTTGCGGGGCCATTGTCCGAACTGAAGACCACGAGCGTGTTCTTATCCAGCCCCATATCGCGCAGCAGTTGCAGCAGATCGCCAACTCCGTCATCAAGGCGCCGCACCATCGTGGCATAGCGTTTCATCGCATCGGTCCACGGCATGCCAGCGTAGTCGGGGTGAATCCAGGTATCACGCGTGTCGTGCGTCGGCGCGAGCGGCCACTGCATTCCTCCCTTGCTTCCCGCGCCCTCGGGATAAGCGCCGCCGGGGATGTGCAGCGGATTATGCACCGCCGTGTAGGCCAGATAGAGAAAGAAAGGCTGCACCCCGGCGGCCGCTTCATGATCGACGATGAATTTCTTCGCGCGAGCGGTGAAAAGATCGGTCGAGTAAATGTCGCGATACTTCTCCGTCACATCGTCGAAATCCTCGCGCAAGGGCTTGGTCTCATCGTGGTAATAGGTGTGACCCGAGACGTGCTCCAGAAAGCCGAAAAACTCGTCGAAGCCATGCCGGAGCGGATGTCCGGGCCATGCGGGCGCCGGGCCCTGAAGCCCCCATTTCCCGATGCATCCCGTGTGATACCCGGCCTGCTTGAGCACGGTGGCCAGCGTGTGATTGGAAGGCAGCGCCTTATCGAATTGATTATCGCGAATCGCGCAGTGGCCCTGTGTCTGGCCAAGCAGCAGCGAAGCCCGGGCGGGCGCGCACACTGGCGCGCCGGTATAGTGATTTCGCCATATCATGCCCTGCGCGGCCATGCGATCCAGATTCGGCGTGACGAAGCGGGGCTGCTCCGCGCTGCGGCTGTTTTGGTAAAACACACCGACATCCCCGTAGCCGAGGTCATCGGCGAGGATGAAGATGATATTGGGTTTGCGCGCGGCGAGACCAGAGGATTTCGCCGAAGAGTCCGATGTCTCGGCTCCGTTGGAAAATGACGCGGCGCAGAATACCAACGGGAACAGAAGAAGATGGACTTTCATCGAGACGGAAACGGGGATTCTGAGAATGGGAGCCGGTCTCAAAGAACCAACCGGCTGCTGCCAATAACGCGAGATCGCGTTTGCCCGGTCAAGGTTATTGCTGCACAGCGAACCCAAGTTTTTTCCGCCTTCCAAATCCCGCGAAACGGATTCAATGTCTCAGAGCTTTGTTTAGCCTCTTCGGCCCCCCGTCTCATGAATTCAAATCGTCATTGGTTCCTTGGAATCTGTTTCATCGTCGGAATGGCAGTGTTCGCCTTGCTCGCCGGACAAACGTTGCATTCCGTCAAGCGCATGGATGAGTTCGTAACGGTGAAAGGACTCTCGGAGCGTGAAACACCGGCGGATCTCGCCATCTGGCCGATTGCTTTTGCCGTCACGGAAAATGATCTGGGGCGCCTGCAGGAGCAGATTCAAAACGCCCGAAAGACGGTGCATCAGTTTCTCGCGGAGAGAGGTTTTGAGGAATCGGAGGTTTCCAATTCGCCGCCGCAGATCATCGACGCCCAGGCGGCCGCCGGAAATTCGGATGCTTCCAAGCACCCTTTCCGCTACCAGGCAAACATCACTGTGCTCCTACGCAGCGCGAAAGTGCCGAAAGTCAAAAGCGCCATGGAGACGTGCGACAAGCTTGTCCAGGAAGGCATAGTCCTCAGTGGCGGCAACTTTGTGAACCAGCCTCAGTTCCTGTTTAATGGGCTGAACCAGATCAAACCCGACATGATCCAGGAGGCCAACCGCAATGCGCGGAAGGCTGCGGAACAATTCGCCACCGATTCCCACAGCCAGGTCGGGGCGATCCGCCATGCCGTGCAAGGCCCCTTTGAAATCAACGACGTCGATTCCAGTTCGCCCGACCGGAAAATCGTACGGGTCGTGACGACGGTGGATTTCTATTTGCGCTAGCTTTCCAGCCAGTCGCGCGCTTGCTGGATCTTATCCGGAGTGAAGTAGCGCACGGTCGCAGTCGTGAAGGGCTTGCAAAACATGGTCATCCAGTGATGCCAGTTCGTCTCGCCCACCACTGCCAACCGCTCGATGTCTCTGAAGTGCTTCGCATTCCATTTCACGTCTTCCCATAATGCTCCGGCTTTCCATCCGTGAAAATCATGCATCTCCACCAGGATGCGGATTTTCCCATGTTGTTTGATCATCTCCTCTGAACTCGGTACGAACTTCTCATAGTCGCTCCGATCAAGCCTTCCGGTCAGATGCACCTCCAGCACCTTCCCGTGAATTTCCTCGGAAACGTGTGTAGTCATATTTGTGTACTCCTTTTTGTGAACATTCGGCCCCGCCGAAACGATTTGCAAACGGTTATCCCCAAGCACGCGCACGCCACGGAAAGCGGCAGGAGCCGCTTGAGAGGCGGGACGCCTCTGCCACTTTAAAGCGGCAGGATGCCGCTTCTACTCAAGCCATCCAGCAACTCTAGTTCCCAAATAAAAACCGCCGCTCTTTCGAGCGGCGGTTTTCAAGATTTCAGCGGACGACTCCGGATCTTTCCGGTCTCGCCTTAAGCCTGGGCGACAGGCGCTGGCACGGCGGCGCCGGCGGCTTCGTTGCGATCTTTCATCGCGGCCCTGCGGCTGAGTTTCACGCGGCCTTTTTCATCCACGCCCACGCACTTCACCCAGATCATGTCTCCGAGCTTCACGACGTCTTCGACGCGATTGACACGGAAATCAGCGAGCTCGCTGATGTGGCACATGCCATCCTTGCCGGGCAGCACTTCGACAAAGCAGCCAAACTCTTTGATCGTCACAACGCGGCCCTGATACATCTCGCCCACTTCGATCTCCTTGGTCATGCCGAGGATCATCTGCTTGGCGCGGAGGAGGCTGTCGCCGTTGTTCGAGTAGATATGAACGCTGCCGTCGTCCTCGATGTTAATCTCAGCGCCGGTCTCAGCCACGATGCCTTTGATCGTCTTGCCGCCAGGTCCGATAATGAGGCCGATCTTGTCAGGATTGATCCGGATCGTCTCAATGCGGGGCGCGTATTGCGAGAGTTCCTTGCGGGGAGCAGCGAGCGCTTCCGCCATGACCTGCAATACTTTGAACCGCGCATCGCGAGTGCGATAGATCGCTTCCTCCATCAGCTTCAGGCTGATGCCGGGAAGCTTCAGATCGAGCTGGAAACCCGTGACGCCGCTATCGGTGCCGCAAAGCTTGAAGTCCATATCGCCGAAGTGATCTTCGCTGCCGATAATGTCCGTCAGCATCGAGTAACGATCGAGGCGGCCATCGGCGCTGAATTCGGTCACGAGTCCGCAGGAAATGCCGGCGACCGGCTTCTTGATCGGCACGCCCGCATCCATCAGGGCGAGAATGCCCGAGCAGACGCTGGCCATGCTGGTGGAACCGTTCGATTCCATAACTTCGCTGCTCACGCGGATGGCGTAAGGGAAATCCTTCTCGCTTGGGATGACGGCATCGATGGCACGCTCGGCGAGAGCGCCATGGTCGATTTCGCGGCGTCCGGGGCTGCCGGTGCGGCCGGTTTCACCTACCGAGAACGGCGGGAAATTGTAATGCAGGATGAAGCGCTTGACGGTTTCGCCGCCGGTGTAGCCATCGAGTTGCTGAGCCTCTTCGGCGGGCGCGAGCGTGGCGAGCGCCACAGCCTGCGTTTCGCCGCGCTGGAAAAGCGCGCTGCCGTGGGAGCGGGGAATCAGCCCCACTTCGGCGCTCAATTGGCGGATCTGGTCGAGACCGCGGCCATCGCAGCGGGTCTTCTTGTCCAGAATGCTGACGCGGAACGCCTTCTTCTGGAGATAGTCGAACGCCTGGCTGATCTCAAACTTCGTCGCTTCGGGAAACTTCGCGAGGATGGCAGTGCTGACTTCCGTGCGCAGGGCGTCCACCGCCTTGCCGCGCGCCACTTTGCTCGGGGTGTAAATGGCGGCCTCGATGCGATCTCCGGCAACCGCGTAAGCGACTTCCATGAGTTCATCGCGAACCACGAACAGCGGCGCCTGACGCTTCGGCTTGCCGGCTTTGGCGGCGAGATCGAGCTGGGCAACGATGAGTTTCGAGGCTTCGGAATGCGCGAAAGCGAGGGCCTTCACAAATTCCTCCTCGGGAAGCTCCATCGCGGCGCCTTCGATCATGATGACGTCGTCCTTGGTGCCGACATAGACGAGATCGAGATCGCTCTGCTGGCGCTGCGAATGATTCGGATCGGCAATGAAATTGCCATTGATGCGGCCGACGCGAACGGCGGCCACGGGTCCCGCAAATGGAATATCGCTGACCATCAAAGCGGCGCTGGCGCCATTGATGGAAAGCATGTCGGGATCATGTTCGCCATCCGCGCTCAGGAGGACGGAGATGATCTGCGTGTCGTAGAGATAGCCCTTGGGGAAAAGCGGGCGCAACGGACGGTCCGTCATGCGCGCGGTGAGGATTTCCTTTTCGGTGGGCCGGCCTTCGCGCTTGAAGTAACCGCCGGGGAATTTGCCGACCGCAGCCGCTTTTTCGCGATAATCGACCGTCAGCGGAAACCAATCCTGGCCTTCCTTGATGGTGGTGGCGGAAACCGCCGAGACGAAAACGATGGTATCGCCACTGCGGACAGTGACGGCGCCGTCCGCGAGTTTCGCGAGTTTGCCGGTTTCGATGGTGATGGGATTGGCCCCGATTTGGGCCGTTACGTTATGGATACTCATGTTTTTCTTTTTTGATGGGGCATCCGACACCGCCATCCCTGAAAAGCCTGAACGATTGCCGGGCAGATTCGCCGCCGGGCCTCCATCCCGGTCCCCTTCTTCACCTTGCTCTTACTCTTAATTTTAATCCCCGCTTGAGGAACTAAAATTAAGATTAGGATTAAGAATGAGGATGAGGACGAAGAGAGAGACGAAGCGACGCATTCGCCGTGGAATGCGTCCGGGTTCGGGGATTGAAAACGGTGTCGGCTGGCCTTTTTGTTTTGGGGTTGAAATCCCGCCGGCGGAAATGCCGGGCGGAAAAAAGTGAAAGGGCCGAAAGAGTTCGCCCGCGAGAAGATCGCGGGCGAACAGTTTCAAAAATCGTCGTGGGCTACTTGCGCAGGCTCAATTTCTCGAGCGCGCTCTTGTAGCGGTCGTTGGAGGTGCGCTTGAGATAGTCCAGAAGCTTGCGTCGGCGGGCGACCATCTGGAGAAGGCCGCGGCGGGAGGAGTGATCCTTGACGTGCGTCTTGAAGTGCTCGGTAAGCTGGTTGATGCGCTGGGTGAGAAGCGCGACCTGCACATCGGCGCTGCCCGTGTCTTTCTCGTGCAACCGAAGCGCCTGAATATCCTGAGTGTCTGTCATATCGTTATTTTGTGAGCCGTGTAGTATGAGAGGGAACCGCCAATTGGCAAGTAGTTAGTTTTATGATTTTCGCAATCCCAAAAAGGTGCGCCCAAAAGGTGCATTTCGCTGCGTTTCCGAAAGCAAATCAATCGAAATTCGCTCGAAATCATTCAAAACCAGCCTTGGGGTCGCGGATCTTTCGGGGATCTCTGTTGGCGGTCCGTGATCCTCTTTTCAGGTTCTCGCAGTACTCGCACCCCGCCTCTTTTCGGTGCGTTTGCGAATGTCCTCAAGCTTTTTCGCCGTTTTGGATGGGGAAAATGCAGACTTTCCGCTCCAAATTGCGTCCGTTTTGAAATTTTATCGCAAGCAGCCGGGCGATTGGCGCCGCTCATGCTTTTTTGACAGGCATGCTCACTTTCGCCTACCAAGCCCGCGATTCCGCCGGGAAGATGATTTCGGGAGTTCAGGAAGCCCTGAACGAAGACAACTGCGTCAATACGCTCATGTCGCGCGGGTTGATGGTTCTCTCCCTTCAGCAAAAGGCGGCATCCAGGGCAATGCGGGCGCCGGGGAAGATCTCGGAGACGGATCTCGTGCTTTTCACCCGCCAGCTCGCCACGATGGTGGATGCAGGTCTCCCGCTCGTTTCCGGCCTCACGGCTCTCTATGAGCAGGCCGATCCCAAAAAACAGGCCGGATTGCGCCGCGTCATCGGCGAGGTCAGCGCGCTGGTCCAGCAAGGCGATTCCTTTTTCGACGCGATTTCCAAACACCCGAAAGTCTTCAATCGGCTCTACGTCAGCATGGTAAAAGCGGGCGAGTCCGGCGGCTTGCTCTCCGAGATTCTTGACCGTCTCGCGCAATTCCTGGAAGCCGCCTCCCGATTGAGGAAGAAGGTCAAATCGGCAATGACCTACCCCATCATCGTGCTCACCATCGCGCTGTGCATCACCACGTTCCTCATCGTGCGCGTGGTGCCCGTCTTCGGTGAAATCTTCGCGGACTTCGGCGCCAAACTCCCCGCCCCCACTCAATTTCTGCTCGATCTCAGCGCCTTCATCCGGGGCAACTGGTACTTCATCGTGGGAATCATCCTGGGCGTATTTTTTGGAACCCGAGCCTTCCTGAACACCGAGAGAGGGCGCCAGCTTTGGGACACCTATAAGCTGAAACTCCCCATCTTCGGCCCGCTCGTGCATAAAATCTGCATGACCCGCTTCGCGCGCACCTTTGCGCAGCTCATCCGCTCCGGCGTGCCAATCCTCGAGGTGATGTCCATCGTGGGCGACACCTCCGGCAATTACGTCGTGGAGGAAGCGATCAAGAAAGTCTCCGCCGATATCGAAAAGGGCGATCACCTCGCTAATTCGCTCAGCCGCGAAACCATCTTCCCGCCCATGCTGGTTCGGATGGTCGGCGCCGGCGAGCAAACCGGAAAGATCGACGCCATGCTTGAGAAAATGGCCGACTTCTGGGACGAAGAAATCGAAGCGGTGCTGAACGCATTGACCTCGCTCATCGAGCCCCTGCTCATCGTCGTTCTCGGCGTCATCGTCGGCGGCATCGTCATCGCGATGTTCCTCCCGATCTTCAAGCTGAACGACGTAGTCTCGCAGGCAAAGTAGGCGGAATTGCCTACGCGTAGGTCAGCGGCAGGATCATCAGCAGCACTCCGTATGCGACGCCCGCGAGCGCTGCGAATTGCCAGCGCTTTTCGTTCCGCGTCAGCCAGGCGATCTGATCTCGAAGCGTATAGGGCATTCCCACCCAGAACATCGCGAATACGATCCAGATAAAAACCAGGGTGACGAGAAATAAGCGGGAAAGCTCCGGACGGAGAAACGCCGCCTCCAGCAGCGGCTCCCCGGCGAGAATCACCAACATGCCCAGAGCGCGGACGGCGAGGAATTCCTCGACGTATTTCCAAGTCAGATACCAGGCAATCGGCGTTCCGATGAGAACCGTTCTCCGCCAGTTGGAGAATTCCCCAAGGTCCATGACCTGAACGAGAATGAAAAACCAGACTCCGGCCGCGGTGAGCAGGATCAACCCCGTCTGAGGCGAGCGTGGAAACGCACGCAGCCAATCCTTCACCACTTTGGGTTTCATCAGGGCCAATCCGTGGGAAACGACGAGAAGAAGACCGACGAAAAAGAGAGCCGTCTCCAGCTTGAGGGAATAAATCATGAGCGAGCGGGCAAGAGAAACGGCATTCGCCCCCCCGCTCAAGCGAAAATTCGGCCTGCCCCGGAATCCGGCCTTTCCCATATTGGAAAGCGCCGCGTCGCACACACGATCCGCCGTTTCGACAAGCTCAAGGCCCCCTTCGGCGGGCTCAGGGCCTTGAGCCTTCCGAAACGGCTGAGCCTGCCGAATGGCAATCCGCAATCCGCAATCCTTCCCCGCCGTCACAAAATTGTCACTTGGCCTTCCCCTACCCGCTCCCTACGCTCCGCGTCCGCCCAAAAACGAAATGAAGACATTTACCGCCGCCCATTTTCTCAGCCGCGAATTGAGCTGGCTGGAATTCAATCAGCGCGTGCTCAATGAAGCCATCGATCCAAACAATCCGCTTCTGGAACGCGTCAAGTTTTTCACGATCACCAGCTCGAATCTCGACGAATTCTTTGAAGTGCGCGTGGCCGGGCTGAAGCAGCAGATCGAAAGCGACGTGGTGCAGCGCAGCGCCGATGGCCGCACTGCCAGCGAGATCTTTCGCGATGTCTGCAAACGTGTGCGCGAAATGGTGGACCGCCAATACCGGCTCTGGCGCGAAGAGCTCCTGCCCGCGCTGGCAAAGAACGGGATCCACCTTTTCGATTACGCCAAACTCAGCGAGGCGGACAAGACATGGGTCGAGAAGTATTACCGCTCCAATGTGCGGCCGGTGCTCACGCCGCTCGGCATTGATCCCTCGCACCCTTTCCCTCAGCTTCTCAACAAATCGCTCAACATCGTGGTCCAGCTCGAAATCGAGCGCGAAGGCGAGATCGAGCGCCGTGTCGCCGTGGTGCAGGTGCCGCGCGTTTTGCCGCGCCTCGTGCGGCTGCCGCGCAAGGACGAGTCCCGCGATTTCATCTACATGGGCTACCTCGTGGGCCACTACCTCGCGGACCTTTTCCCGGGGGCAAAAATCCTGGGCTTTTGGCATTTCCGGGTAACCCGCAACAGCGAGCTCTACATCGACGAAGAAGATATCGGCAACCTCCTGAAAGCGGTCGAAAACGAGTTGCACAATCGCCGCAAAGGCGCCGCTGTGCGCCTCGAAGTGGACGCGGATTGCCCGCCGGAAATTTATCAGCCGCTCCTCGACACCCTGGAACTGACTGAGGACGATCTTTATATCATCGATGGCCCTCTCAATCCCGTCCGCCTCATGGCCATCTACGAGGGCGACCACTCTCCGGAATTGCGGGACAAAGCCTACGTCGCGCCCATCGCCCCCGCCTTTCGCGGCGCGGTCGATCTCTTCTCCATCATCCGCCAGAAGGATGTCCTCGCCCATCATCCCTACGAAAGCTTTGCCAGTGTCGTGGACTTTTTGGAACAGGCGGCGCGCGATCCCAATGTGCTGGCGATCAAGCAGACCCTCTACCGCACCGGCGGCGATCCGCGCATCGTGGGCGCCCTCATGAATGCCGTGGAAAACGGCAAGCAAGTCACCGCCGTCACCGAACTGAAAGCGCGCTTCGACGAAGCGAACAACATTCTCTGGGCGCGCCGTCTCGAGGAAGCCGGGGTGCATGTCGTGTACGGCATCGTCCACTATAAAGTGCATAGCAAAGTTTCGCTCGTCGTCCGCCGCGATGAAGATGGCCTGCGGCGTTACGTCCATCTGGGAACCGGCAATTACAACCCCAGCACCGCGCGCCTTTACACCGATCTCAGCCTCTTCACTGCGCAACCCGATTTTGGCGAGGACGCCACCAATTTCTTCAATCTCCTCACGGGCATCAGCCATTTTCAGGGCGCGAAAAAGCTCCTCATTTCGCCCTACAGCACCCACGACGCCATGACGGCGCTGATCAATCAGGAGGCCACTAATGCCCATGCTAAAAAGCCCGCGCGTATCATCGCGAAAATGAATGCGCTGGTCGATCCCGAGATCATCGAATCGCTCTATCTGGCATCCCAGGCTGGGGTGAAAATCGATCTCATCATTCGCGGCATCTGCTGCCTGCGGCCCGGCGTGGAAGGCGTCAGCGAAAACATCACCGTGCGCTCCATCGTCGGACGATTCCTCGAGCACAGCCGCATTTTCTACTTTGAAAATGGCGGCACGCCCAAAGTCTTCGTGGGAAGCGCCGACTGGATGCAGCGCAATTTCTTCCGCCGAATCGAAGTCGTCTTCCCCGTGGAAGACCCCGCGCTCCGGGATCGCATCATCAATCAGATCCTTGCCACGCAACTCGCCGACAACACAAAATCCAGCCTTCTAAACCAGGACGGCAGCTTCACGCGCCCGCCGGTGAAGAAAGACGACCAGCACAACAGCCAGGCCGAATTCATGGCCCTAGCCGTCGGCGAATCCAAAGCCCGGCGCGCCAAGCGCACCGCAAAACGCGTCTATCCCAAAATCGAAGTCACCAGAGACCGGGGATAACATCACCGGTGTACGCCCTGATCGTACTCGACAAAACGCCCCCGCGAGAAAAACATCCCCTCCTCTTTCTTTCGTCCCCCTCACCCATGAAACTCCGCCGCTTCCTCCTCCCTCTCGCCTTCGCCCTCACCCTCGGCTGCTCCTCCCTGCGCGCCCACGACGCCTCCGCGGAAATGGCCATGGCCGCGAACAACTTCCTCGCCGACCTGACGCCCGAGCAAAAAGCCCAAGCCACCTTCGACGTCAAAAGCGAAGAGCGCGAAAACTGGCACTACATCCCGCGCGCGCGAAAGGGCCTTCCCTTCAAGGACATGACCCCGTCCCAGAAGCTCCTCGCCCAGGCCCTCCTCGCGAGCGGCCTGAGCAATCGCGGCTACGAGAAAGCTGTCTCCATCATGAGCCTCGATGAAGTGCTCAAAGCTCTTGAGCAGGGCAAAGGCCCGGTGCGCGATCCCGAAAACTACTACGTCTCCATCTTCGGAACCCCCGGCGGCGCCGAACCCTGGGGCTGGCGCGTGGAAGGCCATCATCTCTCTCTCAACTACACCGCCGCCGGCGATAGCGCTCCTTCCATGACCCCTTCCTTCTTCGGCTCGAACCCCGGAGAAGTCCGCACCGGCCCTCGCACCGGAACGCGCGTCCTGGCCTCCGAAGAAGACCTCGGGCGCTCCCTCGTAAAATCCCTCGATCCCGAACAACTCAAGGAAGCGCTCATCATGGCAACCGCGCCGAAAGATATCCTGAACGTCCCCGGCCGCAATGACACCACCGCCATGGGCCTGCCCCAGAGCAAGATGAAACCCGACCAGCAGGCCATCCTCGCCAAGCTCATCAAGGAATATCTCTTCCGCTGCCGTCCGGACGTAGCCGCCGAAGACTGGGCGAAAATCGAAAAAGCCGGCTTCGACAAAATCTGCTTCGCCTGGGCCGGCGGCCTCGACCGCGGGCAACCCCACTACTACCGCGTGCAAGGCGGCCACTTCGTCCTCGAATACGACAACACCCAAAACGACGCCAACCACGTCCACAGCGTGTGGCGCGACTTCGACCACGACTTCGGCGTGGACCTGCTCAAGGCCCACTACGAGGCCGCGCATTCCAAATAGAGTTAGAATAGCCCCGCAGTTGGCGTCCGCATAACGCGAGACCACTGTTGCCAGGCGCCGCGCATTCGCCCCTCTTTCCCAAGTTGCACTTGGGAAAGCCCTTTCGGGCGAAGTTGCACTTCGCGGTGAGGGCGCATCGGCAGCCTCACTATTGCCGAGGATTTAAAAGCATGGATGAACTGACAGCCAGAACAGTAGTCGTAAAATTAGTTTCGATATGTGGCGAGCTCGAAGCAATTCTACTATTAATTAAAGCGAAAGTTACGAAAGAAGAGTATGATTGTTACAGAAAAACAATTCCACCATTGATCGCTTCCTTGGACTTGGATGTCCTTGATGCGATTTTTCGCGAGCATCCCGGACTTCAAGATCTAGATCCAAGTCGAGTAGGATACCCGAGATCTGGCGATGGCGAGGCATAGAGAGGTTAGGAGTAGCGGTGTCGTGCTAGACATCATGTGTCGAATCATCGTATTGTGCCTATTTTCACTCGTCACATTCGTAGCCATGAGCGGTGAACCGCCACCACAATATCCCCGCGTGCGTGGCGACTACCAGATGACCCCGCATTGGCGCGTCACACTCCCCGACGATTACGCGAAGCGTTTCGAGAAGGGCGAACAGGGCACAGATTTAGTCCTGTGGCGCTCCGGGATCACATGCTGGACGACTATCTACAACCAGAAGGAGGGTGAGACGCCCAAGGCAACCTTGGAGTGGCGCAAAGCCAACAAACCAAAGGACGTCGTTCAGGAGTTCGAATTCCGCGAAAGCAAACCTCTCCGATACGGTTATCTTCTCCACGAGACGCCCCCGGACGACAAGGAACGCTGGGCGCTTTACACTTGCACCTTTGGCGAAAGCGGACATGTGGTCATGGCTATCTATTTCGACCGTCAGCAAGATCTCGAAATCGCCAAAAAAATTTGGTTCAGCATCACCGATGCCCCCAAGTAGGTGAGTTTGTCCGCTCCTCTTTCCCAAGTTGCACTTTGGAAAGCCATTTCGGGCGAAGTTGCACTTCGCATGGAGGGGGTGTCCACGGGTCCGCTCATGCCGAATCCCCGTTTCTACCTATCCTTTTGACCCACATGCTCAATTTTTCGGCCAGAACAGCAGAACGATCCAATCGCTAAGTCCTTTCCCCGCAGCGGAGGCAACCTGCTGGCACACCTCGCGCCGCGCCGGGTCAAGCGTGGCGGCAAGGGTCAAAAGGTTAAGGCTCCCGGCAGGCTGCCACTGGTGAGCGCCATACTCGCCGATGCCGGCGCCAGCTCGGGTTCTGTCAAATTTGACTTTGCTGTTCACGAATTCCACATGCGTCTTTTGGCCAGTCGCAAACGGCAGGACCCAATCGATGGCTTTCGCCACGGAATGCGGCGCCCCTTCGCCGAACCATTCCTGGCCGTGCATCATGGCGGCGAGGCATGCCACAGTCAGAGGCTCAAGGTCATAAGTTACATAATGGAGCGCATCCCGCTCATAGAAGTCATAAACGGAGCCATCCGGTCGAATATTGGCTCTAATGTGTTCAGAAAAAGCCTCGTGGGCCTTGTGGATCAAGCTTTGTTCCCCCAAAGCAAACGCGGAAAGAGTCAGCAGCTTGATACGATGGCTTTGCCAGTTTCCCGCATCCTTCTTCTTCTGCACGACGGCTCCCGCGTAACCCTCAGCCATGTGACGGAGAAAGAGCGTCATCTTCTGGCGCGTGGAATCGGGCAGCGCATCCCTGGTGAGATCATAGGCGATGATGATCTTGTCCATGTTTGTCTCATCGATGGGATCAAGGCTGATATTATAAACCGAGGCCCATGCGAGCAAGTATGCGTCTGCAGCGTTGAGATAGCGCGCGTCGGATGTAAGACGATAGCTCAGCGCGAGATCCAGGATAATGGGAAAATCCGCCTCGGCGGCTTTGCTCTGGTCGTAGATGCCCTGGTGCGGAAGCGTACCCTCGGTGTGAATCGTCGGGAGAGGGTGCGGAGTGGCAGTCAAGTGATCCGTCCCTCTTTTCACGATCTTGAGCGCTTCGGGCGAATTATTCCTTGCGGCCAACCCCGATGCTGTTGCCGCTGGGACGAGAGCGAAAGGGGCGTTTGCGGAAATCGGACTGTTCTGCGCGGACGCAGGGAGTGCGCGCAGCGCCAATAAACCGAACGTTGCGATGAGAACGGTTTTCATATTTGTTCCGCGACCCTCTCAGGAGGCGAGGAATGGAGGGTGGAGGCCTCAGCATTACTGGACTATCTGGCAGGGATTGCAAGTCGGATGACTGGGCTTTTCGAGATCACTTGCTCCCAACATCGTCCGGCGGCGTGGGCTCGGCCTTGAGGCCGCGCACCATGATATTGGAAACGCGAAAGCCTTCACCGGCCCCCATCTTATAGTCCCCGAAGGCGATCTCTCCGTAGATGTCGCTGGGATTGCCTTTGGCGGATTGGAATTTCTCGAAAACCGCCTTGCCATTGAGATAGAGGCTGAGCCGTCCCTGCCAGCATTGGATCTCCATGGAATTCTTCATCCCCAAGTCCACTTCATAAACCGGATTTTTCACGTTCATAAACTCACGAAGGAC